>Ga0111539_10001370_pt1 | contig 32419 bp, 26 predicted proteins | sample RhiMethybrSRZTD1_FD_79667 | JGI IMG/M metagenome (GOLD analysis project Ga0111539, IMG submission 79667) | Populus rhizosphere microbial communities from Tennessee, USA - Rhizosphere MetaG P. TD hybrid SRZTD1 (version 2) (version 2) | ecosystem: Host-associated > Plants > Roots > Rhizosphere >...
CTCAGCGGTCTTGCTCTTGTTGCCGAGATTGGCTTCCAGCGCGCGCGCGATCTTCTTACGCTCAACCAGCCTTAGTGCACGGTGCGCCACGTCGGAAAGCGTTCCCGAGAGATCGAGCTGCTCGAGAGTCTCGGACGGGGTCACGCTTTCACCCCCGAGCCCCAGATCGCTCGGTTCCAGCACGAGGGTATCCGAGATAATGCAGGCGCGCTCGATCGCGTTCTCGAGTTCACGAACGTTTCCGGGCCACTGATGTCGGCGTAGTGCTGCAATGGCTTCCCCACTCAATTGCGCTTCACGCCCGCGCAACTCGCGTCCGATTTCAGAAGCAAAGTGATGCGCCAGCAGCAGGATATCGTCGCCGCGCTCGCGCAATGGCGGCACCTCGATCGGGAATACGGCCAAACGAAAGAATAGGTCGCCTCGAAACTGATTATTCTCAACTGCTGCTTTCAAATCCTTGTTTGTTGCCGCCACGACACGAACGTCGACGGCGACGGGAGCGCGTCCGCCAATCCGATCAACCACTTTCTCCTCAATCGCGCGCAGCAGTTTCCCCTGAACACCAAGCGGCAATTCTCCGATTTCATCCAGAAAAATAGTGCCTCCCGACGCAAGTTCAAACTTTCCCTGGCGGCGGTCACTGGCGCCCGTAAACGCACCGCGCTCGTGACCAAAGAGCTCATTCTCAATCAGAGTTTCGGGAATGGCGGCGCAGTTAATTGCGACAAACGGATGATTGCGGCGCGCAGAAAGATGATGGACCGCGCGAGCGAAGAGTTCTTTGCCTGTGCCTGATTCTCCCAGAAGCAGGACGGTCGTCTCAGTTTGTGCGACGCGTTGGGTTTCGCCGACAGCACGTTTGAGTGTTTCCGACTCGCCAATGATTCGCGGGAAACCGTAACGGCGAGACCATTCTTCACGCAGCAGCACATTCTCGGTTCTCAGCCGTGCTTGTTCGAGGGCTCGCTCCACCAGAAGCAGCAGATGGTTGGAATCGACCGGTTTCTGAAGAAAGTCATGTGCGCCGTCTTTCATCGCCTGGACGGCTTCGTCGATCGAACCGAAAGCCGTCATGACGATGACGGGCACATCTGCGTCCGCGGCGCGAGCTGCACGCAGCACGTCCAATCCCGAGCCGTTTGGCATGCGCAGGTCAGTCAGGACCAGCCGGTGACGAGCATCCGCGATTTCATTGAGAGCGGCGCGAGCGTCGATCGCTTCCGCCACGCTGTATCCGGCATTTTCGAGAGTCAGTCGCAGTACGCGACGCAGGCTGTCTTTGTCTTCGACAAGTAGGATATCGGCCACTGACGCCATGATCGATTTTTACTGCGCTGAGTGTCAAGGGATAGCTTCTGAATTCTCTAAGACCTATGAAATCCTTTTCACACTGCTGTTACTAAAGGTAACAGACTTCAATGTTCGTGGGGTCGGGCTTCGCAGAAACAATGCGAATTACAGGCTCTTCTCGCGCGGAACGGTTGTTGCCGATAGCGGAGCGGGCGAGTTGTCCGGCCTTCCAGAAGACTCCTTGTCGGAGGTAAACGCACAGATGAAGAGCAGAAGAGTTAAACAGCAGCACGGATTCACCATGATGCAGATGGTGATCACGATCGCCATCATCGCGATCGTGTCCACTTTCGGGGTCATGGGGATCAGAAACGCACGCGCCGAGTTTCGCAAGCAGAGCTCAGCCAGACTGTTTGCCTCGTATGTTGAGAAAGCGCGCGCTGACTCTGTTCGCCGTCACGCAGCTTCGGGCTTGGAAGCATCAGTTGAAACCTTCGGAGCAGGTACCACCAGCTACGCCGTCACAATGGATTTCGGTAGCGGCGCCCTGGAGACTCGTACGTTTCAGCTCGACCCCGGCGTGGATTTCCTGACAGACGCTCTGAAAGTTACCTTCGACTGGCGTGGACGACTCATAACGCCGTGCGCCGTTACAAAGTCGTGTGTGTTTCAGGTCCGCAGTATTTCTCTTGGTACGTCAATCCCTGTTGACGTGTCCGGTTCAGGCGATATCACGGTCGACGCGCAACATTTCCCGGATGGGTTAATTCCGGATGTCGATATTGCCGCAGTTGGAAACGGCGACGTCAATCCGGATCCGATGGGAACTCCGGCAATTGAAGGAACACCGACACCCGATCCGGTAGATGGAGGCGGAGGAGGAGGAACAGATCCCGTAGATGGAGTAGATCCAACACCGACACCCACGGCAACGCCAACCGCAACCCCCACCGCAACCCCCACTCCGACACCAAACGGAAACGGCAATGGAAACGGCGGTAACAACGGTAATAACGGCAACGGAAACGGAAACGCGACTCCGACACCAACAGCAACACCTAATTCGTCACCGACTCCGATTCCGCAGTGTTCCTCGTCGATTAGTCCAAGCACTGTAACAATCAGCCAGAGCGACGAGACCCATAAAACGGGCACAGCGATTTTCACAATGTCGGCAATCAATAGCCCCGGGGCTCGCGTCATCAGCGCCGCACAAGACGGAAACGGAAACAGTTTGGTAATCGGACTGTCGCTGGTAAGAATTGATGGCAGCGGCTCTAGCACGATCTCGGTCACGGCTAAGAACGGCGCCGGCAACCGCGGAACGTTCTCAGTAAAAGTGTCAGCCGATCCAACCTGCGGTTCGACGCAAACACTCACCGTAATCGTAAACAACTGAGGACGAACATGGACCGCAGATCTAACGAGAAGCAGATTGTCGCGTCGCAACGAGGTTTTACTCTGCTCGAAGCCGCGATCGCCTTAGTGATCCTCATGGTCATCGGACTCGGCATTGCTTCGTTGTTTACCTATTCGATTTCGGCGAACAGCAGGGCTGACGATCGCGAGCTGGCGATGGCGATTGCGCAGAAGCGAATGGAGTGGCTTCGCACCATTCCTTTCACCACGCAGACGAGAGGCGTTGCATATGCATATCCGAACGGCGGTTTGGCAGCCACAGGTACGGCCGGCGTTACCGAGACGGTCACGAACGCGGGCCGAAGTTATACGGTAGTCACGACCATCTCTGACCTGAACTTTGTTCCTGTGGGAAATCCAGACGCGGGCGCGGTCACACTCAAGCGGATTCAGATTTCAGTCACTCCGGCCGTGGCAACCACGGCGTTCGAGACGGTTACCGTTAACACGCTACGCTCCACGCAAGTTACCGGCAGTTACTAGCGCCATTCTTTGGAGTGCGGCGGCCTGGCGCCGCTTTGTTATCGATAACGCTTGACCGAAGGCCAAAGCGGCGCCAGGCCGCCACACTCCAAAAGAGGCGCAGTTAGTGAGGACTTTATGAGTTCACCGAACAAGAAAGCCACGAGCGGCGGTTTCTCTCTGCTCGAGCTCCTGATCGCGATGGTGATCACGATGGCGTTAATGACCGCGGCCGCGACGCTTCTCGCCAACGCTCTCCGCGTCCGCTCTCGTGAGAACCAGAAGTCGGATGCACTTGCCGACGTCCAACGCGCTCTCAACATCATGTCGCGCGAAATTGCGAATGCCGGATTCAACCTGAGCAACAACGGGATCGTTGTAGCGGATTCCAACGGGAGCAAACTCCGCATCCGCGCGAATCTCAACCGGTTTATGGTCGATGATCCCACCTTGACGGATACGCAGAGAGCAACCGCGCAGGATGGCCTTGAAGATATTACCTACTTTCTCAACGAAGCCGACAAGACGAAGTACCTGGCCCGACACGACCTGTACGGAACCGGCAGTACAGTGCTTGCGAATCGCATTGACAGCATGAGGTTTTATTACTTCGACCAGAAGGTGACGTACACGGCCGCGCCCGGTGACGACGAGATCACGAATATGTCCGCTGCAGAAGTAACTGATAAGACAACCGCGAAATACATAGTCATTGCCGTCTCCGTCACGCTGGATCAGGTTGGTACTCCCGGCTCAGCGGGTTACCAGCCACCTTACTCGGTCTTACTTTGTTCCGACGTTGCCCTGCGCAACCACGATCTTTGGAGCTACTAGTTTACGGAGGTCTCCGTCACGATGAGTTCACATCAGCCGGCATTCAAAAACCGTTCAAATGAAAAAGGCGCAGCGCTAATCACTGCGGTGTTGCTTTCCCTGTTACTGTTGGCTGCCGGCGGTACCTTAATACTAACGACGACGATGACCGGTATCACAGCACGTGATTCGACGGCTGAAATGCAGGCGTACTACGCGGCGGAAGCCGGCGTCGCCCGAACTCTCGAGGTACTGCGCGGTAATGTCGACTCGAATCCCTCGGGTACGCGTGCTTCGTTCCACAATGTGCTGTGCTCAAAGACCCTGTGGACCGCCACCTCAGGCTCGTATGTAAACGTCGCCAGTGATGGGACGACACGCTTTAAAGTAGACGAGATTATTGATCCTGATAATCTCGCCCCGGATTGTTCCCTCGCTACGTACAAACCTGATCGTCTTAGAATCCACGTCTTTGGGGTTGGTCCAAGTAACAGTGAGAAGAAGATGGAGATCGTGGTCAACCGTTATACGCTCGAATACGACGTAAAAGCGGTTGTTACCTTGCCTAACGGATCAGGAAATCCGATTGCCTTCGCTCTGGGAGGAAGTAACGTGACGTCGACGTCGGGTACTGACCTGTCAGGATCGGGAACCATTGCGGCATATGCGGTCGATGGCAGCGACTACAACACTACCAATAACGTCATCGACGGTTGTTTGGCGGATGGAAGCAACTGCGGTGGCAGCGGACCAAATGTATATCCGGGTGACCCCGCAACACTCGCGCCTAGTAACACTCCGAGCTTTCTTGAATCCGTGCCGAAGACAAGAGCATTTCTTTACGGCACTGAGGGAATGATGAACGCCGCCATTAACCAGGGACGCTATTTCACGACTGGTGCGGCTGCAATAGCCAGTGCCGCGGGACTGGGCGCCGGCAATCCTGACGGAGCTTTCACTTTTGTGGATGGCGATCTCACACTTGGGCCAGGCAATCCGACAGGGCAGGGAACTCTGATTGTCACAGGCACTCTTACGCTTAATGGAAACTTTCAATTCAATGGCGTAATCATGGTTCTCGGTACGGGAGCCGTTTATCGCAGCGGCGGCGGCCACGGTGATATTTATGGAGCGATATACGTCGCCAAGTTTAGTAAAACGGGTGCTGATACCGATGCGTTTGGGGCGCCCACGTTTGACACGTCCGGCGGCGGCACATCAAACATTCAGTACAGTTCTGATGCGGTTGATAAAGCGAAAGCAGTAGGCGGGCATGCGGTCAGCGGCGTGCGGGAATATTAGACAGTATTTACAAGATGTGAACAGGATTGACAGGCTTCATCCTGTTCATCCTGCTCAATCTTGTAAATCCTGTCACAACTAACCTCTGGAATTCTTCCCCTTTTACGAATTTGATCACTCTGTAACCAAGGGAATCGTCCACTGCTGTTGTGGTGCCGCACGCCGCGGCAGTTGTTGGACGGTAAAGCGCCCCGTCCTCTTCGGATGACGGGGCGCATTTTTGTTAGTTGTTCGAACGGGATGGCGGTTCGTATTCTTCGGCGTCGCCGACTGTGCTTTCGGTATGAGACAGTTGCATCGTAAGCATGAGCGGTTTGTAGTCGAACGCTTTTGGACCGCCGCGACTGTTCTGTACCAGCATCACGAGGTAGTCCTGATTCTCCCTGAATCTCCAAACGCTGCCTCGCTGATTCATGATCACGAACAGCAGGATTTCGCCATTGGCGGCCCGCATTTGACCCACAAGCGAACTCGCGCCGCCGTCAGTCCTCATCAGTGTGCCCGTTTTCGCGATCACGCTTCCGCGCCAGGCAAGACCCGTAAACCGATCCTCGAGTGTACCGGGATCGATACCGGCCACCGGCATTATTGCCGCCGGCGAGAGGCCGTGTTTCTGTAACTCCGCTCGAAGTTCACGATAGATCTTCATCATCACGCGCGGCGAAATGCGATTGACGCCGAGGCCGCTCAATGAAGCAACCCTGATTTCGTCCGGACCGAGACCGAACTCACTCGTGAGTCGTTGACGCACAGCGTCGGGGCCGCCAAGCGCTTCACCGATGCGTTCGGCCATGAAGTTGTTGGAGTAGCACAACAGCACTTTGAGAATATCGACCAGCTTGCTCGACCTCTGCGTCAGTAACAGTTTGGCTGATGGAGCAACCGGCGCGACTTCAACGTCGCCCATCACGGCGACACTCGGAACTGTTTGCAGGCCGGCCTGATCGTTGAGCAGCGTGCGTTCATAGTTCCAGGCACGCATTGCCTCTGCGGGACGAAGAGTTGAATCGAGAGTGTCGTAGAGGCGTTCTCCGGAATGTGTCGCGGAGGCGCTGAAGTTCATTGTGAATCCCGGAGCGACGATCAGATTTCCGGACACCTGCTTGATACCAAGCTGGTTCAACTCACGCGCCAGCAGCACACCATGTTCGTAATGAAATGAAGGGTCGCGGCCTGATACGTAGAGACTGCCGTTGATGACACCGGTTGCTTTGTCGAGCACGCCATCGGTCCAGACGCCGGTGGCGAAACGATGTTCGGGACCAAGCGTGCGCAACGCTACGAGAGCGGTTGCGAGTTTCATCGTGGATGCAGGGTTGAACTGTTCACTCTCGTTTTGAGAGGAAACGACTTTGCCGTCGAGAGTCTCAATCAGCACGCCCTGCAAACCGTAGAGTGGCCGTGCGGTTTCAGACGGTGACGCTTGTGGAGAAGCCTGCGGCGAAGGACTCGCAACCGGATCCTGGGCGAACGCATTGGAGCCGACGAAGAATACAATCGCAGCGATTAGCCAACTCGTCTTAATCTTGTTCGTTACACTCATACCTGCAATCGGGAAGAGAGGAAATTTGATGCGCGATTACTATGAGGGGATGTTCAAGTTGGCGGGGCCACCCGGCAACCATAATAACCGAGTTTTGATCGTCGTGGTGGAATTTAATGTCGTGGTTCGAGCGCCTCCCTGGAGTGCGGCGGCCTGGCGCCGCTTTGTTCCCGATCATCATCATCAATAACAAAGCGGCGCCAGGCCGCCGCACTCCAGGGAGGCGCCCATTCGACGCGAATTGAATGAACCATATCGTTGACAAGCTTTCCAACACGCTCATAGAATCCAAGTATTGACAAACTACCGTGCAACGCAATCCAGAACCCGTTACAGTTGAACGAGTGGTGGCCACTCACCGAGCCCGACGCAGGGAGATTCGAAAGAGACTCGGTGAGTTTGATGAGATTTGGCGCAAAGGATCTGACGCCAGGCTGTGGGAAGAACTGGCCTACTGCATTTTCACTGCCGGTGCTTCGGCCCGCATGGGATTGAATTCGGTTGCTGCCGTGCGAGCGTTGTTGTTTGACGGCGACTCTGATGCAATGACCGCAGCTTTGAAAGAAGCAGGTGCGCATCGTTTTCCAGTCGCGCGACCGCGTTACATTGTAACCACGCGTAACTACTTTCGCGCGGACTGCGGCATGAAGTTGCGAAAGCGTTTGCGCAGCTTTAGAGATCCTTTCGAGCGGCGCGACTGGCTGGCCCAGGAAAAACAGGTCAAAGGACTAGGTTATAAAGAAGCCAGCCATTTCCTGCGCAATATCGGCGTGAAGGGTCATGCGATTCTTGATAAACACGTGATGCGATGTCTGGCTGAAATCGGAGTGATCGAGACAGCCAAACCACCTTCAACGCGAAGGAAGTATCTCGAAGTTGAGCAGCAACTGGTTCGGTTTGCTCGCGACGTCAGGATAAACTTTGACGAACTCGATTTGGTTCTCTGGTCCATGAAGACGGGAGAAGTTTTAAAGTAACAGTTGCATGCGAAAAGCCGTCAGTCAGAAGGTGTGAATCATGCAAGTTAACAACATGAAGTCTCTGTTCCGGATGGCGGCCTTTTGTGTGGCCGCCGTTGTGTTTTGTGTTGCCCTCACGGGTGCGACCCACACTGCTGCGGGCGCCGCCGATAAGAAGGCTTACACCAAAGGCTACCGGGCAGTGCGGAAAGGCGACTACGAACAGGCGGAGAAGATCTTCCGCGAGCTCCTGAACAAAGATGCACACGACATCGAGGCGCGCCTCGGTTTGAGTTTTGCAATGCTGAAGCAGAGAAATTTGCAAGGGGCTTACGACAATGCCGCGCGCGTGATCATGCTCGATCCGCTTTCTGCCCGCGGTCATGCGTTGCTCGGATCGGCGATTCTCGGCGCGGGCGAGTTTCGTTTGTCGGTGGAAGAGTTTCGCACCGCTCTGGCACTTAACGAGAACGAGGCCCTCGCAGTAGCAGGATTGGCGATGGTTGACCTCTATGAGAATCGTCTGCCGCTCGCGCTTCCCGGACTGCGCAAGGCTGCCGGTATGGACCCTGACGAACCTGACTACGCGTTCAATCTGGGCCAGGCCGCGGCTCGTAGTGAGAAATACAAGGAGGCGGCTGACGCCTACGAGCGCTTTCTAATCATTGCGCCGAAGACTGATTACGATCGCCGCGCACGCATCGTCGGACTAATCGATTTTCTGCGTTACCTCGGCAGGCAAGGATCACTTTACGTTCCCGGCGGCGAATATCGTTCCTCGGTTCCATTCGAAGCAACTGACAACCGTCCCATTCTTCAGGTCCGGATCAACGGGCAGAAGGAGCCGCTGCGTTTTGTACTCGATACCGGTTCGGGCATGTCCGTAATCTCAGAACAATTGGCCAAACGCCTCAACATGAAACCCATCGCGAGGGGCGGCCAGGCCCGTGCTGTGGGCGGCGGCGGAAAGTTTGAAATCGTCTACGGCTTTCTCAATTCGATTGAGATTGGCACGGCGAAGATCGGAAACGTTCCGGTGTATATCCGGAAGTTTTTCGACAGCCATATTCCGGTCGACGGATACCTGGGGTTGTCGGTAGTCTCGAAGTTTCTAACGTCGATCGACTACGGAACCAGAAAAATGTCGCTGGTGCGGCAGAATCAAACCGACCAGGTCGAGAGTTGGACCACGGTGCGACGTCCCGACAACTATCAAATGCTCATTCCCGCAGCGCCGAACGACGGCTCGGTTGAAGTTCCGTTACGAACAACGTCGAGCGGATTCCTGAGTGGTGAAGTCGGGCTCGAAGGATTCGAAAAGAGCGTCAATTTTATTATCGATACAGCGGCGAGCATTACGGTGATCTCGGAAAAACTTTCCCAGCAGGAACAGCTTCTGGATCTGCTGCAGCCTTCCAAGATGCGTGTGTTTGGAGCTGCGGGTGTGACAGAAGATGTGAAGCTGCTGCAACTACCGCGACTGAGTCTTGGTTTGAGCAAGCTCGAGAAGATCAGCGCCGCGGTGCTCGACCTCGAGCCGGTGAACGAGACCGCGGGCTTTACGCAGAGCGGCATTCTTGGTGGTAATTTCCTGCGACACTTCCGCATCTATTTTGATTTTGCAAGGGGAGCAATGCGTTTGGAACCTTTGAATCAGAAACCCAGAAGCGTCGAAAATATTAATCCGGAAGTAGTGGTAACTCCATGAAACAGGCGCTTTATCTGGAAACATCGGTGATTGGCGCTTACCTCGATAACGGTGAGCCTTTTCGACGCGACTTGACGATCCGCTGGTGGGAACACGAGATGCCCGATTATCGGGCGGTAGTTTCGCCGCTGGTGGCGTCGGAGCTGGGTCGTTTGAAAGAACCGCATCGCAGTTCGTATCTGAAATTGATCAGCAATCTGGAGCAGGTGGATCTCACGGAGGAGGCCGCGATTCTCGCGGACGGTTATATCTCGCGTGGGATTTTTCATCGCAAGTACATTGCCGACGCGTTGCACGTGGCGATTGCTTCCTTTCACAAGATCGATTATCTCGTGACGTGGAATTTCGGCCATCTTGCAAACGTGCGCCGGCAAGCACGCATCCGGTTGTTTAATACAGCCGCGGGATTTTATGTACCAATGATCGTGACGCCGGAGTTTTTGGTGTCCGAAGCAACAGAGCAGGTTATTTAATCGGAAATTGGAAATCGGAAATTCAATGTATCGTCGCCCAAAATTTTTAGAAGTCCTGCACGCGATTCGTGAGGAGATGTCGCGTGAAGCGGATTATGATGTCGATCTGTTTACCGAGATGGTGCGGTCCGGAACAGAGCCGTCACATGGTCCACAACGCGTCATTCGTGGTTTCAGAACTCGCGCGCCGCGTGCTGAGAACACTAACGGCAAGCCCGCGAAGCATAGACAGCGAAAGCGTAGCGCGTAATAATGTGCGCGTAGCAATAATAACCATTAGCTGAATCATGAATCCTACTTTTGAAACGATCGGTTTGGAAGTCTCAAGCGAGAAGGCTTTCAACTATCTCGCGGAGCGAGCAGGGGACCAGGGCGAGGCGACACAACTCAGCAGACGCGGCGCTGTCTTGCATGGGCGTTGCTGGAAACTCGGAGAAGGTCTCGAAGTGTGGACCGTGCTCTACGAGTCAGGCAGCGGTGATCTCTTCTATGCCGATTGCCGTCCGGGTTTTCGCGCGCGCTACATTCAGACGATTGCGCCATGGGCGTTGACGGAATACGACGAAGAAGGCGAGGCCGTCATCCACGGCTATCGTGAAGGCACTGACTGCGAAGTTCTCTTCGAGTTACAGAACCTGACTGAAGTCGGTCCAACGGGATTTGCCGCGCAGGAGTTGCACATCGGTCTTTGCGGTCTTGCTTATCGCGCGCGCGTGCGTCGCAGCAGAGGCAAGACGCGCTGGGTGCCGCTCGAAAAAGCTGCGCCGGCTCGAGCCGCACACGAAAACGACTGGAGTCTCTCAGGTCGAATCATTGCCTTCAAACCTTTAAAGAACCCGCTTTCCGGTGGCGAGCTTTTCTGGATTCATCTCGATCTGGAACGTATCAAACTGGAAGTGCTGGTCAACCGTCGCGCGCTTCGTGGCTCACTGGCAGTCGGCGCCACGCTCGATGCGGAGGTCTGGCTTCAGGGTCACGTGCTCGACGAACACGCTCTGCGTTCGCGCTACGAAGGGATCGATTACGCCGTCTCACGCGCGAGCTATTGGTCCGGATTAAGGAGAAGGAACTAGTGTGTATTGCCGATTGCCAATTGCCGATTGCCAATTTTAATGACTCAGACAAATCGGCAATCGGCAATCGGCAATCGGCAATGTTATGAAGCGTGTTCTTGCTGCAATTCTCTTAATCCTCATACTGCTGTTTGCCGCCTACACTTTCAATAGTTACTGGACCCATCGTTTCGATTCGCTCATAGCACGGCAAGCTTCGATCTACCGTGTCGATCCCGATCTCGTTTGGAGCATCATCTACGAAGAGACCTACTTCAGCCCGTGGAAAATCGGTAAAGACGGCGAGATTGGTCTGATGCAAGTGATGCCGGCTGTGGGTCGCGAATGGGCCACCGAAACGGGGATGCGCGAACTTCAAAATCAGATGGCGAGCGATCCTCAAGCAGTGCTGCGCGATCCGGAGCGAAACATCCAGATCGGTTGCTGGTATCTCGAAAAGATCTACGAGCAGTTTCAGGATGCGCCTGAAGCTGAAACTCGGATGGTGGCCGCGTATAACGCCGGACCAAGCCGTGCAGTCGAGTGGAGCCGGTCCAATCCGCCGGGCAATACTCAGACAGGTGCGGAATTCATCAACCGCATCGACATTCCGTCCACTCGCGCCTATGTGATTTCGATCATGCAACGGTACAGGGCGCTCAAGAGCGCAAAAAGCTCCAGCGCAGCGTTGCAGGAGCCTTCAACCGCAAAATGAATAAGATCTATTCGGCGCGTTGGGTCGTTCCCGTTTCGGTTGCACCGATCGAGAATGGCGCTGTGGCCGTCCGCGGCGATCTAATCGTTGGCGTCGGTAGTCAGAGCGATATCATCGAGAAGTTTCCCGAGTTTGATATTGAATCTCTCGGCGAAGCCATCATCATTCCCGGTCTTATCAATGCCCATACGCATCTGGAGCTCACCGCGATGCGCGGCTACCTCGAAAACGAGGAGCGCGATTTTTTTGCGTGGCTCAGGAAACTAACCGTCGCGCGCTTCGAACGCATGACGCCTGATGACATTCTGGTTTCGGCAACCTGGGGTGCGTGTGAAGCAGCGCGAGCGGGAATCACGCGTGTCGATGATGCGAGCGACTCGGCGATCGTGAGCATGCGGGCGTTGCAGGACGTCGGGCTGCGCGGCGTTGTGTATCAGGAATCGTTTGGACCAGATCCGCGGCTCGTAGCGGAGAACTTCGAGAAGCTCAGAAGTAAGTTACAGGAACTGAAGTCCGTTGAGAGCTCGCTAGTGCGTGCAGGTGTTTCGCCACATGCACCCTACACGGTCTGCGGGCCGCAGCTTGAATTGATCGCGGATCTCGCGAGGTCAGAAAAATTGCCGCTGATGATGCATGCGGCAGAGTCGGAAGCTGAGGAGCGATTCCTGCGTGAGGGCTGTGGCGTGTTTGCTGAAGGGTTAGCGCGGCGCGAGATCGAGTGGAAAGCGCCCGGTATCTCGACGATTCAGTATTTGAGACAGGTTGGCATCCTTGAAACTAGTCCGCTGCTTGCTCACTGCATTCGCGTTGACGACGACATCGATACGCTGCGACGCTACAACGCGAAAGTCGCGCACTGTCCGAAGTCAAACGCGAAACTGGGCCATGGGCGCGCGCCGTTTGCGAAGTTCATCGCCGCTGGAGTGTCGGTCGGATTGGGAAGCGATTCAGTTGCCAGCAACAACACGTGCGACATCCTGGAAGAAGCTCGTTTCGCTACGCTGTTGTCTCGAGCGAGTGGCGCGCCTGTCAGCGCAAGCGCCGCGCTGCAGGCTGCCACCGGAGAATTGCGGGAAGGTGTGCAGGCAGACCTGACGGCTGTATCAATAACTGGTGCCCACCAAGTCCCGAACTACGATCCAATCGCAACCTTGATCTTTGCTTCATCCGCTCGAGATGTGATCTTGACTGTAGTGAGTGGCCGCGAGGTTTTCCGTGATGGAAGTGTTACGACGGTGGATGAGGATCGACTTCGAGCCCGGATGCACGAAATCTCAGACAAACTTAGCCACGGATGACACAGATCCGTAAACAGATCCGTTTCATCCGTGGCCTGTATTTAGATTGACGCGGATATGGCGTCGTCGAAGATCTCGAGTGCGACGTCGACATTCTCTTTCGTGAGTATCAACGGCGGTGACCAGCGGATGGTGCTTGCTCCTGCGCCGAGGATGATCAATCCCCGATCGAAGCATGCTACCTCGATACGATCACGCAGTTCCGGATCGACAAAGTCGACACCGATCATCAAGCCGAGGCCACGGACGTCGCCAATGCAGTCGTACTTCTGCTGAAGCTTTTCCAATCCCGCTTTCAGGTACGCACCGACTTCCGCGGCATTTTGTACGAGTCCGCCTTCGAGCAGTTCGATCGTCTTTAAAGCCGATGCAATGCAAACCGGATTGCCGCCAAACGTCGATGCATGTGCGCCTGGTTTCCAGTCCATCAGATCTGCACGCGCAACACACGCGCCGAGTGGCAAACCCGAAGCGATACCTTTCGCAATACAAACAATGTCGGGCTTAACATCGTAGTGGTCGCAAGCAAACATCTTGCCCGTGCGACCCATTCCCGACTGCACCTCATCGACGATCAGAAGAATCCCGTGCTCGTCACAGATCCGCCGCAGTCCCTTTAGAAAACTCTTCGGCGCCGGCACGTAACCGCCTTCACCCTGCACTGCTTCAACCACGATTGCTGCAACTTCCTCAGGCGGCGTGGTCGTCTTGAACAAGCGCTCCTCGATCCAGTTGAGTGCGCCCTGGGCCGCACCGCCGTCGCCGCAGTCAGCCGCACTGAATGGATTGCGAAACTCGTTTGGATAAGGCACATGGACCACGTCCAGCGCCTGTCGCTTAAAGCCTTTTCGCTGCGCCGCCTTCGACGAAGTTAGCGAAAGCGAGCCGAGTGTTCGTCCGTGGAAACTATTGAAGAAACCGATGAATTTCTCTCTGCCCGTTGCGTGCATCGCGAGTTTCAATGCCGTCTCGACTGCTTCGGTGCCACTGTTTGCGAAGTGAGTTCGCGTCGGCGATTGCACGGGCACGATCGCATCGAGCTTTTCTGCGAGCTGCGGCATGTGGCGGTAGTAATAGTCAGTGCCGCACATGTGAATCAGTTGCGCGGCTTGTTCCTGAATTGCCCGAACCACCTCCGGATGGCAGTGACCAGTTGAGCAGACGGCTACGCCGGCGTTGCAGTCCAAAAATACATTCCCGTCGACGTCTTCGACCCAGACGCCGCTGGCACGTTCGGCGACGAGCTTGAACGATGGCCGGGGGTAGGAAGGGGTAACAAACTTTGCGTCCGCCTGGACGATTTGACTGGCTTTTGGACCGGGCAGCTCGGTCTTAATTTCCGGACGCTTGGGTGGTGCGAGTACGCTGGTAGACATTTTTGACTCCCTTGTCATGATGGCCAATAGAACGCCAAAACCTTCAAGGTCAGGCCGAAAGAGATCGGAATTAAAGACGGGCCAAGCTAGTCGGCGAAGAGGTTAGCACGAGACTCGAGCGGGCTGAACATGGAAAGGATTGTACCAGATCCGTATAACCGTGGCTAAGTATCGGGCTTGGACTTTAACCCGATCTTTTATTAAGATTTCCTTCCAAATTCCTGCCTGCGGAGAAAAGAAACATGAATAAGAGTCGAAGCCTGTATGCCTTTTTGTTTGTGGCTGCGGTCCTTGCCCTGGCTGCTATCGCACCGTTTTTAACGGGCTCGCACGCGCAAAGCGTCGCACCCGGCGCATCGACGGGATCCGCCAGCCGCGCGTCTTCCGATAATTCAAAGATCGCTTATCCGGAAAGTAAGAAAGTCGAGCAGGTCGACGATTACTTCGGGACGAAAGTCGCCGATCCGTATCGCTGGCTTGAAGACGAAACTTCTGCGGAGACAAAAGCCTGGGTTGAAGCGCAGAACCGCGTCACCTTCGCTTACCTCGACTCGATCCCGTATCGCGAAAAACTCAAAGCGCGTCTGACGCAGCTATACAACTATCCGCGTATTTCCGCGCCGTTTCATCGTGGTGATACTTACTTCTTCACGAAGAACGACGGATTGCAGAACCAGAGCGTCTACTACATCCAGAAAGGCGTGAATGGAAAGCCGGAAGAGTTTCTCGATCCAAACAAGTTCTCCGCCGACGGCACCTCGACGCTGAGTGTGTTCTCACTTTCAAAAGACGGCAAATATCTGGGCTACGGCATTTCGCAGGGCGGCTCCGATTGGGTAACGCTCAAAGTAATGGAAGTTGGCTCGCGGCAGACGCTCACGGATGAGATCAAGTGGATGAAGAACGCGGGAATCTCATGGCAAGGAGATGGCTTCTACTACAGCCGTTATCCCGAACCGGAGAAGGGCAAAGAGCTCACCAGCAAAAACGAATTTCAGCAGGTCTACTTTCATAAAGTTGGTACCCCACAGTCAGCCGACGTACTTGTTTACGAAGACAAGGCGAATCCACAACGCTTCCAGGGTGTAGGCACCACTGAAGACGAGCGCTTTGCGATTCTCAACATCTCCGACCGTGGCAAGGGTAAAAAAGGAAACGCAGTCTTCTACAAAGATCTCTCGAAAGGTGATGACAAGTTTTCTCCGATCGTTGGCGAGATCGGCGACGACAGCTTTGGTGTTGTCGACAACGTCGGCGATAAGTTCCTGATCCGCACGGACCGTAAAGCTCCGAACGGTCGTGTCGTGCTTATTGATCCGAAGAATCCGGCTGAAGAGAACTGGAAGGATGTTTTGCCGGAAAGAGCCGAGCCGTTGCAGGGTGTCGGCACTGCCGGTGGGAAGCTCTTCGCTTCGTGGCGTAAAGATGTCGCGACGCGCGCGTATGTGTTTAGCCTCGACGGCAAGCTCGAGAATGAGATCAAGCTGCCGGCAGTCGGCTCAGCCGGTGGCTTTGGCGGTTTGAACGACGACAAATACGTGTTCTACAGCTTCACGTCGTTCAACTTCCCATCGACAATCTACAAGTACGACATTGCGACTAAGAAGTCGACTCTCTTCCGCACGGTCGACATTCCCGGATTCAAAGCTGACGACTTCGAGACGCAGCAGGTCTTTTACAACAGCAAAGACGGCACGCGCGTTCCGATGTTTCTTGTCTACAAGAAGGGATTGAAGCTCGACGGTAACAATCCGACGCTGTTGTATGGCTACGGCGGTTTCAATGTCGTCCAGTCGCCGTCTTTTAGTTCGTTGCGTTTGGCGCTTCTGGAACAGGGCGTGGTCTATGCGGTGGCTAATCTGCGCGGCGGTGGCGAGTACGGCGAGAAATGGCACGAGGCCGGCACGAAGCTGAAGAAGCAAAACGTCTTCGATGACTTCATCGGCGCCGCCGAGTATCTGATCGCGAACAAGTACACGTCGCCGAGCAAGCTTGCGATTCAGGGTGGCTCAAATGGAGGATTGCTCGTTGGTGCTGTGTCGAATCAACGTCCCGAGCTTTTCCGTGCAGTGGTCGAGCAGGCAGGCGTGATGGACATGTTGCGCTTCCACAAGTTCACGATCGGTTGGAACTGGGCGGCAGACTATGGCAGGAGCGACGCCAACGAAGCGGAGTTTAAAGCGCTACTTGCTTACTCACCGATACATAACGTGAAGGCTGGAGCGAAGTATCCGTCAACGCTAATCACGACCGCCGATCACGACGACCGAGTCGTGCCCGCGCATAATTACAAATACGCGGCTGCATTGCAGGCGGCACAGGGTGGTCCTAACCCGATTCTCATTCGCATCGATACGAACTCGGCTCACGGCGCCAGCAACACCACGAAGTCGATCGAGCAGACGCGAGATATCTACGCGTTCCTGTTTGAGAATTTAGGCGTCGAGTACAAGTAGGACAAAGCCATCCACAGATTACACAGATTCATTTCTGTGTAATCTGTGGCTAAAACTTTCGGATGGGGTGCGCTTCGGTGTTGAAGATCACCCGATCGAAATCGAGTGTGCTCGGGGGAGCGAAGAGCAGGTAGAAGTATTTGAAGGTTTCGGCAAATAGAAAGCTCTGCATCGAGTCAGTCTTTTCTTTGGACTCGACGTTCTTCAGCGCCGCATAGCCTTCATCAGTGCGGCAGTACTTTACGAAATCGCGCCACAACTTCTCGCCCATCAGCAGATACTTCTGATCTTTCGTGTAGCGATAGAGATAGTAAGTCGACTCGACGATCTCCGGACGCAACGGGTAGCCCGGCGACATGATCTTGCCCGCAACGTAGTCAAACTCTTCCGGCTCGATACCCGCCTGATTCCACATCCTGAACGACGAATCCTGCAACAGCTTCGCTCGTTTCAGATCCCCTGACAGTGCCAGAACGGCCGGGAAGAATGCGTCGAGCGCGCCGTAAGTCGTTGCACGCCGGGCGCCGGTATTCATGTCTGCGTGCCCGTACCAAAGCTCGCCACCGTAATCATTTCGTTTTTCGTCGGCGAGGTACTTGTTGATTGCTGCGATGCTGTTCGTCCACATGCGTTTGCAATCCTGATCGCCAAACAGCAACGAGCATTTCAAAAGATATTCGTAATAACTGTCGATGGCGCCGCTGATATGACTGTCTGTGTTGGTCCACTGCCCGGTCTCGACGTTGATCCACTCGCCGACCAGACCGATCTGCGAACGGCGATTGTAGGTTTCGACAAGCGCTCGTTTGGCCTTCTCATAATAGACCGGTTTACCGGTGAACTTACTCAATGAACCAAACTCGATGATGAGCGTGCCGGTTTCTGCGGGATTACTGATCGGCTTGCTTACTTTCCCGGTCTTCAGATTGACGTAGCGATACGGCATGCCGGTCGGTGAGTCGAAGACGGGGAGGAGTCGATTGCCGAGGTCTTCAGCGAGATTCAGCAAGCGTTTGTCCCCGGTTAATTGGTAATTCGTGAGCAGTGCGCCCAGCAGCCTGATCGTGATCTCAAAATTCTGCACCTCGATGTCTTTGTCGAACGAGAGATTGTGAAGAATGTACTGCTTCGTCGCTGCAGCCTCGTCGTCCATGTCCATCAGGATCATGGTGTCGAGCGAATCGACGGCCGTCATCAGCAGTGGCTGGGGATACCAATCGTGAGGAGTCTTCGACAAAGGTTTCAGATCGTCATGTCCCCACGCGTACTTCTTGTAACCATTCCACGCGTGTAGAAACTCGGCCTTCACTTCAGCCGCGAGTTTCTTGTTTTGGCTTTGACCAGGAGTGGTCACGGGCAGGAGCAGCAAAAGAACGAGAATCGGGATTTTCATTTTGTGTTTTTTGTGCCTTTTTGTGGCTCAGATCTCTTCAAACGAACGGCGGATTGTCTCCTTCGGCGGTGGCTCGGGCCAGATCGAGAACCGTTTGGACCAACGATGTCGCAGCACACAGGCGCGGAAGTAGTGTTCGTGTTCCCACTCAACTTCAGCCATCGTCAAAAGGCAGTCAATCAGATCCGTGCGACCACACGCGTGCGCGTGACGCGCCGCTGTTTCGTACTCCACGATATTTCTACTCTCTAACCGTCCCGCCCCGTACATCGGAGCAAACCACCCGCTCAGGTGACACATCAGCCCGAGCACTCGTCCCACCACAGTCGCCCGTATCTCTCGCACTCTATTTGGACCAGCGCCGAGGCTTTCCAGCATCTCGCCAACCAGTTTCCGATGGTGCCACTCCTCGTCTTCAATCTGCTTGATGCGGGCCCGCTCTTCCGAATTCCGGACCGAATGCCAGTGCCCGCGATAGGCGTACCCCGCCGCAAGCTCGCCCGAATAGGCCATTTGCAACACGGTTATGAGCTGGGCTCGCGGAGTAAGTGACTCGTCGGATTCCATGCGGTTGGAAAGTGGGATTATAGCCGTATTGAGCTTTTAACTCATTCGTCAAACGAAATTTGCAGGAATGTCCGGGATGGCGCAGAGTTCATCTCGCAGGACTCTGTTTTATCAGCTTCTTTCATGTACAAATTTATCGTTTCGTGCTACTACTGGCCAGCCGGAGAGCGTCGTCTTCGGCTCCGAGCCTCGATAATTAAACAACTTGTGGAAACAGGCTACGGTCTCGATTTCACCCGACTAGGAAGACTGCCCAGCTTGGAAAAGATAGCCTCGTCCATCGAACGTCGCCGAATGCGCCGCATCAAGGCACGCTGTGAGATAGAGTTGACGGCCACACTGTCTCTATTGGACAACGACGTTCAGAATTGTGAATCATCACTCATCTTCCTCGGACGCACTCATGACCTCAGCGCCGCAGGCATGTGCATGGTGCTTCCTTCGACCATCATCGATGAACGATTTTGCACGGGCACAAACCGTCTGAATCTCTCGCTGCACGTTCCGGGGGGCGTGATTGGGTTGGAAGTCAGCCCGGTCAGGTGTGAGAGGCTCCATGGTCCATACATCGGCCAGGGTTATCTACTGGGCACGAAGATCACAAACGTCGACGACCCGGCGAAGTTTGAGAGTTACCTGGAGACGCTGTCCGGCGCAAAACGCCAAATAGTATCGGAGAACTAAGAACGAACTGTAGGGGCGGCCCTCCGTGGCCGCCCGTGGTTTGAGCTAAAGAGAATCAAGAAGCGACGACATCGATTCCGCGAAACACGATCAAAACCACGGGCGGCCACGGAGGGCCGCCCCTACAGTGTTACTCGGCTTGCCTTAGAAAATCTTTGGTGCGAGGGTCCTGAGGAGAGTTTATTACCTCTTCCGCTGGTCCGAACTCGACTGCAATCCCGCCTTCCATATACAAAATATTGTCGGCAACTCCCGCGAGAAATCCCATCGAGTGCGAGATGATGATCATCGTGTGACCTCGATCCACAAACGTTCGCAGCAAGGTGCGGAGGCTGTTGATGCGACGCGGATCGAGCGCACTGGTCGGTTCGTCGAGGAGTAACAGCGCCGGATGCATTGCGAGGGCACGCGCGATTGCAACGCGCTGTTGTTCACCACCGGACAACGATCCCGGATATCGTCGCGCCGCGTGCGTCATTCCTACAGCTTCGAGAAGCTCATTAGCCTCAGTCTCAGCAGTTTTCTTCGGCGTGCGCAGCACGTGCACCGGAGCCTCGATGATGTTTCCGACGACTGACAGGTGAGGGAATAGATAGAAATGCTGGAAGACAGTGCCGACTTTCAGCCGTAAATCTTTTACACGCTTTCGATACTCTGCGTGAGACAAGTTTGCTTCGAGTCGAACGCCGTCGCAGTCGACAGTTCCGCCGCTGATGGCTTCCAGGCCGTTGAGACATCGCAACAGCGTCGACTTTCCGCTTCCCGATGCGCCGATGACTCCCAGCACAGTTTGCGGCGGCACGTCGAAGCTAATTCCCTTCAGGATCTCGCTACTGCCGAAACGCTTGCGCAGCTCCGTCACGCGAATCATGCGACTGCCTCCTCTTCCACGCGCGCCGTGCTTCGTTCGCCCAGCCTCCTCTCCATTAGCCGCGCAAGATGAGCCATCGGCAAACTCATCAGAAGATAGAAAGCCGATACAGCGACGCCGAGCAAGAGGAATTGGCCCGATGCATTCGCGAGTTCGCGATAAGCTGTAGCCAACTCCCAAACCGAGATCGCGAAGGCCACGGAAGTATCTTTAAAGAGCGACACGAAATCGTTTGTCATGGGCGGCAGTGCGATGCGAAACGCCTGCGGCAGGATGATGCGACGAAAGGCGAGGATTGGTCCCATGCCGAGCGAGTACGCAGCTTCCCACTGGCCATTCGGAATTGCTTCGAGCGAAGCGCGGTACACCTGTGATTCGTATGCGGCGTAGTTCAAGCCGAGCCCGACAAGCGCAGTCAGCCAACCTGGCATCGCGATCCCGATCACCGGCAAGCCGAAGTAAAGAAACAGCAGTTGGACCAGTACCGGAGTACCGCGAAAGAATTCCACGTAGATAGTGCAGACGGCGCGCAACCACGCCGGACCCTTCCATTGTCCGACGGCCAGGGGCAATCCAAGGACGACTGCAATCACCATCGAGCCGAGCGCAATCAGCACTGTGACGGCGGCGGCACGCGTCAGTCGCCAGAGTGCTTCACTCCAGTTGAACGTCGCGTTAGTCGTCGTGATTTCCTCGACTTTGGCAGACGCGGTTCCGGCGCGAATCGGCGCTTGAAACTCGACTTGCGCATCGTTCCAAAGGCCCCACTTCTTCAGGATTGATTCGAGGGTTCCGTCAAAGATGATCTTATCGATGGCGGCGTCGACTTCAGCTTTCAACGCGTCGTCGCCTTTGCGCAGACCGATGACGTAAAGGCCACGTGTAAATGGAGGCCCGGCCTGCCTCAACTTCGGATTGTTACGCGCGTAGAAAGCCTCGGCCGGAACATCCATCACGACCGCATCGATGCGTTTTAATTCGAGATCGCGATAAGCGCCGACCGGGTCGGCGTAGCTGCGCATCGGAATGCCTTGTTGTTGCAGCAATCGGGAAGCGGCAGTGTTACCGAGTGTTCCAACGGTGCGGTTCTTACAGTCGTCGATCGAGTTGATGCGATTGTCGTCGCGCCGGACAGTGAGCTGTAGTTGAAAGATGTAATAAGGCTTGCTGAACTGAATCTGCTGCGCGCGATCGCCGGTTGGCTCGAGCCCGTTGACGATCACGTCAAACGACTTTCGTTGCAGCGCGGAGACGAGCGTTTCCCAATCACTCGGCACAAACTCTGCCTCGCGGCCCATCGCGTGGGCCAGGGCATCGACCATCTCTTTCTCATAGCCGATATAGCGATCGGGATTTGCCGGATCGGTGTAGACGTAAGGCGCGCCGCCACTCGGATCGGCGCCCCAACGCAACACTCTCTGGGCCACAACAGGATCACAAAAGAGAGCTAGCCACGAAAAAGCACAAAAAGCACAAAATGATCTGAGTAATACGTTCGTGCTTTTTGAGCTTCTTTGTGGCAAATTGTCGGAGATTCTAACCTTTGTCGTGATACTTTGTACAAAAAACAAAAGAGGCCCCAATACCGATGTGTACTGATCGCAGAGACTTTCTACGTTTGTCCGCCGGCATGGCGGGCGCGGCGCTCTTTGGTGGATCGTTAGTCGAGGCCCAGCAGGCGGCGCAGCCGGAGCCGATTCGACGTTTGCGTCCCATGACTGGCAACGTGGTTCCCATCACGCTCGAGGAACGCAAGAGTCGTATCGAGAAAGCGCAGAAATTGATGCGCGACAGCCGAATCGACGCGATCTACATCGAGCCCGGCAGCAGCATGTTCTATTACACGGGCATGCGTTGGGGCACGAGCGAACGAATGTTTGCCACCGTGATTCCGGCGCGCGGCGAGATTGCGTGGGTGTGTCCGAAGTTTGAAGAAGAACGCGCGCGCGAACTGATAAAAATGGGCAACGACATTCGCACGTGGGAAGAAGATGAGAGCCCGTACAAGCGCGTCGCCGAGATATTCAAGGATCGCGGTGTGCGCACCGGCACGGTCGGCATTGAAGAACGTGTGCGCTTCTTCCTGTACGACGGCATTCGTCAGGTCTCGCCCGGGGTGAAGTTTGTAAGCGCGGATCCGATTACTGCCGGTTGCCGCATGTTCAAATCGCCGGCCGAGATCTCGTTGATGCAGATCGCCAACGACATCACGATTGTGGCTTACAAAGCGACACGCGAAAGCATGACTGAAGGCATGACGCAGGGTGAGTTTGCCGGCAACTGTGCGGCAGCATTCCGAGCACTCGGAACGTCGGGCGGCATCTTCGTCAGCTTTGGAAAGTACACTGCGTTTCCGCACGGCAGCAGCACGCCACAGCGCCTGAAGGAAGGCGACGTGGTGTTGATGGACGGCGGGTGCAGTATTGAGGGTTACCAGTCGGACATCACTCGCACGTTTGTATTCGGCAAGGCAAGCGATCGACAGCGACAGATCTGGGACCTCGAGCGAAAGTCGCAGGACGCGGGCTTTGCCGCGGCGAAAGTCGGCGCTCCGTGTGAAGCGGTCGACGCTGCTGCACGCAAGGTGATCGTCGATGCCGGCTTTGGTCCGGACTACAAAGTTCCTGGACTCCCGCATCGCACCGGTCACGGGATTGGTCTCGATGGTCACGAATGGACCAACTTTGTACGCGGCAACAAGACGCCAATCCAACCGGGCATGTGTTTCAGTGATGAGCCGACGATTGTGATTTATGGTGAGTTTGGTATTCGGCTTGAGGATTGTTTGTATATTACGCCGGATGGTCCGAAGTTCTTCACCAAACAGAGCGCATCAATTGACGAACCCTTTTAGACCACAAAAGGCACATAAGTTCACAAAAGGCACATAAAAGACCTATTGTGCTTTTTGTGCCTTTTGTGCTTTTTTGTGGCTATGGGCAGATGGGTACTAGCGGCGACGATTCTCGCGTCGAGCATGGCTTTCATCGACGGGACGGTCGTCAATGTGGCCCTTCCTTTTCTTCAGACCAATCTCAATGCAACTGCGATCGGGATTCAATGGGTCGTTGAGGCCTACTCACTATTCCTGTCGGCACTCTTGCTTGTCGGCGGATCCCTCGGCGATCTGTACGGGCGCCGTCGCATATTCAACATCGGTGTCGTTGTTTTCGCCCTAGCCTCTGCTGGTTGCGGTCTGGCCGCGAACATCGAACAACTGATTATCGCGCGCTCGGTGCAGGGAATCGGCGGGGCATTGCTTGTGCCCGGCAGTCTGGCGCTGATCAGTTCATCGTTTGACGAGAAAGAACGCGGCAAAGCGATTGGAACGTGGTCCGGTTTTTCTGCGATTACTACGGCGATTGGACCAGTGCTCGGTGGCTGGCTGGTCGAACACTGGTCGTGGCGCGCAGCGTTCTTTCTGAATTTACCTCTCGCCGTCGCAGTGCTTGTGATTTCAGTGTCGAAAGTGCCGGAGACTCGCGAAACAGATCATCCCGGTCGGCTGGATTGGGTCGGTGCTGCACTTGCGACGATTGGACTCGGCGGCGTGGTGTACGGGTTGATCGAATCACCCCGTCTCGGTTTCCGAAATCCATTCGTTTTGTTGACGCTGATCGGCGGAGTAGTGGCGCTGGCTGCTTTTGTCTTCAACGAGGCTCGCGCCAGGAATCCAATGGTTCCACTGGCTCTCTTCCGTAGTCGAGACTTTACCGGCGCCAACATCCTGACATTATTTCTGTACGCCGCTTTGAGCGGAATGTTTTTCTTCTTCACGCTCAACTTAATTCAGATTCAAGGTTACTCAGCGACTGCCGCCGGCGCTGCGTTACTGCCATTCGTCGTCTTCATGTTCGCGCTATCGCGCTGGTCCGGAGGTCTGATCGATCGTTTCGGTGCACGCTTGCCACTGACGATCGGTCCAACGATAGCTGCCGCCGGTTTCATCCTGTTTGCCATTCCAACGATCAGCGGAAACTACTGGACTAGTTTCTTTCCGGCGGTTGTGGTGCTTGGACTCGGTATGGCAATCAGTGTGGCGCCGCTTACGACGACGGTAATGGCATCTGTTAGTGAGGAACAGGCCGGGGTGGCATCAGGAATTAATAACGCCGTGTCGCGCACAGCGGGACTGCTGGCCATCGCTGTGTTTGGGGTGGTCATGTTGCATGCGTTTAGCCAACAGTTGGTGAGTCGGATGAATGGGATTCAAGTGGATGAAAATCTGAAGCATTCGGTTTACGAACAACGCGTGAAGCTCGCGGCGCTTGAAGTGCCTGCAAGCACTGACGCTGCGACGCGGGAGCAGGTGAACAGTGTGATAACCGGTTCTTTTGTGTTCGGGTTTCGGGTCATTATGTTGACGGCGGCAGGTTTGGCGCTCGCGAGCGGCGCCAGTTCCTGGCTCATCATTAGGAAATCAGGCGTGGCTAAGCCCAAAAAAAAGTGAAATTAGCCAGACCAGGACGAACGCACCCACGGCGACTGCCGCGCTCAAGAGATAAATGACTGATGTTTCGATAAGTTCGGATGTTTTTTTTGAATTGATCATGGGGAGATTCCTTTGTTGTCTGGAGCGCGGTGGCCCGGCCCTCTGTTTCGACAGCGCCAGTCGAGAACAAAGCCGTGTCGGAACGCCACGCTCCAAGCTTCAGCCACAGATTACGCAAGTGCCCGCTAGTAATCTGTATAATCTGTGGATTACAATCACTTCCGCCTCAAAGAACTTGGTTTGAAGATTAGTCCGGGAGCCCCGAGAAGTCCTCAGGTGGCGCTCAAGATTTCCTCAAAGATATTTCTCAAGGCCGGTTTTTAATGGCTCAGCAGGACAATCACAGTTACGAATTCGGCCGTTTCCGCCTGAAACCCGCGGAACGCGTCCTGTTGCGCGAAGGCGAACCGGTTCCGCTCACTCCGAAAGTATTCGACATTCTGGTGACGCTCGTTGAGCATGGCGGGCACGTCGTCGCCAAAGACGACCTGATGAAACGTGTGTGGCCGAACACGTTTGTTGAGGAGGGAAATCTGACACAGAACATCTCGCTCCTGCGTAAAGCGCTCGGCGAGAGTTCGGGCGGCGTCCAGTTTATTGAAACTGTACCGCGTCGCGGATATCGCTTTGTTGCCGACACGAATCAGTCATGGGGTGCCGGAGTCGAACACGATATTTCCGAGACGAGGATTGACTCGTCTCCGGTTGTACCGATTTCCGACACTGTGACTCACGCCGGAGTAAAACGGACTCCTTTTTACGCGCTCGCTGCCGGCCTGGTGGTGATTGGAATCATCGGTCTAGTCTATTTCACTGGCCGCGGTACGACGGGAGAAGCGGCTCCTATAGGGTCCATCGCGGTCCTTCCTTTTGTTGATGAATCAGCCGATCCGGACGCCGAGTACATCAACGACAAGATTGCCGAGAGCTTGATCAATAGTCTTTCGAAGTTGCCGCAGTTGCGTGTCGTGCCGCGAAGTGTCGTGGCCGGTTATAAAGGCAGGGAAATCGATCCGCGTAAGATCGGTCAGGAGTTGAACGTGCGCGCGGTTGTCACCGGCCGCATGCGCCGCCACGGCGACATCATCAGTATTCAAGCAGATCTGATCGACATCCAGAGCGTCGCACAACTGTGGGGCCAACACTACGATCACAAAGTTTCTGATGTGCTGCTCGTTCAGGACGATATCTCACGGGATATCTTTGAGAACCTGCGTCTGAAGTTGAATGTCGAAGAGAAGAAACAACTCGATGCGTACCGGCTCTATTTAAAAGGTCGTAATGCCTGGAACAAGCGCACTGGCGACGCATTGCAAGAGGCGATTGAATTTTTCAATCAGGCAATCGCGATCGATCCAAACAACTCAGCGGCGTATGCGGGTATCGCAGATTGTTACAACATGCTGGTTGTTTACGGCCGGGTCGAGCCGAAAGAGGGTTTTCCAAAAGCCAAAGAGGCAGCGACAAAGGCTCTGGAAATCGACGAGAGCTCGGCGGAAGCGCATAGCTCGATGGCGTTCATTAAGTTTCGCTGGGACTGGGATCGAGCCGCGACGGAGCGTGAGTTTCAGGAAGCAATCAAGCTGAAACCCGCTTACGCTCCCGCGCATCAGTGGTACAGCTCATACCTCGTGGCTGTCGAACGTTTCGATGAAGCAATCGCCGAAGCAAAGCGAACTGAAGAGCTCGAGCCGCTCTCGTTCGTGGCCAGTTCACATCTTGGTTGGATTTACTACCTGTCTGGTCAAAACGACAAAGCAATCGAGCAGTGCCGCAAGATTCTCGAACTCGATCCGAGTTCGTTTCCCGCGCGCCGTTATCTCGGTCTTGCTTACGAAGCGAAGGGCATGTATGCGGAAGCGATCACAGAGTTTCAGACTGGGGTAAAGCTTTCCGGCAGTCCGTTGATGCTTGCGTTGCTCGGACATGCTTACGCGGCATCCGGCAAAACCGCGGAGGCAAAGCAGGTGCTCAACGACCTGCAGCAGTTACAGGACCAGCGTTATGTTTCGCCTTACACGGTGGCGGCGATTTACGCCGGACTCGGCGATAACGAACAAGCCTTCAAATGGTTGCAGACTGCAGTCGAAGAACGCGACATCTGGTTGATGAACCTCAAAGTCGATCCGGTCTTCGCCAAACTCCGTTCGCAACGCGAATTCACCGACATCCTCGCCCGCATCCGCCTCCGACCTTAGTCACAAAATTTTTTGCGCTCGCTCTTGATCTTCGGCGCGGTCATGCTGTAAAAGTATGCCCCTCCCGAACCCGACACGCTAGGCAGCGTTAATTCGATACCGCCCAGGTTTTCTCACAAGGCATACGACTATTTGATAGGAGGGCACCGTGGCGGAACGAGTTAAACGCGTAATCGCACTAATGGAGGTAGATCCGAGTCGGAACTTTTCTCTCGGGAAGATGGCGCAGTCAGTGAATCTTTCGGCTGCATATTTCTGTTATCTCTTCAAATCAATCACCGGAGTTCCTCCAGCAAAATATCTGAAAACACTCAGGATGCAGCAGTCGACTGTGCTTCTCACTACAACCTTTCTCAGCGTGAAAGAGATCGTGAGACACGTTGGCTTAGCTGATGACAGTCACTTCGTCAGAGACTTCAAACGAATCTATGGCTTGACGCCGAGTGAATATCGAAGCCGCGCACTATTGTCTTCCGATCAATCCGCATCGCACCCATTTCGGCCAACAAATATTAAAATCGGCCAATTGATTCTTCTTGCATCTTGTTTGTACCTCGTCTAGTGTGTCGCGCGTACATACAACGCAATTCGGGTCGCCTCGATTTTGATCAAGCCGTTAGCGGAGTCTCTTTTTTCACGCAAGTTAAAAACTAAAGGCTAATCCTCGATAACAGGTAAGACTCTACTTCCAATCAGCTCTACTACCCCCCGACAGTAGTAGCTTTTTTATTTGCCAGGAGGCTTTGATGAAACTCTCAGCCGCCGAGGCCGGGTCCAGATCTGTCTGGAGTGTGTCTCGTCGTAATTGCATATCCGCGTTCATGCTCAATGTGATGCTTATCACATTTGTTTGCTACATCGCAGCACACGCAAACTCATTTCCCTCGGGACAGGTTGCGGGCACGGTTATGGATCAAACCGGCGCAACTGTTGGCGGTGCGTCCGTCGTGCTTTTCGGTGTTGCCGGTCTCGAAACACAGCGCGCGACTACGGACCAGCGCGGTCGCTTTACGCTCGAAAAAGTGCTCGCGGCCGACTACGTTGTTGCTGTTCAAAAGAACGGCTTTCGTGAAGTTCGTCGTGTGCTGCATGTCGGCGGCGGTGAAAGCGTGCAGTTAGAGTTTCAACTGAAGTTAGCGTCGATCTTTGAAACCGTCACGGTAACGCCCGGTCGTGGTTTGCCGCAGGAAGTGTTTCAGGTGCCGCAGTCACCTGTCGTTGTTACAGACGACGAGATTGCTCGACGGTACGCCAACATTCTTCCGCAAGCGCTGCGCGACGTGCCTGGGGTGCACATTCAACAAACAACCTCGGGCCAGGGGTCGCCATTTGTCCGCGGGTTAACCGGTCAACAAGTCCTGCATTTAATCAACGGTGTCCGCTTTAATAATGCAACCTTCAGACCGGGTGCCAATCAATACACCGCGCTGATCGATCACGACTTCGCCGACCGCATCGAGGTTGTTCGTGGTCCAGGATCGACACAATATGGCTCTGACTCACTGGGCGGAACAATAAATGTTCTGACGCGCCCGACAAAAAGTTCGCACGGCTTTGGGTTCCACGGTAACGTCAACAGTTACTTCGCCAGTGCCGATCTGTCTGCGGGTTTGTCGACGACGATCAGTGGCGGCTCGGATAACCTGGGCTTCATCGCGGCGGCTTCAGGACGTCGCACACAGGATCTTCGCACCGGTGGCGGTCTCGATTCACATTCCGTTGTTACACGTCTGCTCGGCATCTCGTCGAAGTTTCTGGGTAACCGGCTGCAGGACACAGCCTACGGTCAATACAACGCGAACGCGAAGTTTCAGTACAAGGCTTCGGACGCTGACATTTTGTCGGTTGAATACCTGCGGGGAACGCAGCTCGGTCTGCGCCGCTACGATCAGCTCGACGGCGGTATCGGCAACCTGCTCAACAGCTTCGATCCGCAAGTGCTCGATTTCTTCACTGCTCGTTACGATCGTCTGGGCGCCGGCCCGTTCGACTCGATCTCAACCGTCTTTTCTTACAACGGACAACGCGACGATCGTCGCTCACAGAACATCAACAACGCACAGGGTCTTCGTTCGCGAATCAGCGACGAGTTTAATCTGACCCGCGCCTATGGCTACCAGTCGCAGGCAAGCACGCGCATAAAGGGCAGCCAGTCGCTGACCTTTGGCGCCGAGTTCTACAACGAACGGATTACATCTCGTAAACAGGATTTCACTTTCAATAACACGACACTCGCTTTCACGAACGTCGCCGACGTTCGGGCTCGTTTTCCAAATGGATCCAACTATCGAACGCTGGGAGTTTTTGCTCAGGATGTCGCAACACTGATACCGCGGCGTCTGACGGCCCAACTCGGTATTCGCTACAGCCTTTTTGACTACAGCCAGTCGTCAATCGACAACCCGCTTGATGCCGCGGGCAAACCGACGGTGCCGGACGTGAAAGAGAGTTTCGACGACGTTACCTTCAATACCGGTCTTACTTTCGCCGTTAATTCTCACCTCAATATCACCGGCAATGTCAGTCGCGGTTTTCGCGCGCCTAACGTTAATGATTTTGCGGCCACTGGTCTTTCCGGACTGGGGTTTGAGATTTCTCCTGATGAAGGTGTGCGTCTCGGTGGCTCGACCGGCGCGCTGGATAGTGCAAGACGGCTGACCGATGTTCGCTTGCTTGAACCGATCAGAGCCGAGCAACTCTATAGTTACGAACTCGCCGTCCGTTTTATCAGCAAAAACTTTAGCGGTGCAGTTTCGGCGTTTGATTCCGATATTTCAAATCTGATTGAGCGGCGCACGCTATTGTTGCCGCAGGGTGCGGTGGGCCAACTCGTCGGCGGTCAGCCAATTATCCGCCAGGATGCGACGGGCGCCGTCTTCACGTCGTTATCAAGCTCAGCGGTTTTTGTTCGCACCAATGCTCTGAAAGTTCGAATGCGCGGCGTCGAGGCAAGTATTGCGATGAAGCTGCACCGCGATCTCACCGTCAACGCCAACGCGTTCTACGTTCATGGCAAGGATTTGAGAACGGGCCTGCCGCCGAATCTCGAGAACGGTATTCCACCTGCTACCGGATTCGCGGGTATCAAGTGGGAACGTGCCGGTTCACCGGCGTGGATTGAGCTTTACTCGAGCTTCGCCGCACCACAGCGGCGCTTCTCTGATAACGATATTTCACAGGCACGCATTGGTGGGATTCGCACGCGCGAGGAAATTGCCGGCTTCTTTAATGGCGGTGCGATACCGCGCGGCCTCGTGCGCAATGGCATTCTCCTACCGACAGGCGAAACCCTCGCGCAAGTGCAACTGCGAGTGCTTGGACCAGGTCTCCAACCGAACCAGTTATTTACGAAGAATCCCGGATTTGCACTGCTGAATCTCCGTGGCGGCTTCCGGATCGGCGAGCACTCTTCGATCACACTCATTCTCGAAAACATTCTCGACAAGAACTACCGCACGATGGGTTCCGGGATCGACGGTCCGGGAACGAATGCGGCAGTTCGTTATTCGTTCAGTTTTTGACCGATGAAACTGGCGCCTCTTTGGAGTGCGGCGGCCTGGCGCCGCTTTGTTATCGACAAAGCGTGATCGAGGCCAAAGCGGTGCCAGGCCGCCGCACTCCAAAGAAGTCCGCAAAGGAGCGAACATGAAACAACTGGTACCGATGCTGGCATTGCTAATGTTGACTGCAATCGTCTCGATCGCAACTTATAACGACTCGCTGCAAGGATCGCAGACCGCAGCGCCGGAAGCGGAGGGCATCGCACTGAATCTCACGGCGAGCGGCGATCTGCCTGGTATGAGCAAAATTAAGCTGCAACGAGACGGGCAGAACATCACCGGCGGAAGTTTCCGCATGACAGTGCTGCCACAGAATGCGGATGCATCGTCGAGCGAACGCGGAGAACTGGTCGGCACGATCAGCGGCGGCACTGTGACGCTGACTACGGCGGGTACGTTGTCGGGAGCAGCCGGAGTGCAAATCACAATTCAGAGCGGTACCGGTGAGTTTGCCTCGGTAACTTCCGGCACCGGCACGGTCAGCATAACGGCCAATACTGAGAATCCCTCGCAGTTGAACGGCACACTCGTACTCAATTTCTAACTCGATCCCCGAAAGGAAAAAGCTATGTTCCGCGGCACGACCCCGAACCGTAAGAGACTAGTCGTAATCCTCCTTCTTAGTTTGTGGCTTCAGGTGATCACACCGCCTGTGATGGCTGCACCGCAGGGGCCGTCGCCGGTCGGCGCGATGCTTAGCAATGCGGCAGGTAATGCACGCAATCTGGCTGCGCGGTTGGCCCTCGTAGAGCAAAGCCTGATCGCGTTACTGCGAGCCAGCCTGATGCCGCAGGAGAACTGGAACGTCGTCTTGAGCCCAGTGACAACCGAGTTCAAAGACTTCACCGGACTCGACTATCACGCGTCAAGTCGCAAGCTGCTGTTCTCGGCGAACACACCTGGCGGAATGCCAAACAATTACGAAGCCGTAGCCGCGGATGGAACCAGGGCCGCGTTCTCGAATGTAGCGGGACTGAATGGAGAGCTCTTGATCGCGACGAGTCGCGATGAAGGTCAGGGATTGAGTCGTGGTGGGTTTGTCGCCGGCGATCTGTTTACGAGCACAGGTGTGCCCGGAGTAGTTGCTCGTGTGAGCGCATCCGGCGCAGCAGTGCAGAACCCATGGGTCACGTTGCCTGGCGAGACGGGTGGCATTGGCGGTTTGTATATCGATCGCACGGGAGTTTATGGCGGCGATCTGCTGGTCGTAACGACGACCGGCGGTGTGTGGCGTGTGAACGCCGCCGCGGAAGCGACGAAGATTGCGAGTCTCGATACGCGTCTGGCCGGCGTAACCGCATTGCCTGACGACCCGGATCGTTATGGACCATGGTCGGGAAAGGTCCTCGCGGGCGCCAAAGATCAATCGCTGCTCTACACGATCGATTCCCAGGGACAAACGAGCAGTCAGCAGTTGGATGTGCAGCCTCAGGATATCGATCTGGTCCCGGCGCAGGAGAATTTCTTTGCGGTCGACACTGTGAGTCGAAAAGTCTGGGGCGCGAGTGACGGCGCGTTTGCAGGAATTATTGGCGACATTCTCGTGACGCAACAGTCGCCGGGCGTTGTCAAACGATTGCGGTGGAATGGTCTTGAGTTTGTCTCATCGCAGCTAGCGACGGCAACAGAGTTCAAGCAGGTTGCGTTTGCTCCTTCCGGGATCAATCCAATTCCACCGGTCAAACAGTTGTACGACAAGATCGCCGTGGTGCGACATAGCGTAACGCTGCTGAACAGCGGGCGTGTTGAAGGTTCGCTGTGGCAGTTAATGCCTGAAGATGTGAC
>Ga0111539_10001371_pt1 | contig 32392 bp, 34 predicted proteins | sample RhiMethybrSRZTD1_FD_79667 | JGI IMG/M metagenome (GOLD analysis project Ga0111539, IMG submission 79667) | Populus rhizosphere microbial communities from Tennessee, USA - Rhizosphere MetaG P. TD hybrid SRZTD1 (version 2) (version 2) | ecosystem: Host-associated > Plants > Roots > Rhizosphere >...
GCGCGCGAGGTGACCAGATTCGATTCGGCCTGCAAAGCTTGTGAGCGGGCGGCCGCGAGCCGCGATTCCGCCTGCGCCACGTCGGTGCGGGTCACCTCGCCGACGTTGAAGCGGTCGCGCGTCTGGCGCAGCTGCTCTTCCAGCACTTCGACGTTACGGCGCTGCAGGTCGAGGATGGCGGTGTCGCGCAGCACGTTCATATACGCGGTCGCGGCATCGAGCAGAACTTGCTGCTCGATGACGCGCAGGCCCTCGCGCCCGCCAAAGACCTGGCTTTCGGCGGCGCGCGTGCGATTACCCGTGCGCAGGCCGTTGAAGATCGTCTGGGTCGCCGTTACGCCGACGCCGTGCGGAACGCTCGTGCCACCGAGGACGCCGCCGAGCGGCCCCGACGTGCGGGTTTCGATGAATTGCACGCCGACATCGGCCGTGGCGCTGACCTGCGGGCGATAGCCGGACAACGCCTGCGGCACGGTCTCGTCGGTCGCGCGCAGCCGCGCGCGCTCGGCATTGAGCTGCGGGTTGTTCTGATAAGCCTGGACCAGCGCGCCGTTGAGCGTGTCGGCCCGGCCGGAAGCCGCGTGGCTATTGGCCATCGCCGGCGCGTGCGCGCCGACGATCGCGATCACGGCGAACGCAACCGCGGCGAGCCTTTGCCGCCGACTGACCCCGACCATGCCCGACTACTCCGGCGCGCGCGGTGCGTTTTACGCCCGACCGTCAGCGCCACCTCCCGCCACTGTGGAAGGTACCATACGCACGACGCGGAAGCCTTGGAACCCTTGCGAGGAAGGCCGTCCCCACAAAGATTGCGGCTGGCGCATCCGCGCCACAGTCAGCGTGCAAGACGTTGATTAGAGTCAGAAAACGAAAGCCGGCGGACGCGCAAATCCGGGCAGCAGCGGCGCCGCGGCATCGAAGACCGCGCGGCCGCTGACGTCGCCCCCGACCGAGCGGTACAGCATGGCCCTGCCGACGGCGCCGTGACGCATAACGCACACGAGCCGGCCGCCGTCCTTGAGCTGCATCGGCAGCGCCTCCGGCATGACCTCGACCGCGCCGTTGAGCACGATCACGTCATAGGGTGCCTGCGCCGGCACGCCTGCGGTCAGCGCGCCGGTCCTGACGCCGACATTGGCGATGGCGAGCGTCCGCAGCGTGGTCTCGGCGGACCGCGCCAACGCGGCATCTTCCTCAAGCGCCACGACTTCGGCGGCAAGCTGCGCCAGCACCGCCGACGAATAGCCGGTCGCGCAGGCGACATCGAGCACGCGATCGTTGTCGTTCACCTCGGCCGCCTGGATCAGGCGCGCCAACACCATCGGCTTGAGCAGACAGCGCGCGGCCGCGCCCGAGCCGTGCACCGGCAGGTCGAGATCGAGATAGGCGACATCGGCTTTGCCAGCGGGGACGAAGATCTCGCGCGGCACCTGCAGCATCGCGGCGAGCAGGCGCGCGTCGGTCACGTCGCTGGTGCGGATCTGGCCTTCGACCATCATCCGTCGTGCATTGGCGAAATCAATCATTGCAATGCCGTGCCGCGGTGCGCCATCCCGCGGTCGGTTGTGCGGCAGGGACTGGCAAAACGCAAGCGGCTGCGCGTCAGCGCAACGCCCGCAGCGCGGCACGGCCGGCGTATTGCGCCTGCGGCCCAAGCTCCTCCTCGATGCGCAAGAGCTGGTTATATTTGGCGGTGCGATCCGAACGGGCGAGCGAGCCGGTCTTGATCTGCCCGCAATTGGTGCCGACCGCGAGGTCGGCGATGGTCGCGTCCTCGGTTTCGCCCGAGCGGTGCGACATCACCGCGGCATAGGAAGCCTTGTGCGCCATTTCGACCGCGGCCAACGTCTCGGTGAGCGTGCCGATCTGGTTGACCTTGACCAGAATGGCGTTGGCGAGGCCGCGCTTGATGCCGCCAGCGAGCCGCGCGACATTCGTCACGAACAGGTCGTCGCCCACCAGCTGGCATCTGCCTCCAATCAAGTCGGTCAGGCGCTTCCAGCCCTCAAAATCGTCCTCCGCCATGCCGTCCTCGATCGAGGCGATGGGGTAGCGCGCAACCAGGTCGGCGAGATACTGCGCCTGCTCTTCGCCGGAGCGTTTTTTTCCTTCTCCTGCATACTCGTAGGCGCCGTTCTCGAAGAATTCGGTTGCGGCGCAGTCGAGCGCCAGAAGCAAGTCTTCGCCGGGCTTGTAGCCGGCCTGCTCGATCGCTCGCATGACGAAGTCGAGCGCGCCTCCCGCCGACGGCAGGTTGGGGGCGAAGCCGCCCTCGTCGCCCACATTGATACTGTGGCCGGCATCCTTGAGCGCGTTGCGCAGCGCGTGGAAAACTTCCGCGCCCATCCGCAGCGCTTCGGCGAATGTCGGCGCGCCGACCGGCATGATCATGAACTCCTGGAAGTCGATCGGGTTGTCGGCGTGCGCGCCGCCGTTGACGATGTTCATCATCGGCACCGGCAGGAGTCGGGCCGAGACACCGCCGACATAGCGATAGAGCGGCAGGCGGTTCGCGCTCGCGGCGGCCTTCGCCACCGCCAGCGACACGCCGAGGATGGCGTTGGCGCCGAGCCGGCTCTTGTTGGGTGTGCCGTCGAGCGCAATCATGGCGTCGTCGATCCGCCCCTGCGCCTCGGCATCCATGCCGCCGACCGCATCGAAAATCTCGCCGTTGACGGCATCGACCGCGCGCGTGACCCCTTTGCCGCCGAACTGCGACTGATCGCCGTCGCGCAGCTCGACCGCTTCGTGCGCCCCGGTGGAGGCTCCGGACGGCACCGCGGCACGGCCGCGCGAGCCATCCTCGAGCACCACATCGACTTCCACGGTCGGGTTGCCGCGGCTGTCGAGAATCTGTCGGCCGACGATGTCCACGATGGCGGTCATGACTGCGAAAGGTCCCCTGTTGACGTTGCCGGCGCACCGACCGGGTGCGACCGTGCTATGGTGCGGCGCGTGTAACAGGATTGGGTAACATGCGCTACGTCGACAGCGTGCTGCAGCCCGGAGAGGTGGTGCGGCACATTTCCAGCCTGCATTGGACCCTGTACGCGCCGGGGACAGCACTGTTGCTCGCGGCCACCTTCATCGCTTTGATCCGGCCGGACGCCTCGGCTCACTGGCTCGGCAACTGGATAGCCGTCATCGCCGCTACGCTCTGCCTCGCCGCGGGCCTGTTCCTCCTTGCCCGCGCCTGGTTCAAGTGGTGGACCACCGAGATTGCGGTCACGGATCGCCGGGTCGTCTTCAAGACCGGCTTCATTCGGCGCAACACGACCGAAATGCACATGGACAAGGTGGAAAGCGTGGAGGTCAAGCAATCCATCCTTGGCCGCCTGTTTGACTACGGAGACGTGGAGATCCGCGGTGTCGGCACCGGGTTCGAACCGTTGCGCATGATTGCCCGCCCGCTGGAGCTGCGAAATCACATCACCGCCGCGTAGACGATGCGGTCAAGGTCGACAGCAACGCGCAGGGGAGTGCTGGCACCGCTCCCGTGATCGCGCGGCGGCGCAACTGATTGTGAACGCCGCCAATCGGCGCACGCGTGACCGCACCGGCACGCGGCGGTATTGTGCATCGATCTCAACGCGCTTTTTCTGGATCCGGGAGGTCGCCATGGACCGTCGGCGGTTTTTGCAAGCTACGGCGGCGGCAGGGAGCGCGCTCGCGCTGCCGGCCGTGGCGCGTCGACCGGCTGCTGCAAGCGAGAGCCCGTTCCGCGTGCGCTACTATCCGGTGGCGGCCGGCATGGGCTCGCGCGACGTCACGGCGGCTGCGGACGGTTCAATCTGGTTCTGCGGTCAGCGCAACGGCACGCTCGGCCGGCTCGATCCGCGCAGCGGGACATACAAGTTGATCGGGCTCGGGGCGGGCGCCGCACCGCACGGCGTTGTCGTCGGCCCCGATGGCGCACCTTGGGTCACCGAGGGCGGGCAGAATGCCATCGCCCGCGTCGACCCGGCCGACCATGCGGTGCGGCTGTTCAAGCTTCCGGCAAGCCAGCCCAATACCAATCTCAACACCGGCGTGTTCGACAAATCCGGGATCTATTGGTTCACCGGACAGAACGGCATCTACGGCAGGCTCGACCCCAAGTCGGGAGAGATGACGGTGTTCGAGGCGCCGCGCGGCCGCGGCCCCTATGGCATCACGGTCACGCCCAGGGGTGACGTCTGGTACGCCTCGCTTGCCGGCAGCCATATCGCCAAGATCGACCTCGCGAGCGGCAAGGCTGCCATTGCGGAGCCCCCTACGCCCAACCAGGGTGCGCGGCGCGTGTGGTCCGATTCCAAGGGCCGGCTCTGGGTCAGCGAATGGAACAGCGGCAATGTCTCGGTCCACGATCCGACGGATGGCTCATGGCGGCAATGGAAACTACCGGGGGAGCGGCCGCGCACGTATTCGGTCTATGTCGACGACAAGGACATCGTGTGGCTCACCGACTTCGCCGCCAACGCGATCGTGCGCTTCGATCCTGCGACCGAGCGGTTTCATTCATTCCCGAGCGACAAGCCGAGCGCCAATGTCCGCCAGATGGATGGCCGTCCAGGTCAGGCCTGGGGCGGCGAGTCGGGCACCAATCGCTTGGTGGTCATCGAGACCAATTCGACGGCGTGAGAGCAGCGGTTTCTCTGTTCTGCCTGGCCGTCGGCTGCATGCCCGCCGGTGGCGACGACCGCGGTCGGGCGCTGTTCGAGCCGTGCCGCGCTTGCCACGCGCTCGATCCGGCGGCGCACGTCATGGCGGGACCTCATCTCGGCGGCCTCATCGGTCGCCGTATCGGCGGCGACCCCGGCTTCGACTATTCGCCCGTCCTCAAGCAGGCCGCGGCCGAGCACCGGGTTTGGACGATCGAGGCGCTCGCGCGTTTTCTTGCCGACCCTGAGCGCATGTTTCCGGGAATGTGGATGAGCCTACAACCCATGACAGATGCGGCCGAACGCGACGCGCTCGCGCGCTTTCTCGCCGACCCGGAGGCACACTGACGGCGTTGCCATCATTCGGCTATGGTCCGTTCCGACAACAGGCGCCGGCATCATGGCCATCAAGACCCGCTATCTCGGCAAACGCGCGCGCGTCCCCGCCTCGCCGGCGCGGGCGGTGCTCGACCGTGTCCCCAATCCGCATCCGGCGGCGAACTATGTCGCGCGCTTCACCGCACCGGAGTTCACCACGCTCTGTCCGGTGACCGGGCAACCGGATTTCGCCACGCTCGTCATCGACTACGTGCCCGACCGCTGGCTCATCGAGTCGAAGTCGCTGAAGCTGTTCTTGACCAGCTTCCGCAACCACGCGGCTTTCCACGAGGACTGTACGGTCGGGATCGGCCAGAAGCTCGTGAAGGCGTTGGCCCCGCGCTGGCTGCGGATCGGGGGGTACTGGTATCCACGTGGCGGCATGCCGATCGACGTGTTCTGGCAAGCCGGCAGCTTGCCCGATCGCGTCTGGGTGCCGGACCAAGGCGTGCCGCCTTACCGCGGGCGGGGCTGACCGCACATGGCCCAACGCCTGATCATCACCAACGGCGACAGCACCGTCGCGGTCATGCAGACCGCCGGGCTCGATGCCGAGCTCCTGCCCTGGCGGGATGCGCTGCACGACGGGCCGGTGTCGGGCGGGCTGCTGTTGGAGGCATTGTCGCTCATTCGCGCGCAGTTCCTGGCGACCGAGTTCCGCCTGCCGTTGAGCGAGGTCAACCGCGGCTTCGCAGATCGCGACGCCGCAGTCCGCAACCACGGGCGCTACGACCGGGTCGAGCTGTGGTTCGAGCACGATCTTTACGATCAGCTGCAACTAATTCATCTGTTGGATTTTTTTGCCTCAGAAAAGCGCTCAGACGGACTCTTCTTCGTGCAGGCCGACGATTACCTTGGCGCGCAGCGGCCGGAGGCGATGCGGACGCTGGAAGGAGCCGCGGAGCCGGTGACGGGGCGGCATTTCGAGGCGGCCGGACGCGCCTGGAGCGCGTTCACAGCCGCCACTCCGGAGGCGCTGGCGGCGCAAGCCTCGGCCAATACGCCGGCCCTGCCCTATCTGGCTGCGGCGCTGCGGCGCCTGATCCAGGAGCTGCCGGCGATCGGGTCGGGCCTTGGGCTGACCCAGGAGCGGGTCCTGCAGGCGCTGACCGAGCAGCCCCGGTCGGTCGCCGAGCTCTTCCGCATCACGCAAGAGCAGGAGGCCGCGCGTTTTCTCGGCGACCTTTTGTTTTTCCGGCGGATCGACGAGCTGGCTTTTGCCGAGACCCCACTGCTTGCGGGCCCGCGCTCGGCCTCGAATCGCGCACCCGCCGGTGGCGCGGCCGACCACCAGGCATTCGCCCGCACCACCGTGACGTTGACCGATGCGGGCCGCGCCGCGCTCGCCGAACGGTTCGATCATGCCCGCGACAACGGGATCAATCGCTGGCTTGGCGGAACCCACCTGAGCTCCGGGTCGATGTGGCGGCGCAATCGCGACGGGGGCCTCGCCACCTAGCGGACGGAGATCGCCTCCAGCAGCCGGCGTGCTACGGCGCGCGGGTCGCCGGCCTGCATCAGGCTACCCATGACCGCAACGCCAGCGGCGCCGGCCCTGATCATCTCGGCTGCGCCGCCCGCCGTGATGCCGCCGATGGCGAGCACCGGCAGCGCGCTGGCGCGGCAGATCGTGCGGATACCGCCGGGGCCGAGCACCGGGCCGTATCCGAGCTTGCTCGCCGTGTCATAGGCCGGCCCGGCGATCGCGTAGTCGACGCTATCGGCGGTGAGCGCGGCGGCCTCGTCTGCGGCATGAACCGAGATGCCGATCAACGCCGCCTGGCCCATCAGCGCGCGCGCGGCTTGCGCGTCGGCTCCGGCAGAAAGATGCACGCCGTCGACCCCGGCCTCGGCGGCAATGGGTGCCTCGGCGTGCAGCGTCAGGGTCGCGCCATGTCGGCGGGCGAGCGGCAGCAGCCGCCGCGCCAGGGCGACTTGCTCGCCGGAAGGCAAGTCCTTCTCGCGAACGCTCGCCCAGCGGCAACCGGCGTCGAAAGCCGCCGCGAGAATCTGATCGAGCGGGGCGCGGGCCTGCCTGCGGTCGGTAATGACCAGGAGCCGAGGATGCGGAAGCCTCACGTGCCGACCAGGCCGAATTGCGGGCTCGAAGGCTCGGCATGGGAGCGCTTGGGGATCCGCCCGGACAGGCGTGCCAGGCGGCCGGCCTCGATGCCGGCCTTCATCGCCGCGGCCATCCTCACCGGATCCTGCGCCTTCGACACCGCGGTATTGAGCAGGACGGCGGCGCAGCCAAGCTCCATGGCGAGCGCGGCATCGGAGGCCGTGCCGATCCCGGCGTCCAGCACCACCGGGACCGCCGAACGGGCGCAGATCAACTCGATCAGGTGCGGGTTGGAGATCCCGAGCCCGGAGCCGATCGGCGAGCCGAGCGGCATTACCGCGGCGGCGCCGACGTCGATGAGCTTGCGGCAGGTGACCGGGTCCTCGTTGCAGTAGGGCAGCACCACGAAGCCGTTGGCGACCAGGGTCGCGGTCGCGCGCACCAGCTCCTCAACGTCCGGGTAGAGCAGCTCGCGATCGCCGATCACTTCGAGCTTTACCCAATTGGTGTTGAGCGCCTCGCGCGCGAGCTCGGCGGTCAGAATCGCGTCCTTGGCGGTCTGGCAGCCGGCAGTGTTGGGAAGAAAATGCGCGCGGCCTGCCAACAGCTCGACCAGGCTCTCCTCCTCGCCGGCCAGACTGATGCGACGGATCGAGGCGGTCACCAGCTCGGCGCCACTCGCCACCAAGGAATCCAGCATCACCTGCCGGTTGGGATAGCCGGCGGTGCCGAGAAAAAGCCGGGAGTTGAGCGTGCGCCCGGCAATGACCAGCGGGTCCGACATTTTCGCTTGCTGTCCCACGGCTTACCCACCCTGCTTGGCGGCAACGATCTCGACGGCGTCGCCTGCACGCAGCGGCGTCCGCGGCCACGCCGCCCGTGGCACCACCATGCCGTTTACCGCCACCGCCACACCGAGCCCGTTCACGTCGATGCCTTTTTCGGTCAACAGGCCGGACAGCGTCGGCGTCGACAGCGGCTGGCGCTTTCCGTTCACTTCAATCGCCTCGCTCATATCCGTCATATAGGCCCCCGCGCCCTACTCCGCCGCCCGCGCGGGAGCAAAACGCGCGATATCGAATGGCTGCATGACGGGATCGATCTCGCCGGCGAGCACGTAACGCGAGACCGTATCGGCGGTGACCGGCGTGAGCAGGATGCCGTTGCGGTGGTGCCCGGTTGCATAGACCAAGCCGTCGATCGCCGCCGGCCCCAGGATCGGTGCATCGTCGCGGCTTCCCGGCCGGTGCCCGACCCACATCTCGGCGACAGGCAGCTCCTCGATTGCGGGAATCGTCCGCCAGGCCGCCTCCAACAGGCTGAGGATTCCGCCGGCGGTGAGTGCGGGGTCGAAGCCTTTCTCCTCCACGGTGGCGCCCAGCAGGAGCCGACCATCGAGGCGGGGAACGATGTAGACACCCGGCGCCCAGACGACGTGCCGCACCAACGGCGCGGCCGCATCCATCTGCAGCGCGACGATCTGCCCTTTCACCGGCCGTACCGGCGGCAGCAGCTCGGTCGGCAGCCCTTCGATTTGGCGCGACCAGGCGCCGGCCGCGAGCACGACGGTGTCGGCGGGCACGCGCGTGCCGTCGGCGAGCGCCACGCCGACGGCACGGCCGTCGGCGATCAGGATGCGCTCGACCGGCGTGTGCTCGCGTAAGGTCGCGCCTGCCGCCAGCACGGCCGCTCGCAACGCGGCGGCGAGCTTGCGGTTCTCGACCTGATGGTCCGCCGGCATGAACACCGCTCCGGCGAGCCGCGCCGACAGGTGCGGCTCGCGGCGCCGCGTCTCCGCTGCCGAGAGCCATTCGAGCGGCAATCCGAGCCGCCTCTGGTATTCGAAATGATGCCGCAGCCGCGCCTGGTCGTCCGCGGTCAGCGCCACCGCCAGCGCGCCTTCGGTTCGCAGATCAACGGACTGCCCGGTCAACTGCTCCAGTTCGGCCGCGAAGGCCGGCCACAGCGATTGGCTCCGTCGGCCCAAGGCGACGAGCGGCTCCTCGCTCGGCTCCGCCTCGGCGGAGGCGGCCAGGATCCCGGCCGAAGCGTGGCTCGCGCCGCGTCCGCTGGCACCCCTGTCGAACACGGTCACGCCGGCACCGCCCTGTGCCAATCGCCACGCCACCCCAAGCCCAATCACGCCGGCGCCGATCACGACGACGTTCGGTTTAGCGTGAGAGCGAGAAGCGGATGGTGCCATCGGCGGCTCCCTACGCTGGCATGACCCAGACAGGTTCTGTGGGTATGATCTCAGCCGCGAACATCGCGGCACCCCAGGCCGTTGCGGGGAATATCGGACTTTTCGACGCTTCCGGCAAGGCCGCTCAAGCCGACAGGCCGCTCAAGCCTTGGCCTGCGGCGGCGCCCGCGACCCGAACAACAGGCGCGGAACCACGAAGCCGACCATCGCCATGATGGCCGCGGCCACAACCAGGGTCGGCGACTGTCCGATCAGGGCGAAGCCCGCAAGGTATGCGATCGGCCCGAGCGCCTGTCCCATGAAGTAGGAGAACGAGTGCATCGCCACCGCGGTGCCGCGCGCCGTCGGCGCAAGCTCGGTCATCTGCACCTGGATCGAGCCGTGCAGCAGGAAAAAGCCAAGGCCCATGGCGCTGATGGCGGCGAGCTGCACCGGCCACGCCGGCAACGCCGCTTCGGTCAGCAAGGCAAGCGCGGCCATCGATCCCCCCGCCATCATCAGCCGGCGCTGGCCGAAGCGGGCCACCAAGCGGCCAACGCTGACCGAATAGATCAGGCCGCCGATGGCAAACCCCGCCACCACCAATCCGGCGATCGAGGCCCGGACTTCGCCGGTCGCCAGCAGCAACAGCGCCACATAGGGAAACAGGCCGAACAGCGCCACGCCTTCGGCGAACACCGCGCTGTAGCAGACCTTCGCGCGCGGATTGGAAAACACCTGCCGGTAGTTCGCGAGCGCGGTCTTCAGGTTGAGCCCGCCGGATTCGAACCGCTCGGTGCCGCGCAGCCCAAGCGCCGCCGTGGCGAACCCAACCACCGCCGAGGCGGCCGTCGCCACGAACACGCCGCGCCAGCTGATCAGGTCGGCCAGAACACCAGAAAGGGTAGCGCCCACGAACATTCCGCCGATGCTGCCGATCAACAGCCGCGCGATCGCAACCTGCCTCGATTGCATCGGCACGAGATCGCCGATCAGCGCGACGGAAACCGGAAAAACGCCGCCGGCGGCGGCGCCGGCCACGATCCGCGAGGCGAGCAGCACGGAAAAATTCGGCGCAAAGGCTCCGATCAGCGCCGAGATGCCGAGGATAGCGACGCAGATCGTGATCACGCGCGTCTTGCCGACCAGGTCGGCGACCGGTCCGAGGATCGGCTGCATCAGGGCCCACGGCAGCGCGAAGGCGGTGCCGAGCATCGCCGCCAGCTGCACGTCGACGGCGAGATCGGCGGCGATCTGCGGCACGATCGGGTCGGTCATGCGCACGAATAGCGACGATGCGAAGCTGATCCCCGCGATGACGAAGAGGAACCGGGTCATGCGGCGGCTACCCGATGATGGCGTGCGGCAGGAAGCGCGAGGTGTTCTTGGTGATCGGTTCGAGGTCCTCGCGCACCGACAAACCGCAGTGTTTTCCCTGCACGATCCACGAGCCGAGGACGGCATAATTGCCTTCGTGGCGCGGCAGCGTCACGAGCGCCTGGCGCACGAAACCTTCGCTCCCGTAGGGCCCATCGTCGGCATCGACAACGCCGCCGGCGACGACAATCTCGACATTGGCGCCTTCGCGTGAATATAGCGGCTTGCGTACATACGAAGCGCCGAGGGCCCGGACCGCTTGCTCGTCGTCGTCGAACGCGGCCGGCAGCAAATTCGGGTGACGAGGAAACATCGCCCACAACAGCGGCAGAATGCCCTTGTTCGACAGCACCGCCTTCCAGGGCGGCTCCACGAACTGCGTCGCGGCTCCGGGGAGTGACGCGCCGAATTGCTCGCGCATCATCCATTCCCATGGATAGAGCTTGAACATCAGCTCGATCGGCTTCTCGTCGAGATCGACGAACTGACCCTGCGACGTGCGCCCAATCTGTTCCATGGCGAGGATCGTCGTCGACAGACCTGCCTGCCGCGCGCAATCGTCGAGATAGGCGACCGTGCCGCCATCTTCGGGGGCGTCGATGACGCCGGCCAGGTACAGGTGGCGTCCTCGACCGATCCCTTTCCAGCCGGCAATCAGTTTTTCGTGCAGCGAATTATACTGGTCGGCCGCCTTCGGAACGATCCGACGTTCGATCGCGTCCTCGAGCCAAAGCCACTGGAAAACCCCGGTCTCGAACACGGAAGTCGGCGTGTCGGCGTTGTATTCGAGCAGCTTGGCCGCTCCGCGACCGTCATAGCAAAGGTCGAAACGGCCGTAGAGGCTCGGATCGCCGCGCTTCCAACTGGCGGCGATGTAAGTCCAGAACCGCTCCGGGATCGCCAGTCTGAGCAGGATGCGTTCGTCGGCGACCGCACGCTCGACGAGCTCTTGGCACATGGCTTCGAGCTCGGCGGTCGGCGCCTCTATGTCGCGTTCAATCTCCTTGAGCGTGAAGCCGTAGTAGGCTCGCTCGTCCCAATAGCGCTCACCATCGATGGTATGGAATACGAACCCGGTTGCGGCCGCGCGCTGCTGCCAGTCCGCGCGCTCGTCACAGGGGATGCGCTGCATCGGCGAAATGCGGCCCTTCAGGACGACGACGGCGAGCCGGTCGCGTGCGCGGTCGAGCCGAATCCGCCACGCGAGGTCGTAGATGTCTGGCGCGACGACGGCGCTGAGGTGGGCGAGGCCGAGGAGGTCGACGTCCGTGCCGACGACGGCGAGGACCTGCCCGGCCAAATCGCCCGCGAGCGATAGCCTGACGAACTCGAAGTCGAACGGCCGGACGGCGGACACGGCGCCGCGGCCGCCGCGCCGGACGCGACCTGTGCCCCGGGTGCGCCGGGAGCGGCCGGCGGTTGACCCGGCACGCAATCCTGCCGCGCCGGCATCAGCGCATAGCCGCTCGCGCCGACAGTCGTAAGGCCGCCGAGCAGGAGGGCAACCTGGGCCGATCGTTTCATGAGGCCGATCAGGGTCAGTAGGTCATGCTGGCCGCGCTGATCACACCACCGGTGACAGAGCCCAGGCCGAGCCAGATCGCCGGAGCAAGCTCGCCGTCCGCAATGCGCTTGGAGAGATTGGGAATAGGAATGCGCGCGACGTAATAGACGAGCACCTGAACGATGAGCGCGATGACGCTCCAGATTGCGCAATCGAGGACGTTGGCCGAGTGCGCAATCGCGCTCGCAACCGGCAGCGCAAATCCGAGCGCGCTCAGCCCCAATGCCACCGCGGCACCCGGAATGTTGGCGGCGATGAGCGTGAATTCGTCGTGGGCGGTGATGCGGGTATAGACGAACAGGTAGGCCACGATAGCGATCGAGGCAACGCAGAAATACAGAAGAAATGCCGGCAACCCTTGCAACGATGCTATGACCATCGATCGCCCCCCGAAGACAGTGCGGTGAATCAGCCGCAATCGGCGCCGCACGCTAGCGTGCGGCGGCAGCCTTCGCCAACTCGTCGAAGCCCATCAGCGCCCGCAACAAATGCTCCATCTCCCGAAGCGGCATCATCGTCGGCCCGTCGGAGGGCGCCTTCTCCGGGTCCTGATGGGTCTCGATGAAAACGCCGGCGACGCCCACCGCCACGGCGGCGCGCGCCAGCACCGGGACGAACTCGCGCTCGCCACCCGACGACGTACCCTGCCCGCCCGGCTGCTGGACCGAATGGGTAGCATCGAAGATCACCGGCGCACCGGTCGAACGCGCCAGGATCGGCAAGGCGCGCATGTCCGAGACCAGCGCATTGTATCCGAACGAGGCGCCGCGCTCGGTCACCAGCACGTTGCCGGCGCCGGCGCCGATGATCTTCGCCACCACGTTGGCCATGTCCCAGGGCGCGAGGAATTGCCCCTTCTTGACGTTGATCGCGCGCCCGGTCGCCGCGGCCGCTACCAATAGATCGGTCTGGCGGCACAGGAACGCCGGAATCTGCAGGACGTCGACCACCTCGGCCACGCGCGCACATTGCGCGGCCTCGTGCACGTCGGTGAGAACCGGCACGCCGAGCGTTGCGCGTATCTCGTGGAAGATCGGCAGCGCCCGGTCGAGGCCGAGACCGCGCATACTCGCTCCACTGGTGCGGTTGGCCTTGTCGAACGAGGTCTTGAACACGAAATCGATGCCGACCCGGTGCGCGATCTCCTTGAGTGCGGCCGCCATTTCGAGCGCATGTCCGCGACTTTCGAGCGCACAGGGCCCGGCGATCAGCGCGAGCGGCAGGCTGTTGCCAAAACGCGCGGCACCGACGGTCACGATGGGGTTGGGAACGGTCGCGCCGGTCATGCGGACGGACCTTGCGTCCATGCGGCGGTGCGGTCAACCAAGCGCTTGGCCGAACCGAAGCGCGCGGCCACCCGCTCACTCACGTTCAAAAGCGATGGTGGCGCCCATGGCGGCTGACGGACCGACGATCAGGCGGTCCATGCGCTCAACAAAGGTCGCTCCCGCCGTTTTCAGCCGCGCACGCAGGCCGTCGGGGTCGCGAACAGCGACCCGCAGCGCCGCGAGCGCCGCGCCGCCCGTGATGTCGGGCGGCTCGGTTCCGAAATGACTAGAGAAAGCGGCCGGATCCATGACCTGGATCTCCCCGCGCGGCGTCTTCACCGTCACGCCCGACGAGGTCGCTGCAAGGGCCCGTTCGCCGACGAAAGCGGAAAGAAAGACGTGATGGTCGGCCGGGTTCTCGGCGACGATCGCGACGCCGGCCACCCCGGCACTTGTGTTCTGGTGGTTTTGGAACGCGGGATTCCAGAAATTCTCCGGATAATGCTGCTGGCATACGAAGTAGCCTGCCTCGCTCGGCTGCGGGTCGCGCGCGAAAGCGAGCGAGAAGGCAAGCTTGACCACCGTGCCGTCGGGCTTGCGGCCGTCGCGCTCGAAATGGAAAGGCTCGAAGTCGCCGATGCCGCTCTCACGAAAGGCGCGCGCGTCCGCGACTGCATCGCGGCTCTCGAGCACCAGCATCGCCAGCCCCTCGCAGGCGTGGAGGAAATCTCGGACGAAGGCGCCGAACGAGGGTACGCGTCCGTCTCCGGCAACGACCTTCTCGGGCTCGCCGATCGTCACCAGCTCCACGAAGAACCCTGGAAACTGCACAATGCGGTTGTGGGTGCCCCATGGGTGGCGGTTGCGCGCGCCGACCGTGAAACCAAGGCGGCCATAGAGCTCGCCCGCTGCGTCGAGGTCGCGAACCGCATGAACGATGTGATCGAGCCCGCGCGGCATGGCAGCCCGCCTGTCATTCCGGCACCCGGCCGTAGGCCGCGGGCCCGCAATCCGTAAACCCGGCGCTCAAGCTTGCACTCCGGCCAAGCCCGGTGCGCGCGGGCTCCGCAATGACGGTGATCACTTGACGCTGGAAAACGCCGTCGGCGACAGGAGCTGGCTCGACAGCGTCTGCACGATCGGGCCGTCCTTCTCGCTTTCGGCGCGCTTGGCGATCCATTCGGGATCGCTCATGAAGGCGTTCCACTTCTGCTCGCGCTCGGCGAGCGATTCCCAGGCCAGCATGTAGGTGAGGTCGTGGTTCGACTTCCCGATCAGCGTGGTCCAGAACCCGGCCTGGCGGATGCCGTGCTTCTCCCAGAGCTTCAAGGTCACCGTCTCGAAGCGCTTCATCAGCGCCGGCAACCGCATCGGCACGCAGCGATAGATACGGAGTTCGTAGATCATCCTGACCTTCCTGTTGAGTTGGACGTGGACCCGCATCAACGGCGGCGATGCTCAGCTCTTTGCTTCGCCAGCCCCGACGCGCTGCATGAGGTGAGAGATATCGATACGTTCCTCGAGCACGATTGGGGATTCGATCGGCAAATTGGTGACCGCAGGCCCCTGCGCGCCTTCGTGGCTGAGCATAACCTGCTCGCGGGCAGAACGCCAAAGCTCGTCGAGATCGAGGGGTTGGCGCATAGATGGTGAGAAGCGGCGCCGAGCTTCGTAGTGGAACGCGGCAATTTCGCCCCGCCAGTGGCGTGCGGCATCCGCATCCGGTTCCAAAGCGAGCTTCATCAAGTGGACGAATACGAGCCGTATTCTGCTCTCAACCGCCGCCAATTCCGATCGGCCCACGCTCTCGATCTCCTCGGCGACGTTTTTGACGTCGAGCTCGTTGGAGATGTCGCGGCGCGTCCGCCCGAGCCGGCGGATCACCTCCGCCTGCCGCTCGGACCACAGCAAGATGTCCGCGTCATACAGGCTCTGCTCGCTCATGACGTCGCCGTAATTCCTGCGGCCCAACGGCAATCAAAGTATCACACCAGCCGGCTCTGCTCTACCGCAGCCTCGACGAACGAGGCAAACAGGGGATGCGGCGCGAACGGCCGCGATTTGAGCTCCGGATGGAATTGCACCCCGATGAACCAGGGATGGTCCTCGTATTCGATCGTCTCCGGCAACAGGCCGTCGGGCGACATGCCGCAGAAGCGCAGACCGCGCTGCTCGAGCCGACCTTTGTAGTTCGTGTTCACCTCGTAGCGGTGGCGGTGGCGTTCGGATATCTCGGTCTCGCCGTAGATCGCGGCGATCCGGCTGCCGCGCGCCAGCACCGCCGGATAGGCGCCGAGCCGCATGGTGCCGCCGAGGTCGCCGCCCTGGCGTCGCTGCTCCAGCGCATTGCCCTTGAGCCATTCGGTCATCAGCCCGACGACCGGCTCGGAGGCCGGCCCGAACTCGGTCGAGTTGGCCTCCTCGATGCCGCAGAGGTTACGGGCCGCCTCGACCACCGCCATCTGCATCCCGAAGCAGATGCCGAAATACGGCACCTGCCGCTCACGCGCGAAGCGCGCCGCCCGGATCTTGCCCTCGGCGCCGCGCTGGCCGAATCCGCCGGGCACCAGGATTCCGTGCACGTGCTCGAGGAACGGCGCCGGATCTTCGTGCTCGAACACTTCGCTCTCGATCCAGTCGAGATTGACCTTGACCTTGTTGGCGATGCCGCCGTGCGAAAGCGCCTCGATCAGCGATTTGTAGGCATCTTTGAGGCCGGTGTACTTGCCGACCACGGCGATGGTGACGTCGCCTTCGGGGTTGCGGATGCGCTCGTTGATCAGGCGCCAGCGCTCGAGTTCCGGCGACGCGCCCGGGTCGAGACCGAACGCATGCAGCACCTCGCTGTCGAGGCCTTCGGCATGATAGGCCTCCGGCACGGCGTAGATATTGTCGACGTCGCGCGCCTCGATCACCGCGCTTTCGCGCACATTGCAGAACAGCGAGAGCTTGCGCCGCTCTTCCTCTGGAATCGGCCGGTCCGTTCGGCAGAGCAGAATGTCCGGCTGGATGCCGATCGACAGCAGCTCCTTGACCGAATGCTGCGTCGGCTTGGTCTTGAGCTCACCCGAAGACGGTATGAACGGCAGCAGCGTCAGGTGAATGTAGAGCGCATGGTGGCGCGGCAACTCGTTGCCGAGCTGGCGGATCGCCTCCAGGAACGGCAGGCTCTCGATGTCGCCGACCGTGCCGCCGATCTCGACCAGCACGAAATCGAATCCGTCATTGCCGTCGCGAATGAAATCCTTGATGGCATTGGTGACGTGCGGAATGACCTGAATGGTCGCGCCGAGATAGTCGCCGCGCCGCTCCTTGGCGAGGATCTCCTGGTAGATGCGGCCGGTCGTAATGTTGTCCTGACGAACCGCCGGACGGCCGGTGAAGCGCTCGTAGTGACCGAGATCGAGGTCGGTCTCGGCCCCGTCGTCGGTGACGAACACTTCGCCATGCTGGTACGGCGACATCGTTCCGGGATCGACGTTGAGATAGGGGTCGAGCTTGCGCAGGCGCACCCTGTAGCCCCGCGCCTGCAGCAGCGCGCCGAGCGCTGCCGATGCGAGACCCTTGCCGAGGGAGGAGACCACGCCGCCGGTGATGAATACGTACCGCGCCATGGGGCCTGACCTTTAACCCGCTCAGAACGATTCGACGAGGGCCCCTCGTACGAATTCGACAGTCCAAAACCCGGGAACGGTTCAGCCGCTCATTGCGATCGGGGAACCTGCGGGGCCGCTGGGGCCGGAGGTTGCAGCTGGTCGAGCACGCCCCGTCCCTGGCCCAGCGGCGGCAGACCGCCCGGTTCGGACGCCGGTGCGCCGGTATTGAGGATCGACCGCGGCTTGCGATCGATGCCGGCGAGAATCGACAGCGTCAGGCTGGTCACGAAGAAGACCCCCGCCAGCATGGCGGTGGCACGGGTGAGCACGTTGGCGGTCCCGCGGCTGGTCATGAAGCCGCCGCCGCCCCCCATGCCGAGCCCGCCGCCTTCCGACTTCTGCAACAGGACAAGCCCGGTCATGGCGAGAACCACCATGAGATGAATGACGATGATGACGGTCTGCATACGGCCAATCCGATCACGGGGGCGGGTGAGCGCAACGCCCAAACCGCGGTTCCCAGCCGATATAGGAATTCGGGCGGCTTTCTACAGCATCCGAGAAGGCAATTCCACCCTCGCGAGGCAATCACCAATAGGTCTCGGCGATCGCCAGGAACTCGTCAGCTTTCAGGCTTGCGCCACCGACCAGCGCGCCGTCGACGTTCGGGACCCCCATCAGCTCCCGGGCGTTGCTCGACTTCACCGAGCCGCCGTAGAGGATGCGGATGCCGTTGCCGGTGCTCCCAAAGCGCCGCCCGAGACGTTCGCGAATTGAGCCGTGGACCTCAGCGACGTCGGCCGGGGCGGGCGTCAAGCCGCTCCCGATCGCCCATACCGGCTCGTAGGCGATCACCACACGATCGGCGCCGGCCGCGTCCGGCACCGACGCCGCGAGCTGTCGTTCGACCACCACGAGCGTTTGGCCGGCTTCGCGTTCGGCACGCGTCTCGCCGATGCACACAATGGCCAGCAGGCGCGCGCGCCATGCCGCCAGCACCTTGGCCCGTACCTCGGCGTCAGTTTCCTGGTGGTGGCTGCGCCGCTCGGAGTGTCCCACGATCACGGCGCTCGCACCGGCATCGGCCAGCATTTCGGCGGAAATGTCGCCGGTGAAGGCGCCGAAGGGCTCGGGGTGGCAGTCCTGCCCGCCGATGACGACATGCGAGCCCGCCGCCAGTTGCGCGAACGCCGCGACCAACGTCGCGGGCGGGCACACCATCAGGTCGACTTTCGGCCATAGCTCGACGGAACCCTGAACGATCTTCCCGAGCTCGGCGGCCGAGGCGGTCGTCCCGTTCATTTTCCAATTTCCCGCCACCAAGGGCCGTCGCATCGCGCTTGCCATCATCGATTCCCGTTTGCCGCCGCGATTCAGCCGGTAGCAGAGCCCACTTGCCGGCGAAAGGGCCGGCCTTTCGGCATGCGTCGCGAGCCGACGCGTCGGTTGCGGGGCCGAACTCCGCTCCCTATTATGCGGGTGGCGGCGACGGCACTTGCCAGCCCTTTTTCTCCAGCCCACATAGGCCCCATGCTTCGCGGTATTCGAACGGCGTCCGCCAATTGGCTTGGCAAAGTGGTCATGGGGGTCGTGGTCGGCTTCCTGGTGATCAGTTTTGCAATCTGGGGTATCGGCGACATTTTCCGCGGCTTCGGCCGCTCCACGGTCGCCAAGGTGGGCGACACCGAGATCACGGTCGAGCAGTTCCGACAAATCTACACTGAGCGCCTGCAACAGCTCGGCCAGCGGGTCGGGCGTCCGATTTCAGCCGACCAGGCGCGCGCGATCGGCCTCGACCGTCAGATCATTGCGCAGGTCATGGGGGAGGCCGCGCTCGACCAGCGCGCCCGCCAGCTCGGCCTCGGGATCGCCGATAGCGCGATCGCCAAGCAGATTCGCGAGATCCCGGCATTCCAAGGCCTGAACGGCGAGTTCGACCAGCGGCTGTTCGAGCAGCGGATCAGGGCTGCCGGCTACAACGAGCCGCGGTTCGTCTCCGAGCAACGCCGTTCACTGGTGCGCCAGCAACTAACGGATTCGGTGAGCGGCCTTTCCGTGGCCCCACGCACCGTCACCGACGCCCTCAATCGGTTCCAGAACGAGCGCCGCGCGATCGAATACGTCATCCTCGACCGCGCGCAGGCTGGCGACGTGCCCAATCCGACGCCCGAGGAGATTGCGAAGTATTTCGAGAGCCACAAGGCGCTGTTTCGAGCGCCCGAGTACCGCAAGGTAGGCGTCCTCGCGCTGACTGCCGACGACGTGGCGCGCTGGATGCAGATCACCGACGAGGACGTCAAGAAATACTACGAGGAGCGGCCGAACCGCTTCGTGACCCCGGGCCGGCGACAGGTGCATCAGATCATCTTCCCCAATGCGGAAGAGGCCAAGGCCGCCAAAGAACGTATCGATGGCGGCACCTCCTTTGCCGACATCGCACGCGAGCGCGGCCTGAACGAGCAGGACGTCGACCTCGGCTTCATCGCCAGGTCGGCGCTCACGCAAGGCGCGCTGGGCGCAACGGCGGTCGCCGAGGTCGCCTTCGCCCTGCCGGAGGGGGCCGTCAGCGCCCCGGTGCAGGCGCGCACGGGGACCGCACTCATCCGTGTGGTCAAGATCGAGCCCGACAAAGTCCGGTCGCTGGCCGAGGCGACGGACGAAATTCGGCAGGAGATCGCAAAGGAGCGGACCCGCGCCGAGATCAACGACCAGCACGACAAGATCGAGGACGCGCGCGCGGCCGGACAGACGTTGACGGAAGCGGCGCAGAAGGTCGGCCTCACCGCCACGACAATCGACGCGGTCGACCGCACCGGCCGCGATCCCGGTGGCGCGCCGGCGCTTGGCCTGCCGGCCAACGTCGACATTCTCGGCAACGCATTCTCCACCGACGTGGGCGTCGAGATCGATCCCGTCCGGCTGGCTGACGGCGGCTATGTGTGGACGGAGGTCTTGGGAATCACGCCGTCGCGCGAGCGAACGCTGGAGGAGGTCAAGGAGCAGGTCGAGGCGCGGTGGCGCGACGATCGGATCGCCGAACGGCTCAAGGCCAAGGCCGATGCGCTGATCGACAAGCTCAAGGCCGGCGCTTCCTTCGGCGACGTTGCCGCTGCCGACGGCTTGAAGGCCGAAAGCGCGACCGATCTGCGTCGCAACTCCCGCAGCGAGAAGCTTTCGGCCGCGGCGCTCGACGCGGTGTTCCGGACGCCGAAGGACGCTGTCGGCACGGCCGAAGGGGAAACCCCCACCGAGCGCGTGGTCTTCCGCGTGGTCGAGGTCACGACGCCGCCGCTCGACGCCAACGCGCCCGACGGCAAGCGGCTGTCAGACGCCGTCCGCGACGCAATATCGGGAGATCTGCTCGGACAGTATGTGGCGCAGATCGAGCGCGATCTGGGCGCGACGATCAATCAAGACGCGGTGCGCCGGGTGGTCGGCGGCGAGGTCAACTAGCTTCCGCATGCAGATCGAGCCTTCGCTGGAAGCCTTTGCGAAACGCTATGCGCGCGGCGAGCCGCAGGTGGTATGGACCACCCTGGTCGCCGATCTGGAGACCCCGGTCTCGGCCTTTCTCAAGGTCGCTGGCGCGCGGCCGATGAGCTTTCTACTCGAGTCCGTCGAAGGCGGCGCGACGCGCGGGCGCTATTCGATCATCGGTCTCGATCCGGATGTGGTCTGGCGCGCCAATGGTTCGAACGCCGAGATCAATCGCTCGGCGCAAACGGGCGCCGACCGGTTCGTCCCCTGCCCTGCCCCCCCACTGCAGGCCTTGCGGGCGCTGGTCGCCGAAAGCCGCATCGCGCTCCCCGACGATCTGCCGCCAATGGCTGCGGGCGTGTTCGGCTATCTGAGCTACGACATGGTGCGATTGGTGGAAGACCTGCCGCCGGCTAACCCGGATCCGGTCGGGATTCCGGATGCGATCATGGTGCGGCCGACGCTGGTGATCGTGTTCGACACCGTCAAAGACACGATCACCGTCGTGACGCCGGTGCGTCCAGAAGCTGGAATCTCCGGCCACGTCGCGCATGGGCGCGCGACCGAGCGCCTGCTCGACGTCGTCGACCAACTCGACACGCTGCTGTTGAAATCCGTCGACGGCCACGCCGGCCCGCTGACGGTTCCCATGCGCTCGAACACCCAGGTCGCCGAGTATGAAACCATGGTGCTGCGGGCAAAGGAGTACATCGGCGCCGGCGATATCTTTCAGGTGGTGCTGTCGCAGCGGTTCGAAGCCCCGTTCACGCTTCCGCCGTTTGCGCTCTATCGCGCCTTGCGCCGAGTGAACCCGGCGCCTTTCCTGTTCTTCCTCGACTACGGCGACTTTGCGGTGGCCGGATCGAGCCCGGAAATTCTCGTGCGCGTGCGCGAGGGCGTGGTGACGATCCGACCGATCGCCGGCACCCGCCCGCGCGGGCCGACGCCGCATGAAGACAAGGCGCTGGAAGAGGAGCTGCTGGGCGATCCCAAGGAGCGCGCCGAGCATCTGATGCTGCTCGATCTCGGACGCAACGACGTCGGCCGGGTGGCCGAAATCGGCTCCGTCACCGTGACCGACCAGTTCTTTGTCGAGCGTGCCAGCCAGGTGATGCACATCGTTTCGAACGTCGAAGGCAGGCTCGACCGAAAATACGACGCCCTTGACGCGCTGGCTGCGGGGTTCCCGGCGGGGACCGTCTCCGGTGCGCCGAAAGTCCGCGCCATGGAGATCATCGACGAGCTGGAGAAGGAGAAGCGCGGACTCTATGCCGGCTGCGTCGGATATTTTTCCGCGGCCGGCGAAATGGACACCTGCATCGTGCTGCGCACCGCGTTGGTGAAGGACGGCGTGATGTACGTGCAGGCCGGCGCCGGCATCGTCGCCGACTCCGATCCCGGCTTCGAGCAGCAGGAATGCATCGCCAAGGCCCAGGCGCTATTCCGCGCCGCCGAGGAGGCGCAACGGTTTGCGAGCGGCGCCCAGCGCGGACAATAGCCATTCTTGACCGCTTCAGAACGCGCGTCTAAGACCCTGAGCAAGCAAGCGAACGGACGTTATGATCGTCCTGATCGACAATTACGACAGCTTCACCTTCAACCTGTTCCACTATCTGGGTGGTCTGGGCGCGACGGTGGTCGTGCATCGCAACGACAAGATCGCGCCCGATGCGGTGCTTGCGGTCGATCCTGACGCCATCGTGCTCTCGCCCGGGCCGTGCACGCCGCGCGATGCCGGCATCTGCATCGAGCTCATCAACAAGGCGGCCGCTACGATCCCGATCATGGGGGTCTGTCTTGGTCATCAGGCGATCGGGGAAGCATTCGGCGGCCGGGTGGTGCGCGCGCCGGTGCCGGTGCACGGCAAGCTGTCGGACATCAGCCACAAGGGCGGGGGCTTGTTCCGCGGGATCAACGGCAGCTTCAGGGCGACGCGCTACCATTCGCTCGTGGTCGAACGCGCCAGCCTTCCGCCCGAGCTCGCGATCACCGCGGAAACGGATCGGCTGGTCATGGGGCTCTCCCACGCCAAGCTGGCGGTGCATGGCGTGCAGTTTCACCCCGAGAGCATTGCGTCGGAGCACGGCCACCTGATCCTGCGAAATTTCCTCGATCTGGCGGAAGCCTGGAACGTTGCGAGCGGCCGCCGACGTGCCGCGCAGCGCGCGGCAGCCCACTAGGGGCGGGCAATGGACGAATTCAAGGCGCTGATCGGCAAGGTCGCGACCGGGGCGACGCTGACTCGCGACGAGGCCGCCCACGCGTTCGATCGCATGATGTCGGGCGACGCAACCCCATCGCAGATGGGAGCGCTGCTGATGGGCCTGCGGGTGCGCGGCGAGACCGTCGAGGAGATCACCGGCGCGGTGACCACGATGCGGGCCAAGATGCTGCCGGTCGAAGCGCCGAAGGACGCCATCGACGTGGTGGGCACAGGCGGCGATGCCTCCGGCTCGTACAATATTTCCACCTGCGCCGCTCTCATCGTGGCAGGCGTCGGCGTGCCGGTCGCCAAGCACGGCAACCGCGCACTGTCCTCCCGCTCGGGGGCGGCTGACGTGCTGACCGCGCTCGGCGTGCGTATCGATCTCGATCCGCTCGCGATCAGCCGCTGCATCAAGGAAGCCGGCGTCGGTTTCATGTTCGCGCCGGCGCATCACCCGGCGATGAAGAACGTCGGACCGACGCGCGTTGAGCTTGGCACGCGCACGATCTTCAACCTGCTCGGGCCGCTGTCGAATCCCGCCGGCGTCACGCGCCAGATGGTCGGCGTGTTCTCCAAGCAGTGGGTCGAACCGCTCGCGCAGGTTTTGAAGAATCTCGGTGCCGAGCGCGCCTACGTCGTGCACGGCTCCGATGGGCTCGACGAGATCACGACCGCCGGGCCGACCACCGTCGCGGCGCTCGAGAACGGCGCGGTGCGAACCTTCGAGATCACGCCGGACGACGTCGGCTTGGCGAAAGCCGATCCGCAGGCGCTGCGTGGTGGCAACGCCGGGGAAAACGCCGAGGCGCTCGGCGGAGTGCTTGCCGGCAAGGCCGGGCCCTATCGGGACGTCGCGATTTTCAATGCCGCGGCCGCGCTGGTGGTGGCCGGGCGGGCGAAAGACTTGCGGGAAGGTGTGGCGCGCGCCAGGCAATCGATTGACTCCGGCGAGGCCGGCCGCTGCCTCGATCGCCTGAAGGCGGTCTCGAACGCGTGATTTGATGGCCGACATTCTCAAGAGGATCGAAGCTTACAAACGCGAGGAGATCGCGGCCGCCAAGCGCGCGCGACCGCTCGCCGCACTGGAAGCGCAGGCGCGATCGCTGCCGCCGCCGCGCGGCTTCCTGCGCGCGATCGAGGATCGGCTCGGGCGCCGCGAGTATGCGCTGATCGCCGAGATCAAAAAGGCGAGTCCGTCGAAAGGGCTGATCCGTGCCGATTTCGATCCCGCCGTGCTCGCCCGCGCGTATGAGCAGGGCGGCGCCTGCTGCCTATCGGTCCTGACCGATACGCCTTCGTTCCAGGGCAAGCCGGAGTTCCTGGCGCAGGCACGGACGGCGACGAGGCTGCCGGCACTGCGCAAGGACTTCTTGTACGAGCCCTACCAGGTGGCGGAAGCGCGAGCGTGGGGTGCCGATTGCATTCTCATCATCATGGCTGCGGTCGACGACGATGTCGCGCGCGATCTCGAGGATGCGGCGCACGCCCTCGGCATGGACGTGCTGCTCGAAGTGCACGACGAGGCAGAGCTCGACCGCGCGCTGCGGCTGCGGTCACGACTGATCGGGATCAACAACCGCGATCTGCGAACGTTCGACACCATGCTCGAGACCAGCGAGCGGCTGGCGCAGATGATTCCCGCCGGCCGCGTGGTGGTCGGCGAGAGCGGCATCGAAAGGCCGGCCGATCTCGCCCGCCTGGCCTCGGCCGGGATCAATGCGTTCCTGGTCGGCGAAAGCCTGATGCGGCAGGCCGATGTGGAGGCCGCGACGCGGGCACTGCTGCAGCGCCATCACGCGCCAGCTTCTGCGGCGGAGTGACATGGCCCGGGCGCGCAAGCTCACCCATCTCGGGCGCGGGGGCGAGGCGCGCATGGTCGACGTGTCGCCGAAACCGGCCACCGCCCGTGTCGCAGTGGCCGAGGGCCGCGTGGTCATGACGCCAGCCACCCTCGATCTCGTGGTCCGAGGCAATGCCAAGAAGGGCGACGTGCTCGGCGCCGCCCGCCTTGCCGGTATCATGGCGGCCAAGCGCACCCACGAGCTCATCCCTCTGTGCCATCCGCTGCCGCTCGCGCAGGTCGAGCTCGAGATCACACCGGATCGCAAGCCGTGCGGACTGCTCGTGCGCGCGACCGCAAAGGTCACCGGGCAGACCGGCGTGGAAATGGAGGCATTGACCGCGGTGTCGGTTGCCTGCCTGACTATCTACGACATGGTGAAAAGCGTTGAGCGCGGCATGCGCCTCGAAGGCATCCGATTGATCGAGAAGCGAGGCGGGAAGTCGGGCACGTATCGCGCACCGGGAGCCTAGGTCGTGGCGCTGATGCCGGTCGAGGAGGCGCTCGCCAGCGTGCTCGATGGAGCGGAACCGCTGCCGGCCGAAACCGTCGCGGTGGCCGAGGCGCACGGCCGAGTGCTCGCCGCCGATCTGACGGCACGACGCACGCAGCCGGCCGTCGATCTTTCCGCCATGGACGGCTATGCGGTCCGCGCCGCCGACGTAGCGGCCGCGCCGGCGCGCCTGAGGCTGGTCGGCGAGGTCACAGCGGGTCGCACGTTCGATGGCCGGGTCGGCGCCGGCGAGGCTGTTCGCATCTTCACCGGCGGCGTGGTGCCGGACGGCGCCGACACGATCGTGATTCAGGAGGCGACGCGGCCTGACGGCGCGGCGGTCGTGGTCGAGCGCGCGAGTGCCGCCGGACGTCATATCCGCCGCGCCGGATTGGATTTCAACGCGGGCGAGCTGCTGCTGCGTCGGGGCCGATCCCTGACGGTGCGCGACCTGGCGCTCGCGGCCGCCATGAATCACGCAACCGTGCCGGTCCACCGGCGTCCACGCGTCGCGGTGATCTCGACCGGCGATGAGCTGGTGCCGATCGGCGTCGAGCCCGCACACGGGCAGATCATCTCGTCCAATGGTTTGGCGCTGGCGGCGCTGGTGCGAGCCGAGGGCGCCGAGGCGCTCGATGTCGGGATCGTCCCGGACCGCACCGACGAGATCGTCGCGGCCATTCGGCGTGCCCGCGCGTGGAATGCCGACGTGCTGGTCACCTCGGGCGGGGCTTCGGTCGGCGACTACGATCTGGTGCAGGCTGCTTTGACCGCCGAGGGCATGGAGCTCGCGTTCTGGAAGGTCGCGGTGCGCCCCGGCAAGCCGCTGATGCACGGCCGGCTCGGCCGAGCGCGGGTTCTCGGCCTGCCCGGCAATCCGGTATCGGCGCATGTCTGCGCGGTCCTGTTCCTGATTCCCCTGCTCCGGCGCCTGGCCGGCCGGGCCGATATCGCCCCGCTACGCGGTTCCGCTAGGCTTGGCCGCGGCCTGCCGGCCAATGACGAGCGTGAGGACTATCTGCGCGCCACGCTAAGCGTCGGAGCCGATGGGACCCTGGTTGCCGAGCCGCTCGGCGTGCAGGATTCATCGATGATGAGCGGCCTTGCCCGCGCCGATTGCCTCATCGTCCGAAGGCCATTCGCCCCCGCGGCCAGCACCGGCGAATCGTGCGCGATTCTGCGACTGGGCTTTTAGCCGTCAGCCTTAGGGGTCGGCTGCGGGGCTTGATCGAGCTGTTCACCTCAAATTAAAGCCTTGCGGAACACATAACGAACATATAGTGTCTGTTCATGATTTGTTTTCTACAGGTCGTGGGCAAGCGATCATCCAGGCGATGGGGGGAACCGACATGCTGACCCGCAAGCAGCTTGAACTTTTGCGCTTCGTTCACGAGCGCCTGAAGGAAACCGGCGTGCCGCCGTCCTTCGACGAGATGAAGGATGGGCTGGACCTGCGCTCGAAATCGGGAATCCACCGCCTGATCACGGCGCTGGAGGAGCGCGGATTCATCCGGCGACTGCCGAACCGGGCGCGCGCCATCGAGGTGCTCAAGCTGCCGGAAACGCTGGGCCACAGCCTCGGTTCCGGCCGCGCACGCGGTTTCACCCCGAGCGTCATCGAGGGCAACCTTGGCCGCGGCCGCACCAGCGCCGAGGACGACGGCGGCCGGCCGATCGCAGTGCCGATCATGGGCCGAATCGCCGCCGGCACGCCGATCGAGGCGATCCAGACGCGCAGCGCCACTATCAATGTTCCACCCGACCTGCTCACGGCCGGCGACCATTTCGCGCTCGAAGTGCGCGGTGATTCGATGATCGATGCCGGCATTCTCGATGGCGACACGGTGCTGATTCGCAAGACCGACGCCGCCGATACCGGCGACATCGTCGTCGCACTGATCGACGACGAGGAGGCGACGCTCAAGCGCTTCCGCCGCCGTGGCGCCTCGATTGCGCTGGAGCCCGCCAACAGTAGCCACGAGGTTCGTATTCTTCCGCCCAACCGCGTCCGCATCCAGGGCAAGCTGGTAGGGCTGCTCAGGCGTTATTGATCGACATCCTGCCGGCCAAAGAGCGCGGCCCTTACCTCAGTCTTCCGGCCGCAAGTCCTCGATCGACGGGGTCGCGTCGCGAGGCGCAGGGCGCGCGCCCATCGGCGCAAGCGCGCCCGCCGCCTCGTCACCAGCGGCTGCACGCGCCCACGGCCTGCTGTAGCCGGCGGGCCGGGCAGCAGCGATCGCGAATCCGCTGCTGTTCTGATGCAGGGACAACGCGCCGGTCCGCTGCCAGAAGCCGCGGTCAATCACGGCGGCGGCGCATCCGGGTGGCGCTTGCCGGCGGGTGACGACAAGCGCGGCGCGGCGGCAATCCTCCTCGAACGCGTCGGGCGCGAGCACGACGGCGACCAGCTTGCCGTCCCGCAGTCGCGCAATGCAGCCGGCCTCGTCGCATCGAAACGCCCGTGAAAGCCCGTGGTCGCCGGGCGTGCGCTGGTCGGCATCGGCCGCCAGCCATTGGCGGGCCGCGAATGTATCGCCGCCGAGCCGCAATACGGAGAGGCGTCCCTCGGCGGTGCGGACGCCGACGGTTTCGGCTCCCGCCGCGACCAGCACATCGGGAACCGGCGCGCGCAGCGCTGCCCAAACTGCGAGCGCCACGAGCGCCGCGCCTGACCACCGCAGCGGCGAGCGCAGCAGGCAAACGACGATCAACCCGGCGCTACCAAGCAGCAGCGGTCCGACGCCGAATGCCTGGATACGGCCGACCGCACCCGGCAAGCTCGCCACCCATAGCGCGACCGAGACCATCCACTGGATGCCGACACCCATCAGCTGCCAGAGCGGCGCGTCAAAACCGAACGGCAATGCGAGCAGGCCGAGCAAGCCGACCGGCATCACCCAGGCGGACACGATCGGCATGGCGAGCAGGTTGGCGAGGGTCCCGTAGGGCGCCAGCCGATGAAAGTGGTAGGCGGCGAAGAGCGTGGTGGCGAGGCCGGCGACCATCGAAGCCAGCAACAGCGCCGCGATCTCGCGCCCGCCCCAAAGCGCGATGCGCGCGCCGAGCGACGTATCGGCGCCCTTGATCGACCATGGCAGTCCGCGCTCATAGGCGGCAATCAACGCCAGGGTCGCGGCAAACGACATCTGAAAACTCGGATGCACGATCGCTTCGGGCGCCATCGCCAGGACCACAAACGCCGCCACGGCCAAGGTCCGGAGCGTGATCGCCTGACGATCGACCAAGACCGCAATCAGCACCACCGCGGTCATCATGAACGCACGCTGCGTCGCCACCTCGGCGCCGGAGAGCAAGAGGTAGAAGGCGGCAGCGGCGAGGGCGGCAAGCGCGGCCCATTTCTTGATTGGGTAGCGGCCGTCGAATTCGGTCGTTCCTGGTGTGATGTGGTGCTGAAAATCCGGCTGAATCGCCTCTTTGCTTACCTCTGATCCCGTGCAGTGTCGGGCCATCCCATAGCGTTGGGTAGCAAAATGGTAGCAAGCTGTTCGCGGTCTGTTGCCGTGGCGCAGAGCGCCCCGGCGCATGCAATGTTTCCCCGCGGAAGGGCTTGGCCGTAACGAAAGAATGCTCGTCGCCTCGCCTGGCTCCCTCTGGGCGCGCTCGCTACGTTCGAGGCACCCCCCACAATTGGCATGGTGCCGTTTGACCGGGTCGAAGGGATGTTGCTCGGGCCTGGCCATCGGCGACTCACTCGGAACACGACGGAAGGGCAGCTTCCTCACAGGCGAGATTCCATCCGTGACTATCAACTCAACCAAATCCATATGCTGACACGGTCGTGCGGTCGGCCCCGGCGTGGCGCGACCGTGTAGTGGCCGGGCCGACCATCTTCTAGGATTGGAGATCGGCTCTATGCGCTGGCCCCCAGGTAGGAAGACGCCTGGCGAGGCTGCACGGGAGACGCACTATCAGGCTAGCTCTCGGGGGGAGAGTACTGACGTCGACATTGGCCTCGACCAGTCGCTTGCGGGCAGCTTATCGCGCCAACATCAAAGCGTTGTCCGCGCTCAAGGGGGAAAGGGTGATCAACGATCGCCTCGCTCCCTCAGGGTTCATGATGGAAAATGACGACTGATGGCACCCCACTGCGCCGCGGGAGATCGGCTCGGACGCGCTTCTCGAAATCCTCGATCACCTCGTTTGGCTCACGGTGCCATTTCCGCCCATTCAGGGCTTCTGCTCTGGTCGCCTGGCAGCCGGCGAAGTGCACGGAGATCACTGGTGGCGGGCTGACGGGTACTGCCTTCTCAATCAGCGCAAGCCGACGGCGGCGGTAAGAATTCATTTCGTGGCGGTCCGTGCCTCGAGTTCGGCGAGGCGTTGGTCGATGTCAGCAGTCTCGATTGCCCGCAGTTGAGCGGTCAGAACGCGGGAAATGGTTTCGGCTTCCTCGGGTGTAACCGAGGCAGCCGCGAGAGACCGGAGCAACGTACTGTGCGCTTGCTTCACCGCTTTGGCATCGGTCGCAGGCGGCAACTCAAGCGCTACTGTCCGGCCCTTTGGCCAAAGTCGGTCCAACACAAGCCGCGCCGCAACCATGTCGCCGCGTTTGGCTTTTGCGACAACAGCGTCCACGATCGCGGCCGCATCCGCGTCCGAAAGGGCCTGAGACATGACGGTCGAACGATTCTTAGCACCCCGCGGACGACCGGCGGGATTGCCGCTTGTTCCGGGCAGGAACGGAACACCTCGCTGTTGTCGCGCTGTTCTATCAGCAACCATGCTGACTCCTTACCTGAATGACTCATACCACAGATCAAAGTATCTGCCTGCGACCCGACGGTGCTCACCAATAGTTCATATATCATTTCATGACGATGTTGCCGCCTCTTGAGTACTCGCGTCGATCAGTTCCTTTTGAGCGGCCGGTTGGCGTGGACCGAGCCGTTTGACCGCCGACCCTTTCGAAAAATAGCTCGAGAAACGCCTCACGTCTTGGCCGAGATTTTCCGACTCCCTCGGCGTCGGTCGCGGTATTCCGGCGACGGCGCGACGCACTCCACGAGCCGCTCGAGCAGCCAGGCGACGCCGTGGTCCATCATCGCCGCGTTGGTGGCGACAACATTGAGGGGATCGGGCGGCCGCAGCATGGGGAGTTCGGCGGCCACGAGATCGAAGCGCGCCGCATAACGCTTCACGAGCTGCCGCGGAACGGCCGCGACCAGATCGGACTCCGCCACCTGCGAAAGCGCCATCATGAAGCTCGGGACTGTCAGCACGACTCGCCGTGACAGTCCTCGCTTGGCGAGCAGCAGGTCGACGAAGCCGTGCGGGTCGCCGATGAACGAGACCAGAACATGCCGCATCCGGCAGAACTCATCGAGGCCGGGGTTGCGCGCGTAGGGGTGGCGCTTGCGCATCACGACGACGAAATTCTCGTCGTAGAGCTTACGCATGACAAAGCGCGGCGGAACCTCACTGATCGGTAGCACCGCGAGATCGACCGCGCGGGCGTCGAGATCGGCGAACGCGCTCTGCCAGACCTGGGCATCGGCTCGGCCGCGAAACTCCGGCATCAGCAGCCGCAGGCTGATATCGATGCCGGGCGCTGCGCGCTTCAACAGGTCGAGAAGCGGGCCCAGAATCACCAGCGAGACGCCATCGGGTGCGCCGATGGTGAAACGGCGGCGCGTGGTCGCCGGATCGAACGGCGAGGCCGATGCGACGATCCGGTCAGCGCGCGCCAGCATGTCGTGGATCGGCTCGGCAAGCTCGAGCGCCCGCGCCGTCGGCACCACGCCCTTGGGCCGCCGCAGGAACAGCGGGTCGTTGAGCAGGCGGCGGAGCCGGCCAAGACCGTGGCTGACCGCGGAGGGCGTGAGATTAAGGCGCTCGGCGGCGCGCGCGACATGACGCTCCGTGAGCACGACGTCGAACAGCACCAGCAGGTTGAGGTCGACGCGCGACAGCTGAGCAGAGTTCAGCATAATGGTGAAAATATATCGCTGATTCACGCCATGGCCCGTGTCCGTCATCAAAGATTTTGGGACAGCGAGGCGGGGTAAACAAGAGAGGCTCTGGCTCGTCTGGTTGGTGATGTTATGCGGCCTGCTTGTGATGCAGCAAGCGGCGTTGTGCGATAGTCTGGCGTTTGATCCTTTCTCTCTGCAGCAGGATTGTCTGGCCGCGCCCGAAGTAGACGTCGGCCGGAGCTAAATTGTTGATGCTCTCGTGATATCGGCGGTGATTGTAGTCGGCCACAAAGGCCTCGATCTGGTCTTCCAGATCGCCCGGCAGATAGTAGTTCTCCAGCAGGATGCGGTTCTTCAGCGTCTGATGCCAACGCTCGATCTTGCCCTGTGTCATCGGGTGGTATGGAGCCCCGCGGACGTGGGTCATGTCGTGGCGCTTCAACCATTTCGCCAGGTCGTCCGAGATGTATGAGGAGCCGTTATCGGACAGCAGCCTTGGCCGATGGAGGACCCTGGCTTTGTCGAGCCCCGAAGCGTCCAGGGCGATTGCGAGCGTGGCGGTGACGTCATCGGCCTTCATCGTGGTGCACAGCTTCCAGGCGATAATGTAGCGGGAGAAGTCGTCGAGGACCGTCGAGAGGTAGAACCATCCCCAACCGATGACCTTCAGGTACGTGAAGTCGGTTTGCCAGAGCTGATTTGGTGCCGTCGTCTTATCCTTGAACGCATCCGCGGCCTTCACCACGATAAAGGCCGGGCTGGCGATCAGATCGTGAGCCTTGAGCAGCCGATAGACCGACGCTTCCGAGACAAAATAGCCTTCGGTGTCCGTGAAGCGCACCGCCAACTCCCTCGGCGACAACGCGGGCTCATCCAGCGCCAGCTTGATGATCCGCTCGCGAACATCGTCTGGAATGCGGTTCCAGACGCGATCCGGCTTGGGATGCTGGTCAGTCAGAGCTTCCGGCCCCCCGGCCTGGTACCGATCGTACCAGCGGTAGAAGGTGGCGCGCGGAATGCCGATCTTCTCCAGCGTCCGTCGCACTGGCAAGGCGGACGCCTCGACGAGCCGGATGATCTCAAGCTTCTCGGAGCTGGGGTACCTCATGCGGCGTCCTCCCCATTCGCCGTCACGCTTTTTTTGAGCAGACGATTTTCAAGGGTCAGCTCGGCCACGACCTCCTTCAGCGCGCTGGCCTCACGACGCAGGTCCTTGACCTCGTCCGATGTCGCGGCCCGTGCCGTATCGCCAGCCAGTCGCTTCTTTCCCGCCTCGAGAAAATCTTTCGACCAGCGGTAATAGAGATTCTGGACAATCCCCTCGCGGCGGCAGAGCTCGACGATACTGTCCTCGCCGCGCAGCCCTTCCAGCACGA
>Ga0111539_10001378_pt1 | contig 32326 bp, 23 predicted proteins | sample RhiMethybrSRZTD1_FD_79667 | JGI IMG/M metagenome (GOLD analysis project Ga0111539, IMG submission 79667) | Populus rhizosphere microbial communities from Tennessee, USA - Rhizosphere MetaG P. TD hybrid SRZTD1 (version 2) (version 2) | ecosystem: Host-associated > Plants > Roots > Rhizosphere >...
ATTGGAAACATGAGCGACAACACTGTCGGGCTACCCCGATCTGCGTGAAAGGGAAAGTCCCACCCGAGACACTTGATCCGGGCGGATCAGCGACAAAAGCTCCCGAATCTGCCCGCCTGGAGGCATTTTGCGATGGTTGTAGCGCCACGCAAATGAGGCCAGGTAAAGATCGAGGCGCTCCCGCCGGATGCCTCCCTTTGCACGCAATCGCCGCTGGATGTACGCCCAGAAGGCTTCGACCGGCCCGAACGGTACGGGCTCCGCGCCCGCTTCGGCGAGACGATACAAACGGCCGCGATGTACCACCGCCATGTATCCGCGCGGGTTGCGAGGCACGAGCGTGAAGCCGGTCGCCCGCCGGCGCAGCCACCGCTCGAGTGGGTCGGCCTCCGCCGGCGGCACGATTTCCGCGGACGCGCGCCCATTGGCCACGCGCAGGCCGATCAGCGATCCATGAGAGGCGCGAGGCGCGGCGGCGGGATGCTCAAAGCGATGCACCGCCTGGCGCACGATCATCAACGCGCGCACGACGCGCTTGCGTTCGAGTCCCGTCTCGCGGGCAATCTCGGCGCTGGTCGCATCGCGAACGAACCATCGCAACACGTCACGCCACTGGCGCAGCGACAGGCGCAGCGGTAACCGGCCGGGTCGCCAATCGCGCCGGCATCGAGTGCAGCGGCGGCGGCCGTCCTTAAGGAGCCACGATTTCGTGGCGCCGCAATGCGGACATTGAAGGTCGGGCACGGTCTTCACGGTGCGTTGATTGGGACTATCCCAAGGCACGAAAGCACACGCGTGTCACCCCGCGGCACACGCATTGCTATATCGAGAGGCAAATCCCTCCCCAACCCTGGATTCGCCGGCGGCGCGATGTTGCGCCGTCGACTAAAGAGAGGTGTGCCTTGCGCCGTTTGCAATATTCGATCGTGGTGTTGATGTTCGCCCTCGGGGCTGTTCACGCTGGAACGGCCGCGAAGCGCGATGCTGCCCCACCGCTGGAGATCGGAACAGTTTTGCTGTCGCCGAAAGACACCTACCTGAACACCGACAAGAAGAACTACAGCACGGCGACGACGCTCATGACCTACACGTGGCCGGACAACAAGATCGCGAATGCGATCCTGATGAAGTTCGACCTGGCAACCATTCCGGCAGGGGCGATCGTCACGTCGGCAACGCTGCAGCTCGCGCTCGTGGCCAGCGACAAGTCGACAGATCCGATGTATTCGGTGGCCGCGCACAAAGTCATCAGGAAGAATCCGAACGTCCTCAAAGCCACCGGCTTCACCGCCGACGGCGTCGCGGCGTGGACCGCCAATAACTGCTGCCAGGGTGCGCCAATGGCGCAGGCGGATCTCTCGCCGGCCTACGACGTCAAAGCCATCGACAAGAGCGCCGGCGTCAAGAGCTGGACGATCACCACCATGGTGCAGGAGTGGCTCGCGAATCCCGCGACCAACATGGGCGTGCTGCTCAACTCCGATGCCTCGAAGAAGCGCGATCGTTATCGCACGTTCGCAAGCATGGAGTACGCCGACGCGACGAAGCGACCGGTCCTAAAAGTGACATTCGCGGCAGCCGATGTGACGCCGCCGGCCGTGTCGATCGCGGCCCCGCAAGCCGGTGAGGTATCGGGCCTCGTGCCGCTCACCGCGAACGCGTCGGATAACGTGGCCGTGGCCGGCGTGCAGTTCAAGATGAACGGCACGCCCGTGGGTCCGGAAGTGACGGCGTATCCATACACGCTCAATTGGGACACCACGTCGCACTCGGACGGCACTTACTCGCTGACGGCGGTCGCGAAGGATACGACGGGCAATACGACAACGTCCGCGCCGATCATCGCCGCCGTGAAGAACGGCATCCTGTACCTGTCGCCGCAGGACACGAGTCTCAGCATCAACTCGAACAACTACAGCACCGACCCGCTGCTGATGACCTACACGTGGCCGGATAACCGGCCCGCGAACGCGATCCTGATGAAATTCGATCTCGCATCGGTGCCGCCGGGATCGGTGGTGAGCGAGGCCACGCTGTTTCTCTCGCTCGTGGAAAGCGACGCTCAGCCGTCCCCGACTTACAGCATGAGCGCGAAGAAGGTCGTCGGCCGCAATCCCGTCATCGCACAAGCGACCGGATACAACGCCGATGCGGCGATTCAATGGACGCCGAATGCGTGCTGTCAGGATTCCGTCCCGCTCGCACAGGCGGATATGTCGTCAGCGTACGCGACCGTTGCCGTCGACAAGGTCCCCGGATTCAAGGCGTGGACGATTACCGACATGGTGCAGGAGTGGCTCTTCGATCCATTGAGCAACTTCGGCGTCGTGCTCAACGCCGATGCGTCGAAAACGCACGATCATTACCGCTATTTCGCGAGCATGGAGAATGCCGGCGTCGCGTTACGGCCGGTATTACGTGTCACCTACTCCGCCAGCGGCGATACCACGCCGCCGGCTCTGGCAGCGGTCAGCACGTCGGGCGTCACGGCCAATGCCGCGACGATCAACTGGACGACCGATGAGCCCGCCGATTCGCTGGTGGAATATGGACTCACTTCGTCATACGGCAGCGCGAGTCCGCTCGATACAACGCTGACGAGCGGTCACAACGTGACGCTCTCAGGCCTGGCCGATGCCACGCAGTATCACTTCCGCGTGCGGTCGCGCGATCAATCCGGCAACGCGACGACGTCCGGCGATTTCACGTTCACGACGCCCGACGGCACAGCCCCCGCCGCGGCGATGACGGCCCCTGCGAATGGCGCGACGGTATCGGGAGCGATCAACGTGACGGCGAATGCGTCGGACAACGTTGGCGTCGCCGGCGTTCAATTCGCGCTCGACGGCGCCAACCTCGGCGCCGAGGACACGTCTTCACCGTATTCGGCGTCGTGGAATACGACGACGACTCCGGATGGCAATCACACGCTGACGGCGGTCGCGCGCGACGCGGCCGGCAACACCACGCAGTCCGCTGCGGTGACGGTGACGGTGAGCAACGACCTGACGCTGCCCGCGGTGTCGCTGACCTCGCCGACGGCCGGTGCAACGGTATCGGGCACGATCACCGTGGCGGCCGGGGCGAGCGACAACGTCGGCGTGGCCGGCGTGCAGTTCAAGCGCGACGGAGTCAACCTCGGCGCCGAAGATACCTCGGCGCCATATTCGACGTCGTGGAACACGACCGGCGTCGCCGACGGCAATCACACGCTGACCGCGACCGCCCGCGATGCGGCCGGCAACGTCACGACATCGACGGCGACCACGGTCAATGTCTCGAACGCGCCGCCGCCGCCTCCGCCGCCGCCGGCTGGCGGCCTCTCGGGGCTGTATCCCGGCGACGTCGGTATCGAGAGCAATGCAAATGTCGTGTTCGTCGAACGATTTGACGAGGCGTCGCTCGCGAATCTGTTCGGCCGCTGGACGGACGTTCTGAACGGCGCGGGGATGTCGATCAGCAACGATGCGCCGGCGGGCAGCCCCGTCGGAAAATCGCTGACCATTCCCTGGTCAGCCGGCAATACCGGCGGCCATCTCTACCGGCAACTCACGCCCGGCGTCGACGACACGCTGTACATCCGCTACTACGTGAAGTACCCGTCGACGACCACCTACAACCACACCGGCATCTGGATGGGCGGCTACAACCCTCCGCTCGGATGGCCCAACCCGCAAGCCGGCGTCAAGCCGACCGGCAGCGACCGCTTCATCGCCGCCGCCGAGCAAAACACGCTGACGAACGCATTCGATCATTATGACTACTGGATGGGTATGCACCCCGGAGACGGCAGCCACTGGGGGAATCTGCTGCTGAATAATCCGGGAGTGCAGGCGGCCGCCGATCAATGGGTCTGCGTTGAGCAAATGGTGAAGCTCAATAGCCCGGTCACAGCACTCAACGGTGAACATGCCATCTGGCTGAACGGCGTGAAGGTCAGCCATGTCGGCCAGGGATTTCCGAAGGGTGTCTGGTCGGGCGGCATCTTCACGCAAGATCCTGGCGGAACGCCGTTCGAAGGACTCCAGTGGCGCAATAACGCGGCCCTGAACCTGAATTGGATGTGGCTGCAGGTCTATTCGACGAGCGGTTCGGGCAACCTGAAATATGCGCATGTTGTGGCCGCGAAGAGTTACATCGGCTGCCTCGCATCGGGTTCCTCTCCGACGCCGCCCACGGTGTCGGTCACGTCGCCCGCGTCCGGTGCGACAGTGTCCGGCACGAGCACGGTCTCCGCAAACGCCGCCGACGACGTCGGAGTGGTCGGGGTGCAGTTCAAGGTTGATGGCGCCAACCTCGGCGTGGAAGACACCACGGCACCGTACTCGGTGGCCTGGAACACGACGACGATCGCCAACGGCTCCAAGACGCTCACGGCGGTTGCGAGAGATGCCGCTGGTAATGTCACGACGTCCGCGGCCGTCACGGTCACCGTGAGCAACAGCGTCGACCCATCGCCATGGCCGAATGATCCGCCCGCATTCTGCACGATTAGCGATCAGCAATGGGATCTCTTGAACGGAAACGGATGGAACTTCCTGCGCCGGACCGGTTCCAAGGATCCCGACATCGTCGCGGATGCGACGGCGCCATTCTCGGCGGTCAATGCGCTGCGCATGATCTTCACGACGGACATGCAACGAGACAGCGAGCCCAGCGTGCACTGGATTGGCCTGTCCCGGCCGAGAGAGGTGTATTCAGGATGGTGGATGAAGGTCTCGGCGAACTGGACATGCAGTCCCGCAGGATGCGGCAAGATCACGTTCCTGTTTCCTGATTGGAACAATGGCGCTGGTGTGACCTACAGCAACCTCGCGAACGCTGGCAACAACCAGCACTACGTCAATATCGCAACGACCTGGCCGTCCACGGGCTACAAATTCTGGGAGCCGAACGTCACGAAGACGATCGTCAACAAGAACGAATGGTTCCGCGTCGAATGGTATGTGAAGTGGGAGTCGAGCCCGGGCGCGGGCGACGGGATCATCCGCTGGTGGGTGAACGGCGTGCTGAACGGCGACTACCGCAACGTGCCGTTCCCCGCGATTGCCGGCTTCCTCGAGTTCCAGCATGCGCCCACGTTGCAGAATGTGCCGAGCGTGGAGCAGTACATGTACATCGATCACACGCGCGTCAGGACGCCGTAGCGTGTCCTGAAGCAGAAGGGACAGCCTGGGTGGTGTGCGTTCACGGTCGTCGTTCGGTCACGACGAGATCGTCGACGTGCACCTCTCGGGCTCCGGTGTCAACAGCGGCGCTGAACGTCAACTGGACCGCGTTCAGCCGGAGAATTTCGCTATCACGAAAACTGAAACCCGACCAACTGCCGCGTTCAATACCATCGAGCCAAAACACCTGGCGCGCGTCGGCACGTCCCGGGGTGTTGAGCGTCACCGCAAACTCGATGTGATGCCACGTGCCGCGGCTTAACGTCAGAGGCGCGGTATATGTCTCAGACCCGTTCCCGAACCGGCCCCAGCAGGTGACGCCGTCGGGCTCGCGCGTCATCGCCGGATAGTAAGTATAGAAACGAGCCGGGCCAGGATCACCGCCGGCGTCCGCGACCAGCATCGCGGCAAAGAAATCCGTCCCGTTCGGGCAGAGACTTGCCTTGCCGAATGCCGACCACTGGTCGTCGGCCCGCGAGCCATAGAAGCCGATCAACTTTGTCCCGCCGCGCCACTCCTGCGGGAAACGCACGTAGTAGCTGACGTACAGTGAATCGGACTGCGTCGCAAGGAAATGCGTCAGCCAGCCGCCATCCCGTCCAATCGGGTAGCTCACTGAGAGGTAGCGATTGCCGGCGTGTGCCGATGCGGCATCGGTGGTGACGCGGTGACGCACCGGATCGACTCCGTCCTGCCATGCCGACAGCGTTCCCGATTCGAAGTCGTCCGCAAACAGGGTTTCCTTCCGCACGTCCGTTGCCGACGGACCAACACTGGCGGGTGCGGATCCGTCGCATGCGAGAAGAATCGCGCAGCCACCCAGCATTACGGCGATGACCGCTCGAGTCATGTCGTCGCAGACGGCAAGTCCGGATACAACGCCGCGCCGCGACCCGACCACCTTCGAACAAAGTCGCTGATTCCGAGTAGACGCAGGCCAAGCCTGGCCGCCGTATCGCCGCTCGTCATACAAACACGCGGCACCGCGCCGTCATCGTCTGAGTCTCTCAAGGTGCCGGCAAGCGTCAACGACGCCGTCATGCCCGCACGTTGCGCCACTCGCAACATGCGCCCGTCATAAAGGCCGAACGGCACCGCGAGGACGGGAAGCACATTCGTGAACCGTTCGCGCAGCGCATCATGCGCAGTTTCGATCTCGCGGCGGAGCTCGTCGTCCGGAAGCAAGGGCAGCACCGGATGGGACGCCGTGTGGACGCCGAGCTCGACTTCTGACAGTGACGCCAGCGTCGCGATTTCTGCAAACGTCATCGAGCGATGCGCCGTCTGGAATCGGCACGCTTTCTCCACCGCCTCGAGGAGCGGCTCGAGAGCATCGGGCCAGCGGCCCTGATGAGCGGCGAGGAGCCACTGTCGTAATGGGCGAAGCGGACCGTACGACGCAGGTTGTCCCGTCCGATAGGAATCGGGCAGACCACACGCGTCCTCGAAGGCCCGCCAGCGCTCGGGACCGACGCGCGGGAACAGGTCATCAATGCGGTCCCACCAGAACCTTGCGCCGGCCGCGGCAGCGTCGGTCGTGACGAAGATCGTGACGGGAACGGCATGACGCGAGATGAATTCCGCGAGTTCATTCAGGATCGCTGCGTACGCATCATCAAACGACAGCGCAATCAAGCCGGCGGTACTGCGCCCTTCCGCGCGACGGCGAAGCAGCTCACGCAACGGCACGATTTCGCCGAGCCGTCGTGCCACGCCGACGAACGACTTGAACGACTCCGCCGCAACGTGCGCGGAGCCTTCGGCGGCGAGGCTCGTCGTCGTCACGCTGTGGAAGCAAAGAACGGCCCCGCGGCTCATGGCTGCCTTGCTTGCGACGCCGGCACACTGACGTAGGTGTGGTCGATGTACATGTACTGCTCCGCCGGTGGTGGATCCTGCCGGGTCGGCGCGTGCTGAAACTCGAGAAAGCCCTTGATCGCGGGAAATGGCACGGTGCGGTAATCGCCATTGAGAACGCCGTTCACCCACCAGCGGATGATGCCGTCATTCGCCTCGGGGCTCGACGCCCACTTCACATACCATTCGACGCGATACCAACGGTCGTCCTCCATCCGTGTTTTCGTTGCGTTCGGCTCCCAGAATCGGTAACCGGTCGATGGCCACGTCGTCGCAATGGTGATGAAATGGGATCCGTTGGTGCCCGCCAGGTTGCTGTAGGTGACGCCCGCACCGTTGGCATGGTCCGGGAACAGGAACGTGATCTTGCCGCACCCAGCCGGGCTGCAGGTCCAGTTCGCCGACAGCTTCATCCACCAACTCGAGTAGACCTCGGTCGGACGCGGCAGACCAATGAAGTGCACGCTGGGTTCGTGATCCCGCTTCATGTCAGGTGTAAACACAATCCGCAAGACGTTCGGCGCCGAAAACGGAGCGGCGGCGTCCTCGACGATGTTGTCGTCCTTCGAGCTGGATCGGCGCAGGTAGCTCCAGCCGGCGCCGTATGGCGGCGCCGGCGCAAAGAATGCCCAGGCGCGCGCGGCGAGACGCGCGACAGGACCATCTTGCGAATTCGGAAGCAGGATCCCGTCCCACGGTTGATCGCTCAACGGTACAAATGCGCCAGGCTCGTTCGGCCACCGATCCGTGGTGGCGTCGAGCATGGTGATGGCAGCCGTCACAGCGATGGCTGAAACAAGCGCCGCCAAGCCTCGAGGTGTCACGGCGTGGCGATCCATGTGTGGTCGATGTACATGTATTGCTCTGCCGGCGGCGCCAGCTGCATGGTGGGTGCGAATTCGAACTGCAGCAGACAGCAGGTTGGAAAGTTCACGTTCGAGTAGTCGCCGTTGAGTGTGTCGTTCACCCACCAGCGGATGATGCCGTCGCCGGCGCCCGGGCTCGACTCCCACTTTACGTACCACTCGATCCGATACCAGCGGTCGTAGGACACCGGCGTGGTTGCCACGTTCGGATCCCAGAACTTATAGCCGTATGCCGGCCACGTCGTCACGATGTTGATGCGATGTGGCGCGCTCGAACCGCCGATGTTGCTGTAGAGAACGCCATTGCCTTGCGGCGGCCAGAGGAATGACATCTTCCCTCCTCCAGCCGGGTTCGGCGTCCAGTTGGGCGAGAGTTTGATCCACCAGGTGGCATAGACCTCGGCGACAAACGGCAAGCCGATCCAGTGGACGCTCGGATCGCGATCGGCCTCAAGAGCCGGCGAAAAGGCGATGCGAAGGACTTCGGGAGGCGAGAATGGCGCGGTGGCGTCGGCCACAATCCCTGCGTCATTGGAACTGCTCCGCTTCAGATAGTTCCAGGAGTCTCCCATCAGCCGTTGCCACGGCTGATCGGTTAACGGCCGGAGATTGCGCGCGGCCACCGACGCGGGCAGTGACGGCGGGCCGTCGCGTTCGAGCGATCGCGCGTCCGGTTGAGACGCGAGCACGATCACCGCGATCGCCACAGAGAGCATGGCCAGCTTCACCATGTGATCCGCCGTCTGGAGCTCGAAGTCATCATCAGTATGGGGAAACGATGAACATGTCGACCACAACGTAGGGGTCGCTCGACAGGGGATTCCGCGTGCCGGTGGCCTCAACGATCAGCGTGTGCGGGCCTGAGGACAGCCCACTCACGTTGAAGACCGGTGCCCGCACGAGCTCGACGGGGGAGTACAGATCGACGGTCGCGATCTGCGCGCCGTCCACGTAGACGCGCGCGATGCCGGCTTGCGGCCCTTTGAAGCCAATCCAGGTCACGCCACTGCCTTCGACGATCACGCTGGCCTGTGCGGCAAACTGCGTCAACGTCGCGACAGCCGCGGTGCCGCCGCTCCAGTTGCGAAGCCCGGCGTTGCCCTGTGACCAGGTTCCGGAATAGATGACGGCTGGATCACTCTCTTGAATGTGCGTCGTCCCGTTCAAGACTGTGACGGTGGCGGCCTTGCTGTTGAGACTTCCGGCGCGATCGCGCACTCCAACCTGCAACGTGTAGGACCCGTCAGCAAGGAGCGAGGTGTCCCAGACCATCCCGAACGGGGGCGTCGCATCTTCTCCAATCGGCACGCCATTAGCACTGAACCAGACGCGATCGACAGCGAAATTGTCCGACACGTCGGCGGAGATCGTCACCAGGTTCGACACGGTCGAGAGATTCACCGGCAAAGTCAGCGCCAGCACCGGAGGCGTTCGGTCCACCGTCACGGCCGTAGCCGCGAGTCCGAGGTTGCCCGCAGCATCCGTGGCAACGGCGTAGAGCAGGTGCGGCCCTTCAGCGACGGTCCTGGTATCCCATGCAGCCCAGTAGGGGGCAACGTTGGCGCTATTCGGAACTTCGACGCCGTCCACGAAGAACCAGAAGCTGACAACACCACCGGCATCGGACGCGCTGGCCCTGAGAACGACTCCGGTCGCGACCGTCGCACCAGCGGAAGGCGCCGTGATGGTGACGGTTGGTGGCGTGAGATCGATCAGCTGCGCGTGGACGGCAAGCGCGCCGGGCCAGCAGAATACCAGTGAGCCGACGAAGGCTCCCAACAATCGAGCGCGACGCAAGTCAGGTCGGGAATTCATCGCGCGCTGACCGAGACGTGATCGATATACATGTACTGTTCGTTGACCGGCGGCTTTTGCAGTGTCGCCGCGAATTCGAATTGCCAGAAGCCCGAGGCGCCGTCGGGCCAGCGGACGTTGGTGTAATCGGCGTTCAGGACTCCATCCACGCCCCATCGCAGGATGCCGTCATCCGCTGTGGGTGCCGACGACCACCGCGCGTACCAATCAATCCGATACCATCGGTCATACCCAACCACGGTCATCGCGACGTTGGGCTCCCAGAAGCGATACCCGTATGGCGCCCAGGTGGTCGCGAGGTTGATGTGGTGAGGCGAGGATGTCTCAGCGATGTTGCTGTAGACCACACCTTCACCGTTTTGCGGCCAGAGAAAGGCGATCTTGCCGCCGCCTGCAGGACTGCCTTTCCAGTTGGCAGAGAGTTTCATCCACCATCGCGCGTAGACCTCGCGCTGTCCCGCGAGCCGGATCCAGTGCACGCTGGGTTCGCTATCCGGACTCATCGACGGCGTGAAGATCATGCGCAGGACGCTTGGCGGCGAAAACGGCGCGGTGGCATCGGTCACGATGTCCGCGTCCTTCGAAGACGTCCGGCGAAGGTAACTCCACCCCGACGTGTTCAGTCCCACCCACGGCTGATCGCTGAGCGGCACAAGTCCGTCCGGTTCCAGCCGGGTGACGACGGCCGGCGGTTCCGGCGCGGCAGGATTCTGCGCGCACGCCATCGCGGCGACGATCAGGACCGCGAGCGGCCACAATTGCCTGACTACGGTGAGCCGAGCGCACTGAATCGAGGGCTGCGGCACTTCACGTCACATTGAGATCAGCCGCGAGGCGCGTCGCCGCCAGCGGCGCGGCCGGCGACACGGCAGCCGGCGCGTCATGCAGGGGGCGGCGGCCATACCCATTCCAGAATGCTTTCCAGTAGGGCGTCACCGTGATGTCGTCGTACCCGGCATTTCGATACCACTGCATCAAATCCTCCCGGCGGTAATGCTTCTTGACCGGACAGGCGAGCCGATCGAACCAGTCGGTGACGGCGGTGTTGAAATCGTATTTGGCAGACTCGTCGACGCGATCCGGGACGAGCGGTCGCAGCCACTTGCCGATGCGTGTGCTGCGCAGGCGCTTCCACGGGGCGGTGACGAGTCCATACTCGAGCATTCCTGCGATGAAGCTGACATGCTTCACCGTTGCGGATGGCAGTCTCGTGGTGACCTTCCTGACGCACTCGAGCAGGAACAGCATGACGGGACGGCTGGATTGGTAGACGTTGCCGAGGAGAATCCCGCCGGGGCGCGGCTGTTTCGCCAGCGCATAGAAGCCCGCTTCCGGATCGGGCATGTGCTGCAGAACGCCGAGACAATACACATAATCGAACGTGCCGCTTCGAAACGGCAGTTGCATCGCGTCGGCCTGGACCACGTAGCAATTCGACAGATGCCGGGTGCGCGCGAACGCCGAATCGACGGCGCGTGACAGATCAACCGCGACGTGTTCCCTGGCAAGGCCGGCGGTGGCTGCGGCATGGCGCCCTGCTCCACAACCAACTTCGAGTCCCGCTTTGCCGCGGAAGCCCTGATCGGCATTGAATCCCGCCGGCAGCCAGTCCCGGAAATTGTCAGCGTGATAGTCCGACGACCAGGTCCACTCGTAGCCGAACGCTTCCTGGGTTCGGCGCTTGACGTCGGTGACGGCGGTCTCCGGGTGGCGATCGAGATCAGCAGGCCGCCCGTACTTCTTGAAGAAGGCTGGATAATCCTCTTCGAGTCCCGGCAGCAGATCCGGCGGCAGCAGGCGGGGCACCCCATCGATGATCGGGTACGCGATACCGCACTCGCAGTGGAAACAACCATCCATCACCTCGTCGGAGTCGAGGCGGAACACGCGGAGCTCCAATGCGCCGCGGCATTTTGGACAAACCAGATAATCGTGGACAGCGACTTTCATCGGCTCCTTCTTTCCTGGGCGTGGAAAAAAGCGGTTGGCGTAAGTTGAACGGTGCACTGCGGATTTAGCCGGCCGTCGGCGCGCTCGCGCGCACCAGCTACCACCGTGCTCATGACTTCGGTCATGCGGCTGACGACTTGCGGCCAGGTGAACAGTCGACGAGCGCGCTCCTGCGCGGCCGTCCCCATCCGGCGGGCGAGAGCACGATCGCCGAGCAGTCGTAACAGCCGATCGGTCAACGCCTCGACGTCGTCGACTGGGACGGTGAAGCCGGTGACGCCGTCCTCAATAATTTCCGGAACGGCGCCGGCGCGCGGGCCGATACACGGCAGACCGAAATGCATCGCCTCGACAAAGGCGATCCCGAAGGGCTCGAAACGCGTCGGCAACGCGAAGGCGTCAGCCGAGGCGTACGCAGCGGCAAGTGCCGTGGCACCCTCGGGTTTGTTTTTGTCGAGATCACCGAGGCACGTGACACCCGGTTCTTGAACGAACCCAACCGGCACGCCGGCAAGGACCAGACGCGCGTCGGGCAAGGTCGCGCGGACGCGCCTGAAGCTCTCGACGAGTGCATCGCCGCCTTTGCGGTGAAACTGCAGGCCGACAAAGAGCGCCGTCGGCGGCCGATCATCAGACGGTCGCGCCGCTGCGGCCGCGACGCGGTCGGGATCGAAATTAGGTCCGGCAAAGATCGCCCGGACGCGATCCGCCGGGATGCCGAAGTCGTCGATAAACGATCGACGCAGCCGTTCGCTCAAAGGGAAGATCGCGGCGGCGCCACGATAGACCACCGCCTCACGATTGGCGATCGCGTGAAGCTCCCCTTCCGTCAGTACCGCGCCATCGCCAAAACCGGACGCCGCGCCGTGCTGCGCCATGCGGATATTGGAATCGCAACACATGAAATACGGAACGCCGGCACGGTTGACCGCTCGAAAGGTCGCGCCGATTTGCACGACGAGGTCGATGGCACCGCGATGGGCGGCCACGAGCTGGCGAGCCCGCCGGGATCGCAATAGAAAAGGAACGGCGCCAAGATGAAAGCGGCTGCCCCACCGCGCTCGATTAGGCGCGAACGTTGCCGCTGCGGCCAGCCACCGATCGATCCCATAGAGATTGACATCACCGGTATGAACCGTATGACCCAACGCCCGGAGGTGATCGACCAGACTCTTGGAGATGCCGGACCAGGATTGCCAGGATTCGGCGTTGCCTTCACAGAGAAACAGGATGTTCATGCCGTCACCTGTCGCTGGCGCGCCGACACCGGCATGCGCCGTTGCACCAGTTCCTGATAGACGGTCGCATAGCGGCGCACCATCCGTGAGATGTCGTACTCCGCGACGGCGCGGAATGCGGCGCGCGTGCCGAGGTTCTTCGCCCGCTTCGGATCATTCAGCAGCGCATCGATGGCTTCGGCGAGCGCCGCGGGGTTGGCCGGCTCGACCAGCACACCTGCCCTGCCATCCTCCAGCACCGTCGCGATTTCACCGACATCACTCGCGACGATCGCGCATCCGGCGAACATCGCTTCGAGCACGGCAAGCGGCAAGCCTTCCGACAGCGATGGCAGCACGAACAAATCCGCCGCCGCCAGAATCGCGCTGATGTCCGAACGCAGCCCCAGCAGGTGGATGCGATCGGCGAGGCCATGCGCTCGCGCGCGCGCGGCCAAATCGTCCTCGAGGTCGCCGCGTCCGGCGATCGCGACATGCAGCGACGGATGGCGATCGGCAAGGCGGGCCGCTGCGTCGACGAGATGCACGTGACCCTTGACCGGATAAAGATTTCCGACGCTGACGATCAGACGGGCGTTCGGCGTCAGCCGCAATTCCTCGCGCAGGTTGACGCGCTGCGGCCGCTGGCGTGGCACACCGTTAGGAATGATCTGGACGCGCGACTCAGCGATCGACAGATCATCCGTGAGCGCGCGTGCCAAAGGGGCCGACACGGCCACGGTTTTTCCGCTCATGGCGATGGCCGCTCGCATGGCCAGGCGGCGGCGGAGTCGACCTCCGTAGTAGCGTCCACCATGCATCGTGATCACGTGCGGTACGCCGGCTCGCCACGCCGCCCAGGCACCATAAACCGCCATCGAGAACTCGTGGCTGTGCGCCACGGTGATGCGATGCCGGCGGAATGCCTGAGTCAGCGATCGCGCGCAGGTTGGGGAAACCGGACGGTCGACGTGGAATTTTTCAATCGCCACACCCGACCCGCGCAACTGTTCGGCCAGCCAGCCTTCACCGCGCTCAGGTAGAAACACGACGTTCTCAGCGCCGGCCGCTTGCAGTCCGGTTGCCAGCTGGGCCACCACACGCTCCGCGCCACCCGGGCCGTCTGACTCGATCAGGTGGGCAATGCGCATACCGCTGAGGCCGCTGAATAAAACCGTCGACACTATTCCTCCTCCAGACGCGTCAATCGCCACAACTGCGCCGAAACAGTTCGGCGATGGCTCCGACATGCGGTTCCAGGAGCATCTCTTCCGCCGGGCACTCGTCGGGTCCGATGTATTCCTCGACGTCTCTCGCCAGCGGTTTCCAGCGCCGCACGGCGGTTGCAGAACGAAGCCATCGACGGTTCGGGAGAAACAGACTGACCCTGCCGTCGAAGTACCGGGGTCGATAGCGGCGGATCCCGATCATCGTGGCGTTCTGAACCTTGCCGCGGTAGATGAGGACCGGATCCGGTGCGTTGTCGCTGCTGTGGTCACGCCGTGCCGTGTTGCGGCGAAGCAGGTCGGCCACATATTCGCGGCGCCCGGCATTTGACAACGATGCCAACGAGTGCGAATGGACCCGCACACGCTCCAGCATGTCGATGAGGTGCTGTCGTCGCTGCGACAGCGCGCGAAACCAGGTTGGATACTGGCCGGCAAAGAGCGCGACGAAGCGGATGGCTGCGCCCTGCTGCAATAGTTGCCGCGCCACTTCGAACGCGATGCTGCCGCCGGCGCAATACCCGGCGACGATACAGGAGACGTGAGGTTTGAATTCGCGGATCTGTGCAGCGAAATAGCCCGCCAGATCTTCGACCGACGCGATCGGCGCGGTGCGACCATCGACGCCCGGCGGCTGCAGGCCGAAGAACGGTTGATCGTCGCCCAGGTGCTCCGCGAGCGCACGGTAGCAGAAGACGTCACCATTATGGCCGCCGATGGCAAACACCGGCACCCGTCCCCCGCGAGGTTGCAGCGGCACGATCGCGCGTTGCTGCCGCGCCGCCGCCTCGGCGGCGCTGAGAAAATCCACGATCTCGTTCTTGCGCTGCCGCAAGTGCTCACGGAGTTCGGGCGTCAGCGCACCCGCCGGAGCCGAGCACCGCAACTGGTCCCCCTCGGACCAGATCCGAATGTCGCGGTTGCGCAACTCCACGAGGAACGCGGCCGCGCTCACAACGTGGCCTCCTCACGATCTCGCGATTCCACGGCCGGCGCCTCAGCTTTCGATACCCACGACAACGCGTCGATGATTTCAGCCAGTCCGGCGACCGTTGGGCGCTCGACCAGGTTGCGCAGCGCCAGATCGACGCCGAAGACGTCGCTCAAGCGCGACACGACCTTGATGGCAACCAGCGATTGCCCACCCAGATCGAAGAAGTCGTCGTCGATGCCGATACCCTGGATGCCCAGCAATTCCTCCCAGAGGGCCGCAACCGCTTTCTCGGCAGCGGTCCGCGGCCCGCGGAACTCGCGAGCCGGCTGCGCGCCGTTGATCGAGAACGCCGGCAGCGCCGCGCGATCGACCTTGCCGTTGGCCGTCAAGGGGAATTTCTCAATCAGAACGTACGCTGAAGGAACCATGTACTGCGGCAAACGCGCTTTCAGCGACGCGCGCAACATGGCCGGCGTGAGGACGTCCTTGTTGGCAGGCACCGGCCGCACGTGCGCGTCCGGAGCCTGGTCCCGAATGATTCCCGGCCGCTCCGCAGAGGGCCGGATCGCGTAGACGTAATGCAGTTCGGTCCTGTTCAGCAGCGGGTCCTGCTCGACGAGCACATCGTAGCCATGTCTCTCGAGCAGGCTGGTGATCGGCTCGAGGTTCGCCAGCCGATCGACTTCGATCACCAGCTGCCTGATTCTCAGCCAGTCGTCCGCATCGAGTCCGAGCAGCACGTCGAGCTCGCTCTTTTCAACGTTGATTTTCAGGAGATCGATACGTTCGAGACCCTCTTCCGCGAGAACAGCCGACAGCCTGCGCAGTCGCGCGGAAACGGAGGTGGCTCGCATCCGGTCGTCGATGAGGGCGCCGAGGTCCGCCGCGGAGTGGTCATCGTCGACCAGGCCGGACTGCTGATTGAACACATAGGTCCTGACCACTTCGCGTTCGGTCGCCGCATCCGCATGGAACCCCGATAACAGGGACAGGCCCTCGAAGAACGTCAGCTCCGCGACGCCGTCCTCGCGGGAGAGACCGAACGGAAGACATGTGACGCCGGCGCCCCATGCATCGGCATTCGCCTTCAGGCACGCAAAGGCGGCAGGGTTCGGCTCGAAGGCCAGCACGCGGAGGTCCCGGGCGATACGGTTGACGAATACCGTGAACAAGCCGATGTTGGCGCCAGCGTCGACAATGCAATCGCCATCCCGGATCGTGATTCCATGCCGGAGATAGCTCTGGAGGACGAAGATCTCGTTGTAGATATAGTCGGTCTCGTTCCTGTTCAGATGGCATACGGGCGACCCATCGGGCAGGACGCGGACCGACGTGCTGTGCCAGAGCTGCTGGTCAGGCCGCGTAGGCACTACGTAGGCAACCAGCTGTTTGCCACCACTTCCATCATCTGCTGCGACCACCAGGGCATCGCGAACGCCGGACTGCTCGCGTAGCGCGGCCTCGATTTCGCCAGGTTCGATCCGATTGCCGTGCAGTTTGATCTGATCGTCGATCCGGCCGCAGAACTCGACGTTCCCATCAGGCAGGTAGCGGGCGAGATCGCCGGTACGATACATTCGCGCGCCCGGTTCCGGGTTGAAGGGATCGTGAACGAACTTTTCAGCGGTCAGCTCGGAGCGGTTCAGATAACCGCGCGCCACTCCGTGACCGCCGATGCAGAGTTCGCCCACGGCTCCAGGCGGAACCGGCTGTCCGGCCTCGTCGAGCACATGAACGCAGCTGTTCGGCAACGGTGTGCCCAATGGAAGCGTTCTCGATTCGGTATGAGGCAGATCCCGATCGACGCGATACGTCAATACACCGACTGTGGTTTCGGTTGGACCGTAATGATTGAAGATCTCGCATGCCGGCGCGAGCTCTCTCAGCCGATCGATCCAGTCCAGCCGCGAAGATTCCCCTCCGAGGATCAGCCGCTTGCGCGGCATGATCTGTTCCGGGTGCTTCCCCGACTGCAGTGCCGCGAGGTGTGACGGCACAATCTTGAGGACGTCGATACGCTCGCGATTGAAATACTCCGAGAGCATCGCCTGGCTCTTGGCTCGTTCCCGCGAGATGACATGCAGCGTGCCGCCGGTCGCCAGTGCAGGGAAGATCACCGTGTTGCCAAGGTCGGCGGCGACAGTCGTGACCGTCGCGTAGCTCATGCCGTCTTCAAGATGCAACCGTTCCGAAACGCCACGCACGTAATTGACGATGTTCCGATGTTCGATGCAGACGCCCTTTGGCTGCCCGGTCGAACCGCTCGTGTAGATGACGTAGGCCAGGTTGTGCGGACCGACGGCGGCGCCCTCGGCGGCCGGGCGCTCTGGCGCATTCCAGTCGAACGAATCGAGGCAGACCGTCTGCTCGCCGGTACGCGGCAGGTTCGGCAGCAGATGACTCTCTGTCAGCAACAACCGGACACCCGCATCGCCGAGCAGGAACCCGATCCGCTCACGCGGGTACGCGGTATCGATCGGCACATAGGCCGCGCCGGATTTCAGGATGCCCAGGATGCCGACAATCAATGCGACCGAGGGCTCGACGAACAGCCCGACTCGGACCTCCGGTCCTGCGCCCAGCTCCCGCAGGTGCGCCGCCAATCGTCTGGCGCGGCGATCGAGCTCGCCATGCGTCAGCCGGTCCTCCTCGAACACCACCGCCGTTCGATCGATCGAGCGACCGACTCCTCGCTCGATCAACTGATGCAGGCAGAGATCGTTCGCTCGATCCGATCCCTGTTCCGCAAACGGCAGCTGCTGATCCATCCGCGCCTCCATGTTCACAGCGACCCGGCGATGAGCTCTTTCATGATCTCGTTGCTTCCCGCGTAAATGCGGTGCACCCGGCTGGCGGTCCACATGCGGGCGATGGCGTACTCGGCCATGTATCCATAGCCCCCGTGCAACTGCACGCACTCGTCGACGATGCGGCACTCGCAGTCGGTGATCCAGTACTTCGCCATCGCGCAGCTCATGTCGTCGAGCGTCCCGGCCATGAATCGCTCGAGACAGTTGTCGAGAAAGACGCGGCCCATGCGCGCTTCGGTCTTGCATTCGGCCAGCTTGAAGCGCGTGTTCTGAAAATCGATCAGCGGCTTGCCGAATGCCGTGCGCTCCTTCACATGTCTGGTCGTGAGTGCCACTGCCTCTTCGGCCATCGCGACCGCTGTGACTGCGACGGTGAGACGCTCATACGGCAGCTGCTCCATCATCTGAAAGAAGCCCTTGCCTTCCGCCTCTCCCAGGAGGTTCGCCGCCGGGACTCGCACGTTATCGAAGAACAGCTCGCAGGTGTCCTGTTCGTGCATGCCGACCTTTTCGAGCGAACGACCGACCTGATAGCCGGGCAGCCCCTTTGGCTCGACCATGAGGAGGGAGGTTCCTCTCATGGCGACCGCCCTGGCATCCGTCTTCACGGCCAGGCACACCAGCCCGGCGTTCCAACCGTTAGTGACGAACGTCTTCGAGCCGTTGATGACGTACTCGTCGCCTTCGCGCCGCGCCGTCGTCTTGATGCCCTGCAGGTCAGAGCCGGCCGCAGGCTCGCTCATGGCGATGGCGGCCACCAGATCGCCGCGCGCCAGGCGAGGAAGCCACCGGCATTTCTGCGCTTCGCTCCCGTACGCAAGGAGGTAATGCGCCACGATGCTCTGGATGCTCGAGGCAAAGTGGATCCCTGCCCGGGCAAGCTCGTCGAGGACGACAGCCTCGTGGGCGAACGTTCCGCTACCGCCGCCGTACTGTTCGGGTACGTCGGTGAGGAGGAGGCCGATCGCACCGGCCGCGGCCCACGCTTCGAGATCGGGGCGATGCTGTTGCCGCCACCGGGTCTGATGCGGAGCGAACTCGTTCTGTATGAACTGACGCACCGTGGTGCGAAACGTGCGCAGCTCGTCGTTCATCCACGAGGATTGGTAGGACGTAGCCATCAGTGGTTCATCCGGTGTCCGCTCCTATACCAGTCCAGATTAGGACCTTGGGACGTGACCCGAAATCACACGGTGGTGCCAGTCGGCATAGCCTGTCGGTGTAGGCTGAGCTGGGTGCAGCTCTTCTGTTCGACGCGATGCGCGAGTGCGCCAAGCATGACCTTTCGCAGCGCGATCGCGAGCGCCAACAACGTGAACAAGATCTCCGAGTAGGCCAGCGACAGAAAGAATGCGCCGACCACAAATCCCGTGAGCGACGCGGTGATCGCCTGCGCCAGCTCAGCGCCCGGATAGGCCCTGGAAGTCGCGCTGCGGCGACGGTTGGCCCGGCGCAACCCCGCAAACGCGCTCGCAATGATGCCGATAAACAAGAGCAAGCCTGGCACGCCGGCTTCGGCGCCAATCTGGACGTAACTGTTGTGCGCCGCATTCCACCGCACGCCAACGCCGAGCTGCCCGCGTTCCGCAAACGGCGAAAGGATCCCCTCAGCCGTCTGGAAATTACCGGGGCCAACGCCGAGTACCGGGTGCCGAAACATGTATCCGATGCCGCGGGCCCAGATCTGCATGCGCCCGCTTTCTGCGGTCCGGTTGTAGTCCGCATCGGAGAGGATCGTGCTCATTTGCGTCCAGTACCGATCGCTCGCCGATAACAGAACCACCACCAGCACCAGTGCGGTGCCAGAGATGCGCTGCCGCAGAGGAATCGCCGTGTACCGAAACGCGATGAATAAAACCACGGCAGCAAGGGCAATAAACCCCCCGCGCGATCCCGTGCGCACAAACGCCATCATCAGGATGGCCAGCGCCAGCATCGCAGAGACTCGCCCGGTCAGCCGGCGGCTTGAATGCAGGAAGTACAGCGCAAATGGCATCGCTGTCACCGCAAACGTCGCGAGGTCGTTGGCGTCGTAGTAATACAGATCACCCAGGCGCCAGTCGTCTCCGCTGCCAAGATTGAACCGAAGGATCACGACTACGGCATACAGCGTCGCGGCCGCGAGATACGCGAGCAGTAACCGCTCGACGTCGCGAACACCGCGCACGACGCCCGCGACGACGAAGCACATCAACACGGTCTTGACGAAATCATTGAAGACCACGTCGAAGCTGCGGCTGATGACCAGCGCGCCGGCGACAGACAGGATCAGCCACGCCAGCAGCGCCAGGATTAACGTCGTCGTCGCATTGGCCAGGTACTTGGAACGACGCGGCTCGGCGGAATCGAACAGGTACAGTGCCGTTGCCACCAGCGCCGTGAGCACGGCGGGCCGGAAGATCGCGATAACCGGAAACAGCTGATGAACACGGCCGACGGCGGTCAGGATGTAACCGGCGACACAGAGCAGCGCGAGGTCCCACCGCCGATCGGACACGAGCGTCGCAGGCCTGAACCGCGGCCGCACAGACGGCGCGATGAAATTACTGGTGGCTAAAACCTGGTTCACGACGAATCGTCCGGGTGAGCTCTGTCGAATTGCTCGAGGCGGCGTGCTCGGCTATGGCCGCTTGATAACGCTCGGCCATCGTCTGGCCGATGACCTCCCAGCTGTAAAGTCGTTCGGCCGTTGCCCTGCCGCCAGCACCGAGGCGGCGGCGCAACGCGATGTCGCGCAGCAGCAGCAGAATCGCGTCGGCAAACTCTTTGGGATCGTCGCGGATCAGCAGGTTGACGCCGTCGATGCCCTCGAGCCCTTCGCAACCGATCGACGTGCTGACGATGGCCTTGCCCATCGCCCAGGAATTCAGGATCTTCAAGCGTGTTCCACCACCCGCGCGCAGCGGAACGATGTGGCAGGCCGCGGCGCCCATCAACGGCCTGACGTCTTCGACGTAACCGGTGAGTTCGACGCCGTACTTTTCACGGTGATATGTCTGCTGTTCGGGCGACGCTCTTCCGATCCACCTCACCTTGATATCTGCATCGGCCTGGCGAAGGTGCGGCAGGATCTCGTCACAGAAAAAAGCCAGCGCGTCCGGATTCGGAAATGCAACGGCGCCGCCCGCGAAGGCAATGCCGTCTCCCATCGCGTTGGTGTCTGGGCAAAACTCGTCGACGTCGACGCCGTTCGGCACGACAGTAACGCGCGCCTCAGGAACAAGGCGGTTCAACACGGCGCCATCTGCCTCGGACACCATGACATTCAATGCGATTCGACCGCACCAGTACTTTTCCTGGCGTTTCATCAACGCGGATTGATAGCGGAGATAGGCGCGACGCCAGAAGTTTTTCTCGACGCCGGCACGCCGACCGAGCAGTGCCGACTGAACGTCATGATGTACGCAAACAATCGGAAGCCCTTTTAACGCCGGCAGGTAGCCTGACAGGTCGAGGCTGTCGATGTGCACGGCATCAAATGATCCGGATCGCAAGAGCTCGTTCAATCGGCGTTGAAACGCGCGCGAGCGATACAGATAGGTTGTGTAAACGCGGCCCAGGAGCGCGCTTCGCAAATGGTCCCACACCCAGCGCACACGGCTGTGTCGCTGGGGGATCGGAAACACCTCGACGGCGGCGAAACGGCCGAGTGCACTTTCGCCGGCGGCCAGGTCCCACGCTGCCCCGCTGCCTGCTGTTGCCGCGCGCTCGAAACAGAGCGCCGTAACGTCGAACGTGCGCGCGAGCAGGCGCAGAACATGGTAGGTGCGAATCCACGGCCCGCCGTCAGGCGGGTACGGGAGCGTGTGACACAGGAACAGAAGGCGGGGTCGCCGAATCGTATCGGTCATGTTTTCTGAAGCGCAATTCATGCCAGTCTCCACCCTTTAGCCGACACTCCACCGCGCACGCCACGCCTGCAGCATCACCGCGGCCCATACCGCCGTACCAGCGCCGGGACGTCCGTCACACAGTTCCTGCCACGTGCGTGCGACCGCTGTCGTATCGAACCAGCCGCGGCCGCCATCGGAGAACAACAGATCACGCGCCCATTCGCGCAGCGGACCGCGCAGCCACGCATCGATGGGAACCGAAAAGCCCATCTTCGGCCGCTCAACGAGATGCCTGGGTACGTGGCGATACAGCACTTGCCGCAGAATGCACTTTCCGGTGGCGCCGCACACTTTCATCGCTTGCGGCAATCGCCACGAAAACTCGACCACCTTGTGATCGAGCAGCGGGGCGCGCACTTCGAGACTGACCGCCATGCTCGCGCGATCGACCTTGGCCAGCAGATCGTCGGGCAGATACATCAGTTGATCGGCCAGCATCATGCGATCGAGCACGTCCGAGGGCGAAGCGCCGTCCATGATGCGTCCGGTCACATCGGCCTCCGCATCAACGTCGGCGATGAAATCATCGGCGAGCAATGCTGCCGGCTGCTGCCAAGCGGACAAGAGCGACCGATACATGTCGGCCATCGATCCGGCATTCAGCAGATGACCGAGCTTGTGGATCCGTTCGCCAAAATGTTCCGGCGGCACCGGCAACACCGAGGCGGTGAGCTGGTGCAGCCGATCCCACGCCGGCGCCGACACGCTGCCCAGGCCGGCGCCAATTGGCTGGCGCACGACGCGTGGAATGCGATTGACGCGCGTCAGGATCTGCGAGCCATAGACGTAGCGGTTGTATCCGCCGAACAATTCGTCGCCGCCGTCTCCGCAGAGTGCGACGGTGACGTCCCGCCGCGCGAACTCGGACACGAGCAAGGTTGGTAATTGCGATGGATCGGCAAACGGCTCGTCGAAGATGCCGACGAGCCGCGGGATCAATGTGTGGGCGTCTTCTCCGGTGAGCCGAAGCTCGGAATGTTCGGTGCCAACGTGCGCGGCGATCTGCGCCGCGTGACCGGCCTCGTCGAACGACGCCTCGGCGAAACCAATCGTGAAGGTCTTGACCGGACGGCTGCTCGCCTCCTGCATCAGCGCGACGACGGTTGACGAATCGATGCCTCCGGATAACAGGGCCCCGAGCGGCACGTCCGAGCGCAAGCGGCGTTGAACGGCCTCGGCCAACAACGCATCGAGCGCATCAACGGCGTCGCTGTCGCTGCCGTCGAACGGATCGGCCAATCCGTGACGCGCGACCTGTTCGAGCGACCAGTAGCTTCGCGGCGCGGGCAACCGGGCGTCCGCATCAATCACGGTCAGGAGATGCGCGGGCTTCAGCTTGATGGCGCGCTCGAAGATCGTCGCCGGCGCCGGCACGCAGAGATATCGCAGATACGACGCGACCGCGTTGCGATCGATCGAACGATCGAACGACGGCCCGGCGAAGAGCGCCTTCAGCTCGGACCCGAACGTGATCAGGCCCGGCTCGCGGTAGATATACAACGGCTTCTTGCCGAGCCGGTCGCGGACGAGCGTCAACGCACGTTCCTGCGCGTCCCAGACAGCGATCGCGAACATGCCCGCGAAACGCTGGACCGCCTGGTCAATGCCCCACTGCTCGAACGCAGCGACCATCACCTCGGTATCGGACTGCCCGTTGAATCTGTGGCCGAACGTCTCGAGCTCGCGCCGCAGATCGAGATAGTTGTAGACCTCGCCGTTGAACGTGATGAGGTAGCGGCCCGACGCCGACCGCATCGGCTGATGGCCCTGCGGAGACAGATCGAGAATCGCCAGGCGCCGGAATCCGAGCGCGATGCCGGCGTGCTCATCGACCCAGCTGCCGCTGTCGTCGGGCCCGCGGTGTGCGATCGGGCCGATCATGCGATGGGCATGGTCGGTCAGCTCGTCGCGGGTGAAGCCGGCCGTGCTCAGGAGGCCAGCAAATCCACACATTTGATGATCCTGTTCTGGGCGGGGGCGCGTTGGATCGCCGCCGTGATGGCCGCTGCGATGACGCGAGCGCCGTTCGGCGTGGCGTGGAAGCCGTCGTAATACGTCGAGAGACTGCGTTCGAGGATCGGCATCAGATCGACTTGCTCGATGTTCATCTGCTCGGCGATCGAGGCCGCTTTGTTGTCGACGCACGCCATCAGCTTCGAGACCACATCGAACGAGTAGTAGGTCGTCACCCGCTCGCGCCAGGCCTGCCCCGCGCCGCCGTGCCACATCTGCGCGGCTTCCTCGCTGGTGTATTCCTTGTCGAACCACGGCTGACGAACCACGATGACGCGATCGGCATGTGCGCTGGCGCGTTCCAGCGCGCGACGGAAATGGAAATCGAATTGCTCGAGCATCGGCGTGGGATCGGGCATGTCGTTTCGAATCTCCGTGGCCCGCGCGCGCATGTCGCGCGCGTCCGCGTACCAGCGGCCGGCGCGTTCGTGCACGACCATCGGGCGCAGCCATCGGCGTCGCGCCCGCAACAGCAGCTCCCAGGCGGCAAGACTAGTGGGCTTCCAGCCGAACGGACCGAGTGGATGACATCTGAAGATGTCGGGGATGCGCACCGGAGGAAGCGAGCTGGCGGCGCCGTATTCGAGCCAGCGCATGACGTCGGTGGCGCCGATCATGATGATGATCAACTGCAGGCGCTGGTATCGCGGCAACACGCGATCGAGCAGCAGACCGAGCGCCTCGGATCCGACGCCGGAGCGAGCGATGCAGCCGACGTGCACCGCCGACGCGCCCAGACGCGCCCGCGCATCCGGCGCTGCGAGCAATCGATGCAGCGCGCCGGGCCATGCGGTGTCCTGATCGAGCAGAAAACCTTCGGGCTGGCTGCCGCCGGCCACGAGCACACGATACAACCCGTCGCTCGACTCCGGCACTTCATCGCCGCGCTCGCCGTCGCTGTTCACGTCGAACCTGGTGGCCCGCTCGAGTTGCGGAAACACTTCCCGATCGGGCTCCAGCCGCAGACGCAGTCCAGGCGGCATCACGTAGTACTGATCGCGGCGGCGAATCCACCAGCGCGCCGCGAGTTCGACGGCCACATAGAGAACCGGCAGGCACGCGACCGCGAATATCCATCCCAATTGAGTCACGACAACCTCCACGTCAAGCACGCTGTGGATGGAACCTGAGCGACCACTCGCCATCGAAGCGCGACAGGGACGTCGCCCCGCTTTCGAGCGCGGCGAGCAGCTCAGGCGTGTTGGCCTTGATCAATACCCACGGACCGCGGCGGTGAAAGAAGCAGTACTTGTCCGACAACGGCTGCATGAAGCGCGGATCCAACCGGCCGGTCACGCTGACGGCGCCCTCGCGCCACGCGTGATAGAAGAGGTGATCGAGGACGTCGTGAATCGTGGCGCCACTCGCGGCCACCTGCGCGACTTCGGCGACACCAGCCGCATCAACGTGCGCGACATACCAACCGAGGATCGACGCGCCGTTCTTCACGACCGCGTTCAAGAGCCGGCCGTCGGCCGCGCGCCGCGCCGTGCGATCGAGAATCCGCTGAAACGTTTGCTCGTCGTACTCGACTCGTAAGGCCGCATCGCCGCACACCTCCGCCGCATGGGCCACGACGGTTTGCGCAAAGAGCGGCTCGGCTCCGGTGGACGGCGGCGTTTGTCGCAATTGGCTGCCGGGGAGTCGCGCGGCCAGACCGTCGGCGAGAACAGCGGCTGGTGCTCCAGCAAACGCGAGCGGTGCGAGCGCGCGTCGTCGGCCGAGGAATGACAGGCCGAGCTGCGCCGGGCGCAACGCCCGGGTCCAATACATGCTGAGCAACAGGGCCGTGGTGCCGCCCAGTCCTGCCCAGATTCTTCGCGACACATCGTTCGCTTCGTCGGCGATCGACAGATCCTGCGGGCCTTCGAGATACGCCTTGGCGAGCCGCAGCGCCACGAGCCCGACGTGGCTCGCCGGATCGACGATGAATTGCGAGCTGACCGCCGCCTGATAGCGACGGCCACCGATGGTTACGCGGCGCGGCACGATGCCGACAAAGCCGGCGATGCGTCCGTCGGGTTCCTGGTAAACCAGGGAGGAAATGCCGCGATCGGCAGCGGCGCCATCAAGGAAGACGCGCGTGAAGTACTCGCTGTACTCTGCGTGTCTCGGATCGTCGCCGAGGCGAAAGGCGGCGCGGTGCACCTGGGCGACCTGCGGAATATCCGCGTCGACAAAGGCACGCACGCGCGCCGTGCCACGCGCGCGGATCGGCCGGACGTTGGATGCGTATGGTGCGGTTGTCATCTCGCACTCAGTGCCGAGAACAGGGAGCGCGCGGACTTGACGACGGCGGCGGCGACATCCCTGCCTGATTGGGCCGCGCGGTTTAGTTGAGATCCCCAATGCGCGGAATACGCATCGGCGTCGACAGCTGATCGCTCGCGCACCGGCCACAGGTACTTGACGCGCTCGACACCTTTCAGGAAGTCGAATTCACGAGCGCCCTCGCGCGCCGCCATGTCAACGGCCGCGGCGAGCGTGATGTGGCCGAGATGAATCCGGCCGGCCCACTTGCGGTCGTACCCGGCAAGGTAATAGCCCCACCAATCGCCGATCGCCATCCCGTAGAACACCGCCACGGTGCGCATGTCGATCGAAATGCGAATCATCCTCAGGCTCCCGTCACGAAGCAGCCGCGGAATGACGCGGCGATGAAACCGATCCGTCCTCGGAGAATCGAGCGCGGAGCGTTGGCCGGGACCGGTCCATCGGGCGTGCAGGAACTCCGTCAGCGACGTGAATGCCGCTAATGCCTCGGATGGATCCTGCAGCAGCTCGATGCGGAGCCGTCCACGACGCTCGAGCCAGCGGCGATGTTTCCCCAGCGATGTCAGCGATTCGTTGCGCGACTCGGCAAGGTCGAGATACGGGAGGGTCTGAATATCGCGCGGGTGAAACGCCAGACGCCCCGTCCCCTCGTCATTGACGCGATGCACGGCGCCCCAGAGCGGCGATTCGGACGGCACGTCACGGAGTTCGATCACGAACCCGCGCCGTCCGTAGGTGTCCGCAACCCACCCCATGAAGGCATCCGCGCACGCGGTTTCGAATCCGCGTGCGGCCAGGAGATCGACCCGATCGGATTCGGCGCCGCCACCCAGCATCGAGAGGCGCACGTGCGTGCGCGAGTGGCGAACCGCGATCGGCGCGACACCTCGAAGCGTCTCGCCGTCGCGGAACACAACCAGCATCGGCTCGGCTTCGAGCGTCGGTTCCTCGAACAGGCCGGAGAGCCAGGCGCGCGAGACGAACACGCCGACGTGAGGCCGCGCCGCGATGAGCGCATCCATCGCCGCCGCATCGGTGGGCTGCAGATCGAGGTCGCGTTTGATTTCAACCGTGATGCGTCCGCTGAAGACGGCAACCGGTTGGACGATCACCGGCTTGCGACGCTCGACCGCGACAGGCAGCGGCGTCATGCCCTGCTCCATCGCCACACGCGCCGGCCCCCAAGGTGCGCCTTGAGGTCAACGTAGGGATCGTCGCGATACACGAACAGCACCGACGTCACTGCGAACAGCACCACCATCGCCGAGCCAGCGGCAACCAGGCCCGTGAACGTTTGGACGTCGAAAAAGACTTTGGACCACTGCAACATCAGCAGGATGGGAAACGCGCCAATCGCGACGCGCGGGACGACGTACTTCAGATAGGTGAAAGGCGCGACGCCGAGTTCCCGGCAGGTGACGATCCACATCGCGATCGCGAAGCCAACGTTGGGGATGGCGGTCCCAAGCGCGACACCCGCGAGCCCAAAGGGTCCGATGAGCAGCACACTGAGCACGACGTTCGCGATGCCGCTAATCAGGAACGCGATCGTGGGCGTCTTCAGTTTTCCAATGCCCATCAGGATCGGAATCGCCACGCCGCGAATCGGCAGGAACACGAGACTGGAGATCATGAGGATTTGCAGGACCCGGCCCGACGGACCTTCGAACGACGGATCGATCCACAGGCCGATGAATTTGGGGCCAAGCACGATCAGGAACAGCCCGAACATGACCGTCAGCGACAGCGCCACTTTCGACCACCTCAGAAACATCTCCCTGAGCTGATCGGTCTGTCCCGCGGTGCTCAGCGTCGTGGCCATCGGCGAGACGACCGCGGCAATGGCGACGACGAAATCCATGACGTAGAGGATCAAACTGTTGGCGATGACGTAGAACGGGATCGATTCGACGCCCTGCATCGCGCCGATGACCAGCGCATCCGATTCGAAGGTCAGGCGCGCGCCGGCGGCAAGCAGCAGCACGTAGAGACTGAACGAAAAAATGCGGCGCAGCACCGACCGATCGAAGTCCGCGAGGCTGAAGCGGATGCCGGGATAACGGCGGCGAATCAGGAACGCGCACGCGCCGAAATCAAATGCCAGGCTGGCGAGCTGAACGGCGGCCAGCGCGATCAACGAGCCGGCGATGGTCAGCGCCGCGATCGTCAGGCACAGCCGCAGGAACACGCCGGCGATGCGAACCAGGTTGCGCACCACGAAGTCATGGTGCGCGTACATGATCCCTTCGGGCAGCAGGCCGATGAAGCCCGCCGACACCTGGATCACCATCAACGAGAAGGCGGCGAAGGCCTGGACATGCAGCGCCGCGGGAATGTCGAACACGACAACGAGCGACAGCGCCAGCGCCGCTCCGACCACCAGCGCAACGCCGCCGATGATCAGGTAGAGCCCGACGCACGTGCCGATCGTGCGGTTCATCTGCTCGGTGTTGCGCTCCGCGACGTCTTGCGCCAGGTAGCGCACCGACGCCATCGGCACGCCCAGCGCGAGCAGGCTCATGTAGCCGGTGATCGCGGTGATCAGCGTCCACGTGCCGTAGCCGTCCTGGCCCAGCGTGCGGATGATGAACGGCGTCAGGAAATATGTCGCCGCGATCGTCAGGACGATCAGGACCCAGTTGCTGCCGATGTTTCTGAGCATTGATGTTGGGCCGCCAGGACACTCCTGCCGGTGGCGACCTCGAATCCAAATTGATGTGGCGATGTATGCGAGACGGGCACTCGCTTCAAGCGAAACGGATCGGCTCCGGCTGGGTTGATGCCGCCAAACGCCGAGCAGCAACAGCGGAACCCCGCGTCCTTCACGACCTCGCGGTTGGCTTCAGTGACGTGTTGGCGGCCGCCGTAGGGATAGGCAAAGGAATCGACGCGCACGCCAATCTGCCGCTCGAGCTCCTGTCGCGCGCCGAGCACTTCGTCGCGCGCCTCGCCGGGAGAGGCCTTGCCGAGATCGACGTGGCTTCTGGTATGCGCGCCGACCTCGAAGCCGCTGCGGTGCAACGCGCGGACCTGGTCCCAGGTCATCCAGGGATGCCGCACGCCGCGCGCTTGATCCCACCACGGCACGACGTCGCTGCCCATCCACTCGGTGACGACGAAGAACGTCGCCGGCAACGACAGCTTCTCGAGCACCGGCCGCGCATTCTCGAAGTTGTCGCGATACCCGTCGTCGAAGGTAATCGCGAGATGCCGGTCGATCGACTGGCCCTGAGCGATCCGGTAAACGAGCTCGCGCAGCGGCACGACGTCGAAGTGCCGCTGGTAAAACCGGCAATGCCGTTCGAAGGTGGCGCTGTCGATCGACAGCGAGTCGGACGCGTCCGCGTCCTGGATGCGATGAAACGCCACGATGACCGCGGCATTGCGCAACAGGACGGCATCGAGATGGGCTGCGAACAGACCGCGACCGAGCAGGCGCTTCACTGAAGATTTCATGTCCGCTGCGGAGATTGCGTCAGCACGCCGGCCAGCGGGCGCACGGCGCGCGTGATGTGATCGAAGCACGCCTGAAACACCGACTCATCGCCATCGACGGGATCGCGGATTTCGAGCGGCGTTTCAGGGGCGAGCGACGTCAACAAGAACGTCTTGGCGCGCGCGTCAGGGAATCTCTGGCGCACCACGAGGAGTTGCGGAATGTCCATCACGAAAATGACGTCGGTCCTGGCGACGACGTCGCGCTGGAGGCGCGAGGCGGCGTGAGAACTGAGGTCGACGCGACGCTCGGCGGCTTTGCGCAGTGCCGTCGGATGCGGTGGCCGTCCGGGCATCGCCTCCAACCCCGCCGACGCGATCGACACGCGCGGCCGGTCACCGAGCGACTGCTCGAGCAGAAAGGCCGCGAAGGGACTTCGAATGATGTTGCCATGGCAGACAACCAGGATGTGCTTGCCCGCCCTGAGCGCATCGACAACGGCTGCCGGGCTGCGGCGCAGGCGATTCACCTGCCGCCGTTCGAGCGCGTGGCGGATCTGGCGCGCACCGTACTGGACCACTCGTCGGGCGAAGGCGGCGCCCAGCGCCATCACGCCGGAGCGCTGCGGATAGCGACGGTCAACGGCACCGTAGACATCGACAAGGGCCTCGCCATTACGCTCATGCGAGAACTCCTCTTCTACCGTGCGCTTGGCTTCTGTAGCCATGCGCGCCGCCCAGTCGCGATCGCTCGCCACCGCGAGACATGCTGCGGCCAATGCGTCGACATCGCCCGGCGGCACCAGCAGACCGGACTTGCCCTGCTGGATCACTTCAGGAAGTCCGCCCACCCTCGAAACCACCACTGGTTTCGCCAACGCCATGGCTTCGAGCACGGCCATCGGCAATCCTTCGTTCAGCGACGGCAGCACGAATATGTCCATCGCCGACATCACGTCATGGATGTCGCGGCGCGCGCCGGGAAACCGGCAGGCGCCGTCGATACCCAACCGCGACGCCAGGGCCTTCAGATCGTGTTCGAGCGGGCCGTCGCCGGCGATCACGAATCGAGCGCCGGGTTCACGATCGAGGATCAGCCGCGCGGCGCGTAGAAACGTGTCGTGGCCCTTGACCGGCGCGAGGCGGCCGGCGGTTCCAATCACGATGGTGGCGCCGTTCACACCCAGCTCGCGCTGCATCTCTTCGGGACTCCTGCGCGTGATCACTTTGCCGAGCTGGATGCCGTTGTGGATGGTGGTCACGCGCGACGATCGGTAACCGTTCAACATCAGTGCCCCGGCCATCCGGTTCGAGACGGCGATGACGCGATCCGCGCACCAGCGCAGCATCATGGTGTCGAGCCTCTCGTAGACGCCGAACTTGAACCGGTTCCACCCCGTCATCGGCTCACGCAAGCCGTGCATGGTTCGGATCACGTGCGGCACACCGGCGAGCTTCGCGGCCATGGCTCCGAGCACGGTGTCCTTGTAGCGATGCGTGTGGACGAGATCGATCCGCTGCTCGATGAACAACCGGCTGAGGAACAGGACGATGTCAACAGAGTTGTGCTGCGTTTCGTCGATCACGGTGACATCGATGCCAAGTTGCCGCAATTCGTCGGCGAGGCGGCCGTCATTGAACAGCACGGCCGTGGCGCCGACGTCCGATCGCTGCGCCAAGTACGACAGCGTCGTCGCCACCTGCACTTCCGCGCCGGCCCACAGATCCGCGGTCATGACGTGGCAGATACGCATGGTCACTTCACCACGGACACGTGTGGTGCTGGTTGCGGCGCGCGAGCGAACAACCTGCGTCCGAGCCGGGCTGCTGCTGCGGACCAGTGCCTGCCGTATTGGCGCGCTTCCTGGACGAAGGGACGGGGATCGTCGCCGCTGATCACATCGAAGCGGGTGCGCGGAGTGATCGGCTGGCAAAAATCGAAGATCGCGCGCGCGCGCGACGGCGCCCCTTCGGGAAGGTTCTGGTCGCCGGGCTTGTGGAGGACCCGGATGATCAAGTGATCGAGGTCGCCGAGCAGCCAGCGACTCTTGACGCCCACGTTGTATTCACGCGGCGGCGCGATGGTTTCGCCGAGGGCCAGTTGGCAGCTCAAATACGGGAAATCCACGCCGGCGTCGATGGCCAGTTGCAGGGACCCCCAGAAGCGGCCGTTCACTTCCATCAGGAACGCACGTCCGGTTCGCCGATCCTGCTTGAACTCCATCATCGCGACGCCGTGCCATCCGAGCGGCCCCAGCAGGCGCATCGCTTGATCGAGCAACTCGGGATCGAGCTCGACACTCTCGCAGAGCACGCTGGCGCCGCCCGACGGCGGCTTTTCGCGCAGGCGCCGATGGGCGAACGCGGCGCGCAACTCGCCTCGATCGCAGAGCACGAACACGCCGACGCCCGGGCCGACCACGCGCTGCTGGATCATCGACGGGTAGCAGGCGAGGTAATCAATGTCGCGATACAGCCGCAGCAGATCCCTTTCATTGTGGGCGTACCTCACGCTGGCGCCGAGCCAACCGGCATTGGTGCGGATTCGTGATCGCGACGGTTTGATGACCGCCGGGTACTCGATCTGATCCAGTACGTCGACTAACCCGCTGCGGTTGTCGACGCTGTGACTCCGGGGCACCGCTATGCCGCACGTGGCGGCGCGCTCGAGTAAGGCCGATTTGTCGGCGACGAAATCAAAGGCCTCGAACGGAGGAACGGCGGTTCGGCTGAAGCGGCTCAACGCGTCGGCGTTCTTCGCGACCAGATAGGTGGTCACATCGGTCACGGGCACGACGACGTCGATGCGCTCGCGCTCGGCGAACTCGAGGACAAAACGCTCGAAGGCCTCGGGATAGTGCACCGGCG
>Ga0111539_10001380_pt1 | contig 32281 bp, 31 predicted proteins | sample RhiMethybrSRZTD1_FD_79667 | JGI IMG/M metagenome (GOLD analysis project Ga0111539, IMG submission 79667) | Populus rhizosphere microbial communities from Tennessee, USA - Rhizosphere MetaG P. TD hybrid SRZTD1 (version 2) (version 2) | ecosystem: Host-associated > Plants > Roots > Rhizosphere >...
AGGCCCAGGAGGTCATCAAGCGGGTGGCCGACACGGTGTTCGCCGACCCCGAGTGGCGCGGGCGCATCCTCGAGGCCCCCGAGGTGTGGGGCATCGAGAGCCTCGGCCCCGACGCCATCTCCATCCGCCTGGTGGTCAAGACCCGGCCGGGCGACCAGTTCCCGGTCATGCGCGAGCTGCGCCGGCGGCTGTCCGACGAGTTCATCCACGAGGGCATCGAGATGCCGTTCCCGCAGCGGTCGGTGTGGGTACGCCGCGACCCGGGCTCGTCGCACGAGGTCGAGGGCGAGGAGGAGCTGCTCGCCCCGTCCGACGACCCCACCCCGCTGACGGCGGCCGACGACCCGCCCCCCGGCGCCCGGCGCGGCATCCGCCGCCCCCCGCCCCGCGACCGCTGACCCGTCCCGGACCGAGTTCTCCACAGCCTTTCCCCGTCGGTTTCGGGGGCTCCAGCCCCCGAACCTGACGGGGAAATCCTGTGGATTGGGGGGCTAGGCCTGGTCGGGAGGGGCGAGCTCGACGGTGACCGAGAACGCCTCGCCCGCCTGCGTGGCCAGGGAGCCGATGCGGCCGGCCGAGCGGACGTCGGCCGCAGCCAGATCGAGCAGCGCCAGACGCTCGGGCGTGTCGGTGACCACCGCCGCGGTGACGTCGGTGCGCATCGACCGCTTCGCCTCGCTCTTGGCCCGCCGCACCTCGCCCAGCACCGCGGCGGCGACGGCCAGCACGGCCGGGTCGGGCTCGTCGCCGGGCGACGCGGCGTCGTCGGCGCCGGCGGCCTCGCGCAGGGCGTCGGCCGACGGCCACGGCGACCGGTGGACCGAGCCCTCCTGCCACCACGACCACACCTCCTCGGTGACGAACGGCAGGAACGGGGCGAACAGGCCGAGCAGGGTGCGCAGGGCGAGCCCGAGCGCGGTGCGGGCCGATGCCGCGCCGGCGTCGCCCTCGGCCCCGTACGCCCGGTTCTTGACCAGCTCGAGGTAGTCGTCGCAGAACGACCAGAAGAAGCCCTCGGTGCGCTCGATGGCGCGGGCGTAGTCGTAGCGGTCGAACGCGGCCGTCGCCTCGGCGACGAGGTCGGCCAGGCTCGCCAGCATCGAGCGGTCGACGGGGTCGGTGACCGCGCCGGCGGTGGTCGAGCCCAGCCCGAGGGCGAAGCGCGAGGCGTTCAGCAGCTTGATGGCCAGCTTGCGGCCGATCTTGAGCTGGCCCTCGTCGAACACGACGTCCATGCCCGGACGGCCGTTGGCCGCCCAGTAGCGCACGCCGTCGGCCCCGTACCGCTCGATGAGCGCCGCCGGGTCGTCGGCCGCGTTGGCCGCCGACTTCGACAGCTTCTTGCGGTCGGGATCGACGATGAACCCCGAGATGGCGGCGTTGCTCCACGGCAGCGAGTCGTGCTCGTAGTGCGAGCGGACCACCGTGTAGAAGAGCCAGGTGCGGATGATGTCGTGGGCCTGGGGCCGCAGGTCCATGGGGAACGTGCGGGCGAACAGGTCGGGGTCGTCGATCCACCCGGTGGCGATCTGGGGCGACAGCGACGACGTGGCCCAGGTGTCCATGACGTCGGGGTCGGCCGTGAACCCGCCGGGCTTGTCGCGCTGGTCGTCGTCGTAGCCGGGGGCCGGGTCGGTCGTGGGGTCGACCGGCAGGCTGTCCTCGCTCGCGAGGACGGGCGACAGGTAGTCGACCGTGCCGTCGTCGTCGATCGGGTACCAGGCCGGGAACGGCACGCCGAAGAACCGCTGGCGGGTGATGTTCCAGTCGCCCTGGAGCCCGTTGACCCAGTTCTCGTAGCGGACCCGCATGAAGTCGGGCCACCACGACATCTCGCGGCCCCGCGCCAGCATGGCGCCCTTGTCGGGATAGCGGATCATCCACTGGTTGGACGTGACGATCTCGAGCGGGCGGGTGCCGTTCTCCCAGAACTTCACCGGGTGCGTGATCGGGCGGGGCTCGCCGTCGATCAGGCCGGCCTCGCCGAGCAGCTCGACGATGCGCGCCTGCGCCTGCTTGGCGGTCTTGCCCGCCAGCTCGTCGTACGCCGCCTGCGCGGCCGCGGGGTCGGCCGACTCCCACCCGGGCTCGCCCCAGGCGACGCCGCGCAGGCGGCCGTCGCGCTGGACGACGGGGCGCAGCGCCAGCCCCAGCTCGCGCCACCACGTGACGTCGGTGGTGTCGCCGAAGGTGCAGATCATGGCGATGCCGGTGCCCTTGTCGGGGTCGGCGAGCTCGTGGGCGACGATGGGCACGTCGACGCCGAACAGCGGCGTGCGGGCCGTGCTGCCGAACAGCGGCCGGTAGCGCTCGTCGTCGGGGTGGGCGACCATCGCCACGCAGGCGGGCAGCAGCTCGGGCCGCGTGGTGTCGATCCACAGCGCCGCGCCGTCGGGGCCCTCGAAGCGGATCTTGTGGTAGGCGCCGGGGGTCTCGCGATCCTGCAGCTCGGCCTGGGCGACGGCCGTGCGGAAGTCGACGTCCCACAGCGTCGGCGCCTCGGACCGGTAGGCGAGGTCGCGGTCGAACAGCCGCAGGAACCCGCGCTGGCTGGCCCGCACGGCCTCGGGGCCGATGGTGCGGTAGGTGTGCGACCAGTCGACCGACAGGCCGATGTCGGACCACAGGTCGAAGTAGCTCTGCTCGAGCTGCTCGACGACCGCGCCGCACAGCTCGACGAAGTTGGGCCGGCTCACGGGGATCGGCCGGTCCTTCTTCGACACCTTCTCGGGTGGCCGGAAGTCGGGGTCGTACGGGAGCGAGGGGTCGCAGCGCGTGCCGGTGAGGATCTGGACCCGCCGCTCGACGTTGAGCCCGTTGTCGTCCCACCCCATGGGGTAGAAGACCTCGCGGCCGCGCATGCGCTGGTAGCGGGCGACGGTGTCGGTCTGGGTGTAGGAGCAGACGTGGCCCGGGTGCAGCGTGCCCGACACGGTGGGCGGGGGCGTGTCGATCGAGAAGACGTCGGCGCGGTCCCTGGTGCGGTCGAAGCGGTAGGTGCCCTCGTCGGCCCACACCTGGCGCCACTTGGCCTCGAGGCCGTCGAGGCTGGGCTTGTCGGGGATGCTGCTCACCCGGGCAAGGTTACCGACGCCCCGCGACCCGCCGGAAAGCCGTGGGCGGCGCCGGCCCTGGTCAGTGGGTGGCGGCGGCGGCCGTCGGCGCCGCGGGGACGCAGGCGCCGTGTGGCGCTCGCCACTGTCTGGACCCCGCTCGGATGGGGGAGACTGCCGCTGTCCACGGGCCGCGCACCGGAGGTCAGACGATGAGCGGCACCAACCCTGGCCCCCACGCCTCGCCGCCCCGGTCGGTCGGCGCCGCCGAAGACCGGCTCGTGTGGATCTTCGGCTCGTCGCGCAGCGGCAGCACGTGGCTGCTGCGCATGCTCGCGTCGATCGACGGGGTGGTGCCGATCGACGACCCCCACCTGGGCCACCACCTCGGCGTGTGGCGGCCCATCTCGCTGGCGTGGGCCACCGCCGAGCACCCACCCGACCTCACGACCCTCGACCGCGTCAAGCACGACAAGGACAGCTACTTCTTCAGCGACCGCTACCGCGACGCCTGGGCGCCGGCGCTGCGGCGGCTGATCGTCGACCGCTTCGATGCCCAGGTGGCCGACGCCGCCCGCGTCGACGACCCGGTCGTCGTGGTGAAGGAGCCCGGTTCGCACGTCGCCGACCTGCTGCTCGACCTGTTCCCGGGGTCGCGCCTCGTGTTCCTGCTCCGCGACGGGCGCGACGTCGTCGACTCGTGGCTGGCCGCCTACCGGGCCGGCTCGTGGGCGCTCGACGAGGGCGCCTTCCCGGTCACCGACCCGGGGCGCGAGGCGCTCGTCCGGTGGCAGTCGGCGGTGTGGGCGTTCCGCACCGGGGTCGTGCAGCGGGCCTACGAGCGGCAGCCCCGCGAGCGCCGGGTGCTGATCCGCTACGAGGACCTGGTGGCCGACCCGCGCCGCGAGCTGTCGGCGATCTGCGCCGGCCTGCCGTTCGACGTGCCCGCCGACGCCCTGGCGGCGGTGGCCGACGAGCACGCCTTCGCGGCGGTGCCGGCCGAGGCCAAGGGCGCGCGCAAGGAGATCCGCTCGGCCTCCCCCGGCGGCTGGCGCGACAACCTCACGCCCGCCGAGCACGACATCATGCACGAGGTCATGGGCGCCAGGCTCGCCGAGCTCGGCTACCTCGACGCCGCCCCCGCCTCGGCCGGATAGCCGCGGCCCACCGGCCCGCGCACAGCCCGGGCAGGCCCGGCTCTGGTACCCGCCGAACCCGTGCGGGTCGGGTGCCGGCCCACAAGTACCCTGGTCACCCATGCTGCAGTTGTTCGACACCGCCAAGGGGGCCGTCGCCCCCGTCCAGCTGAGAGAGCCCGGCAAGGTGTCGATGTACGTCTGCGGTCCCACCGTGTACGGCCCGCCCCACCTGGGGCACGGCCGGTTCTCGCTGGTGTTCGACGTGCTGCGCCGCTACCTGGTGTGGACGGGCCTCGACGTCACGTACGTCTCGAACATCACCGACATCGACGACAAGATCATCCAGCGGGCCCAGCGCGAAGACCGCGACTGGCGCGACATCACGCGTCGCTGCGAGGCCGTCTGGTACTCGGCCATGGACGCGCTCAACGTCCGCCGGCCCGACCACGACCCCCATGCCACCGCCTACGTCGAGCACATGGTCGACCTCATCCGGCGGCTGGTCGAGCGCGGGGCGGCCTACGAGACGTCCGACGGCGTGTACTTCCTGTCCGAGACCGTCGACGACTACGGGCTGCTCGCCCGCCAGCCGCTCGACTCGCTCAAGGCCGGCGCCCGCGTCGAGGGCATCGACGAGAAGCGCTCGCCCGTCGACTTCGCCCTGTGGAAGAAGGCCAAGCCGGGCGAGCCGAGCTGGCCGTCGCCGTGGGGTGACGGGCGCCCGGGCTGGCACACCGAGTGCGTCGTGATGGCGCTCGACCTGCTGGGCGACGACTTCGACCTGCACGGCGGCGGGCAGGACCTGGCCTTCCCGCACCACGAGAACGAGCGGGCCCAGGCCGTCGCCGACGGCCGCACCTTCGCCCGCACCTGGGTGCACAACGGGTTCGTCGAGGTCGAGGGCACCAAGATGTCCAAGTCGCTCGGCAACGTGTCGAACCTGGTCGACCTCGTCGAGCAGTACGACCCCCGGGCCTACCGGCTGCTGGTGTTGCGGTCGCACTACCGCTCGCCCATCGACGTCACCGACGACAGCCTGCGCGACGCCGAGGCGGCGCTGGCGCGGCTCGATGCGTTCGCCCGCCGCGTCGCGGCGACGGCCGGGCTGGCGTCGCAGCCCCGCGACCCCGACGTCGACGCCCTCGCCCGGTTCCGCGCCGCCATGGACGACGACCTCCAGACACCTGCGGCCACCGCGTTGCTGTTCGACCTGGTCCGTCGGGCCAACGCCGCGCTCGACGCCGGTGACGCCGTGGCCGCGGCGCCCTCCGCCGCCGCGGCCGGCGAGATCGCCGCGGCCCTGGGCCTCGACCTGCACAGCGAGGGCGACGCGGCCGAGGTGCCGTCCGACGTGCTCGGCCTGGCCGCCGAGCGCGACGAGGCGCGGGCCGCCAGGGACTGGCCGCGGGCCGACGCGCTCCGCGACCGCATCACCGCCGCCGGCTACGTCATCGAGGACACGTCCGCCGGCACGGTCGTGCGTCCCGCCTGACAGGTCGTCCGGGCCGAGCTCCCGGGCGGTCTCCGCGGGTGCGGTCGCCCGACCGCTACGGCAGCAGCACCGGCCGTCCGGCGTAGCGCGACTTCACGACGTAGGTGCCTGCGGCCATGTCGCCGAGCCGGCGGTGACCCCGCGAGAAGATGGCGACCCACAGACCCAGCGGCAGGATCAGCGACAGGCTGTCGATGATCAGCAGGATGGTGCGCAGGAAGGCGCGGCCGATGCCCGGAGGCGAGCCGTCGGGCTTCACCACGCGGGCGGCGGTGACGTACTTGCCGAGCGTGGCGCCGGTGACGCCCTGCAGCAGGACGTTGTTGGCGAGGCTCCAGGCGAGGCCGGCGCCCGCCGCGATGACCAGCGCGCTGGTGTCGATCAGCAGGATCTGCTGGTCCTCGTCGTCGACGCTGTCGGACGTCAGGTCGAGGCAGGTGCGGTCGTCGGGGACCGGATCGGGACAGCGCCGGGCGTCGAACGTGTCGACGTCGCCGAGCGCCGCGGCCAGCGCGAGCACGATGAGCGAGCCCACCAGCCCGTCGATGACGTAGGCGAAGATGCGCCGCCACAGCGCCTTGGTGGGATCGATGCGGGGCAGGTCGTACGCCGGCGGTCCGAGGTCGTGCTCGGGCGGACTCGCACCGTACGCCGAGCGGCCGGGCTGGAAGCCGGGAGCGGAGGTCACGACGGCACGCTATGACGCGGTCGTGCTCCTGTCACCACTTTGGGTGTGTGCGGCGTCACGCGCCGGCCGTGGCGGTCGTGGCGACGGGCGTCAGGGCTCGGGGACCGGGCAGGCGGCGACGTCGCCCGCCGTGGGCTCGCCGCCGTGCCGGCCGTCGGTGCCCGCGGCGCCGGCGGGGGCCCGGGGGCTGCCCGACGCCACCGCCGCCGGCTCGCGCTCGGGCTCGCGCACCCGGTCGCGGGACGTGGCGAGCACCGAGCCGAGGAGGATCAACGCGAACCCGACCCCGGTGGTGAAGGTGATCTGCTCGTCGAGGATCAGCGCCCCCAGCACGAGGGCGACTGCCGGGTTGAGGTAGGTGATCACCGTGGAGCGCGCGGGACCGACCTCGGCGATCAGCTCGAAGAACACGATGAACGCCACCGCCGTGCAGATCACGGCCAGGGCCGCCACCGCCATCCAGGTCTCGCGGTCGGGCGCCCGGGCGGGCCACGACGCCAGGCCGAAGGGTGTGTAGAAGATGGCGGTGATCGCCAGCGACCCCGCCACGACGCCGAGGCTCGGCAGGTCGGCCAGCGACCGCGACAGGATCATCGGCCCGAGCGCGTAGCAGATGGCCACGCCGCCCACGGCCACCACCGCGCCGGCGTTCGACGCGCCCACGTCGAACCCCACGAGAGCGGCCACGCCCGCGAACCCGAGCAGCAGGCCGGCCACCCGGCGGGCGCCCAGCGAGTCGTCGCCCGTGACGGTGACGAGGACCGCCCCCACCAGCGGCACCGCTGCCACGAGCAGGCCGGTGAGAGAGCTCGACAGCTGCTGCTCGGCCTTGCCGAGCAGCACCCAGGGGATGCAGATCTCGACGAACGTGTAGAGCAGCATCGGCTTCCAGGCCGGCAGCAGCGCCCGCAGCATGCCGCGCGCGGCGGCCAGCGGCACGAGCAGCAGCGTGGCCAGGGCCGAGCGGGCGAACACCAGCGACGCGGGGGACAGGTCCTCGATCGCCACCTTGATGAGCAGGTAGGGGATGCCCCAGATCACGCCCATCGCCAGGAACAGCAGCCAACCGCGGCGTGACACAACCCTGCTCCTCGTCGACGTCGGACGGCCCGGACGGGTGCGTCGGCAGGCCGCCCGCATCGTGGCAGGGGCCGCCGGCCGTTTCACCCGGGTTTTCCGATCGCGGGCAGCGCTGTCATCGGGCGAGCGGACGGTGGCCGGGACCGCTACGCTACCGGTAGTCTTGTTACCGGCCGGTAACTGATCGGGGAAGGTCCAGTCGACCGACCCGACTCTCCCTCCGGTCGCGTCATCCTCCGACGTCACGTTCGCGGCGTCGAGATCACGACGTCCAGCGATCACGTCAGCGACCACCCGACCGAGGGGCCGACCGATGAGCGAGTTCTCACTCGAACTGAACGAAGACCAGCAGCAGATCCAGAAGTGGGTCCACGACTTCGCGGAGACGGTGGTGCGCCCCGCCGCCGAGGAGTGGGACGAGCGCGAGGAGTTCCCGTGGCCCATCGTCGAGGAGGCGGCCAAGATCGGCCTGTACTCCTTCGACTTCTTCGCCCAGGCGTCGCTCGGCGACCAGTCGGGCCTCACCCTCCCCGTCGCGCTGGAAGAGCTGTTCTGGGGTGACGCCGGCATCGGCCTGTCGATCTTCGGCTCGGGCCTGGCCGCCGCCGGCATCGCCGGCACCGGCACCCCCGAGCAGGTCATGGAGTGGGTGCCCGCCTGCTTCGGCACCGCGGACGAGATCCAGCTCGGCGCCTTCTGCGTGTCCGAGCCCGACGCCGGTTCCGACGTCAGCTCGCTGAAGACCCGGGCCGTCTACGACGAGGCCAGCGACGAGTGGGTGCTCAACGGCACCAAGGCGTGGATCACCAACGGCGGCATCGCCGACGTCCACGTGGTCGTGGCCACGGTCGACCCCGCCCTCAAGGGCCGGGGTCAGGCCAGCTTCGTGGTCCCGCCGGGCACGCAGGGCCTGTCGCAGGGCCAGAAGTACAAGAAGCACGGCATCAGGGCCTCGCACACGTCCGAGGTCGTCCTCGACGACGTGCGCCTGCCCGGCCGCCTGCTGCTCGGCGGCAAGGAGAAGCTCGACGAGAAGCTGGCCCGGGCCCGCGAGCAGCAGAAGACCGGGGCCAAGCAGCCGGCGATGGCGACGTTCGAGGCCACCCGGCCCGCCGTGGCGGCCATGGCCGTGGGCATCGCCCGGGCCGCCTACGAGTACGCGCTGGGCTACGCCAAGGAGCGCGTGGCGTTCGGCAAGCCGATCATCATGAACCAGGCGATCGCGTTCATGCTCGCCGACATGGCCACCGAGATCGACGCCGCCCGCCTGCTGGTCCACCGCGCCGCGTGGCTGTCGCGCAACGGCGGCTACACCAACGCCGAGGGCTCGATGTCGAAGCTCAAGGCCGGCCGCACCGCCGTGTGGGTGACCGAGCGGGCCATCCAGATCCTGGGCGGCTACGGCTACACCCGCGAGTACCCGGTGGAGCGCTTCCACCGCGACGCCAAGATCTACGACATCTTCGAGGGCACCGAGCAGATCCAGCAGCTGGTGATCAGCCGGGCCATCTCCGGCCTGCGCGTCGAGTAGCGCGCGGGCTCGGCCGGGAAGGGCGTCAGCGGCCCCTCCGCCTCGGCGGAGGGGCCGTGGACGTTCTCGGCCCGGTCGGCTCTGCTCGGCCCGTTGGGCTCGGTCGGGTCCGCAGCGCATCGATCGTGGAGTGCCTGCCCGGGCATCGCGTACGCGCTCTGCCGGGTCTGCTCTCGGCCGACTGGGCAGGTTGCGTCGAGAGTGACAACTGACACATCGAAATGCACGTTGCCGGCGGGGGGATGGCCGTACACTTCTCTCTGCAACGCTCTCCGGGTGGGATCTCCCATCCGGGGGCTCAGGGTTTCCGACAACTCAAGATCTGCGGATCGAGTACGAGTACTCCCCCCTCCACTCGTCGCTCTCTGCAGTAAAGACGGTGCCGTCTGCATCCCCCCTGCAGGCGGCGCTGTCGCGTCCGGGCACCTGCGTGGCGAGGGTCCTCGTCGGTGGCTGCCCCGTCGGGGGCCGCCTCGGTCGTCAGCCGTTCACGCGGGCGAGGACCGCGTCGACCTCGGTGGCCCCCGCCAGCAGGACGTCACCGTCGGCCAGGGCGCTCGCCAGCACCTCGGCGTCGACACCGGCCACGCGGAACCGGTTGAGGGCGAGCCCATTGCCGCTGAACGTGGCGTCGGCGGTTCCGGCGGGGGTGAGACGGCGCACGACCAGCTCGTCGACGGTGCGGCCGGCCGCGCGGCCCTTCTGCACGACCGTCACCGTGCCGTCGTCGGCCAGGTGGAGGCGGGGCCCGGTGCGCACCACCTGCGCCGCCGTCGCCGGCAGCTCGGCCAGCCCGCCGGCGCCGTACGACGCGTCGAGCACGAGGTCGGCGTCGAACCGGGCGACGAGGTCGGCGGCGGTGCCACCGGCCACGGTGCCGGGACCGGTCGCCACGACGTCGCCCTCGGGATCGACGGTCACGTCGGCGGCGGCGAACGACACGCCGGCCGGCAGGGCGGGGACGGGCACCGCCGCCCCGGCCGGGTCGAGGTGCCAGAGCCCGTAGGTGGCCAGGTAGGCATCGCCGTCGGGACCCACGGCCAGCCAGCCGGTCGTCGGCACCGAGGGCGGGAACTCGGCGCCCGCCGCCAGCACCGTGCGCCCGCCGGTGCCCCAGGAGGTGTCGGGCGCGCCCGCCGGCGTGAGGGCGTCGACGACCAGGTCGAACGTCGCGGGTTGGACGCCGTGGGGCGGGATCGGCTGGGCGGGGTGGACCACCGTGTGCGCCACGAGCACGCGGCCGTCGGCCCCCACGGCGACGGCGTTGGGGGAGTCGGCGCCGTCGTGGGCGGCGACGCCCCCGTCGCCGAACGTCTCGTCCACCGAGCCGTCGGGCCCCAGCTTCACCACGCGGTAGCCCGTGCCGCCTCCGCCGTACCACCATTCGGCCTCGCCGCTGCCGACCTGCACGAGCAGGAACGCCGTGCCGTCCTCGAGCACGGCCACGTCGCGAGCCACGTGTGCGCCGACCAGGCGGTCGGTCAGGAACGGCGCCGGCGGGACGTCGGCGTCGGGCGTGCCGTCGGCCCCGTAGCGGCCGACCGTGAGGCCGTCGCCCGTGTCGCCGGCGACGAGCACGTCGCCGTCCGGCAGCGCTTCCACCACGGTGAACCGGTCGAACGCCTCCCGGCCGAAGTCGGCGGCCGCCCAGCCGTCGTCGCCGAACCCGGGGTCGGGGGCTCCGGACGGGTCGAGCCCCAGCAGGAGCTGGTCCGCGGGGTCGGCCGAGCCCGAGGACGGCGTCGCCCCGACCACCAGCACGCCGTCGGGCCGGGAGAGGAGGGCCGTGACCTCGGCGTCGCGGCCGTACCGGGCGAGGCCCGCCGTGCCCCAGCCGGGGTCGAGCGACCCGGCGGCGGTGACGCGGGCGGTGGTGATCCGTCGCCCGCCGGTCACGTCGCCTTCGTCGCTCGCGACCACCACGCCGTCGCCGTCGAGTGCGACCTGCGCCCGCAGGCCGACCGGCATGGAGACCGTGGCCACCCCGCCGGCGCCGAACCCGGCGTCGAGCACGCCGCCGGGCGTGAGGCGGACGAGGACGATGCGGTCGGGGAAGCCGAGGTGCTCGGCGCCCGCCAGCACCACCGATCCGTCGCCACCGACGGCGAGGTCGTCGATGCGGTGCGGCCGGGTGACCGACGACGTGAGGCTGGTCCGGGGCCCGACGACGCCCGCCGGCGAGACGGTCACGAGGCCCGCGTCGGCCCCGTCCTCGTAGGTGGTGACGACCGCGCCGTCGGGCCGGCCGCCGACCGCTGCCAGCCCCGCCTGCCCCCCGCCGCTGCTGCCGACGCGCACCGCGCCGGTGCCGTCGGGGCCGAACGTGGTGTCGACGGCGGCGTCGGGGCCGAGCTTCACGACCACCCCGTCGTCGTAGGGGTCGACGCCGAAGCGCGACGCCCGCACGTAGAGGTCGTCGCCGACGGGGACCGCGCCGTAGGCGTAGCCGATCGGCACCGCGGGCTCGAGGTCGGAGAGCTGGGCGACGCCGTCCGTGCCGAAGTCGGCGTCGGGCGTGCCGTCGGGTCGGAAGCGGGCGATCAACCACACGTACAGCCCGGGCCCGGCGAAGGCACCCGTGATCACCAGGTCGCCGTCGGGCGCGACGGTGAGCTCGCGCACGAACGCCGAGGCGATGCCGATCTCGACCACGCCGCCGTCGCCGAACGACTCGTCGGGGCGGCCGTCGTCGAGGTAGCGGGCGAACACGCGCTGCCCGTCACGCGATCCGACGGTGACGAGGCGGCCGTCGTCGAGGCGCACGGCGGCCTCGACGGCGTCGTCGCTGCGGGCCCGCCCCGCGAACGTGGCGACCCCGTCACCGCCACCGAACCCCGGGTCGAGCTGCCCGGTGCGGGGCCCGACCGTGAAGTCGCACGCCGCGGCCAGCACTGCGAGACCGACGACGGCGACGGCACCGAGCCGCTGCCGCAACGAGGACGTCGTGTCCATCGCCGTACCTCCACCCCTCAGACCCCGGCTCCCATGCACCGGGTCCTGAACGGGAGGTTAGTCCTCCGGCGGGCACGTGTCACTGGCCCTTTCCCCGGCTGTCGACGCAGCATGGGAGACGTCCGGCCGGCACCGGTACGAGCGGTGGGCTCGCGGTGACCTTCAGCGGGCGCGGCGCGCCGTCAGGGCTGCACGCCGCGCAGGCCGCGCCACGCGAGGTCGGCGAGCTGGTGGGCCAACGCGTCGGGGTCGGCGTCGCTGTTGGACCTGAGCCAGTGGATGCTGGCGCCCTCGATCATCCCCACGATGCCGTGGCCCATGACCCGGCGCTGCTCTGCGCTCAGGCCCTCGATCTCGATCAGCGCCGCCACGAGGGCGGCCACTGCGGACTCGGTCTGGTTGACGACCTCGGCGAACTCCTCGTCGCGGGCCATCGACCCCCCGTAGAACAGCTGGAAGGCGTCGCGGTGCTGGTTGACGTACGAGAAGTACGCCGAGAAGCCGAGCTCGACCATCTCGCGGGGACCGTCGGCGGCGGCGACCGCCTTGGTGATCGTCTCCTGCAGGTCGCGGCCCACCTCGCCGAGCAGCTCGGCGAAGAGCTCGCGCTTCGAGGTGAAGTGCTGGTACAGCACGGGCTTGGTGACCCCGGCCTCGACCGCGATGTCGTTCATCGAGGCGTCGTGGAAGCCGCGCTCGGCGAAGACCCCCATGGCCACGTCGAGCAGCTGGCGACGTCGGAGGGCGGCGGGCAGGCGGGTGGACACGCGGTCGACGTCCTTCACGGCTCGAGGAACAGGGCGCCGTCCCCGGACCGCCCGCGGCGCGCCGGGCGTGGTGCCGGGGCTGGGGGCAGACATGTGACGCCCTTCATAACGGTTACCTCACGGTAACAGTCCGGCGCGGCACGCGCAGGGACACCGGGCGCACACCGCCGTCGGCACCCTGCGGTGCGGCTCAGGTCCCGATGCCGCGCTCGCGGTCCTCGCGGTCGGCGGCCTTGACCGCGTACCCGACCACGATGGCGGGCGCCAGCAGCGCCGACCCGACGCCCAGGGCGACGAGGATGGCCGTCACCACCCCGCCGGTGAAACCCGTCGCGAAGCCGACCACGAACAGCACGACCGCCACGCCGAACAGGGCGTAGCCGACCCGCTGCGCCAGCTCGGCCCCGCGCGCCATCTGGCGCCGGCGGACCAGCACGGGGTCGGGGGCGGTCGCGCGCCGGTCGTCGCCGGAGGTGGGGCTCACCGATGCATGGTGCCAACCGCGCGGGCCCGGGGGCCAGGCGACCCGTGCCGCCCGGGCCCTGCGGCCGGCGGTCCGGCCCGCCGTACACGCTGCTGCGGGCCGGACGCGCCCGGGGCGTCAGGTGCCGGCGGAGGGGTCGAGGCCTGGCACGCCCTCGATGCCGCAGGTCGAGATGGCCGAGAACAGGGCCGACCACTCCTCGGGGGTGAGCGACGAGATGTCGCCACCCGCCTCGCCGATCTCGGCGAGGCGATCGGTGTCGAGGCCGTCGAGGATGCCGTTGGCGAGGCACTCGGCCTGCTCCGGTTCCATGCCCTGGTCCTCGAGCTGGCCGACGACGACGTCGACGATCGCGTCGCGGGTGTCGGAGTCGAGGTCGGTGCCACCGTCGCCGGGCTCTCCCGTCGGATCGGAGGTGTCCTCGTCGGGGGCCGTGGTGGCGGTGTCGTCGGCGGCGGTGGTCGAGGTCGTGGCCCCGCCGTCGGCCGTCGACGTGACGTAGTCGTCGCCACCACCGCTGAGCACCACGACGATGCCCACGATCAGGGCGAGGGCCAGCACGCCGAGGCCGACGAGCAGGCCCGTGGACGGGCCCGCCCGGCGCGGCGCGGTCGGAGGCACCAGGCCCGGGCCGGTGCCGTAGCCCCCCGGGCCGGTGCCGTAGCCGCCAGGGCCGGCGCCGCCGTGGGGCCCGGCCGCGGGACCGCCCCCGGCCGGGCCGTAGCCCGCGGTGGGCGGCCCGGGGGCCGCCACCGGCGGGAAGGCGGCGGTCGGGTCGATGACGCCGGTGGCGTCCTGCGGTTCGGCCGAGCCGCCGGGGGCGCCCGGTGCGCCCGGGGCGGCCAGCGGGGCCGTCAGCGCGTCGACCCCCGTCACGCCGTTGTCGGAGACGTCGCTGCTCCAGGACGTGCCGTCCCAGTAGCGGTACTCGTGGCGACCCGTCGGGTCGGACAGCCACCCGGGCGCGGGTGTGGTCATGGTTCGTCCTTCGTTCGTGGCGCCCCGGCCGGGGACGCCTCCGCCGGAGGCGCATCGTAGGCCCGGAGGCTGCGGGCGGGACATCGCGGCTGCGGGGCCGCGGACGTCGACGGGTAGCGTGCGCCGCCGTGATCCACACCGAACCCCGCGGCCACGTCGTGACGGTCACCATCGACCGGGCCGAGCGGCGCAACGCCGTCGACCACGCCGCGCTCGAGGCGCTCGCCGCCGCCCTCGACGGGTGCGGCGACGACGTGCGGGCGCTCGTGCTCACCGGTGCCGGCGGGCACTTCTGCGCCGGGGCCGACCTGAGCGGCGTCGAGGACGTGACGTTCACGGGCCTGCTGCGATCGGTGCTCGACCGGCTGCGCCTGGCGCCGTTCGTGACGATCGCGGCGGCGGACGGCGCCGCCCTGGGCGCGGGCACGCAGCTCGCCGTCGCCTGCGACCTTCGGGTGGCCACCGCGCAGGCCAGCTTCGGCATCCCCGCGGGGCGGCTGGGCCTCGCCGTCGACGAATGGACCGTGCACCGGCTGTCGGCCCTGGCGGGTGCGGGGCCGGCCCGCGCCATGCTGCTGGCCGCCGAGGTGGTGAAGGGCGACGAGGCCCACAGGCTCGGGCTGGTGCAGCGGCTCGGCGACCTGGACGCCGCGCTGTCGTGGGCCGACGACGTCGCCGCGCTGGCGCCGCTGACGATCCGGGCCCACAAGGCCGCCCTCGAGGGGGCGCCCGACGCCGAGGCGGCCATCGGCCGGGCCTGGACCAGCGACGACCTGCAGGAGGGCCTCGCCGCGTTCCGCGAGCGGCGGCGGCCCGTCTTCCGGGCCCGCTGACGCCGCCCCGGAACGCATGCGGCGGCGGCCGTCGCCGTCGCCGCGCGGGAGGCCGCGGCCGGGGCGGGCCGGTGGCCCGCCCCGGCCCGAGGCTCAGCGGTTGGCGCCCGCCAGGGTGCCGGTCACGTCACCCGAGGGGTCGTAGACGAGGCACAGCAGCTCGCGGTCGCCCGCCTCCCACGAGTCGGGCGTGGGGCTGAGGTAGTTCACCTCGAGCACCGAGTCGTAGTAGTCGAGGCCGACGAACGACTGGAACGCCGGCAGGCACTGGTCCTGCACGATGGTCTGGATGCCGGCGTCGTCGGGCAGCGAGGCGTCGGTGATCATGAAGCTGTGGAAGACCTCGCTGGCGTGGGGCTCGGCGCAGTCGATGATCGGGACCTCGCTGACCTCGCCGGTCATGTCGGTCTCGTCGGTGATGCAGTCGCCCACGCCCAGGGCGAACACGTCGGCGTTCTCGGAGCCGTCGGTCGAGTCGTCCTCGGTCGTCGTCGTGGCGTCCTCGGCCGTGGTGTCGGACGTGTCGTCCTCGGTGGTGGCGGTGCTGCCCGTCGTGGTGTCGTCGTCGCCGTCGTCGTCGCCGCCGCTGGTGAGCACGACCACGAGGCCGATGATCAGCGCCAGCGCGAGGATGGCGCCGCCGATGAGCAGGCCGGTCGGCACGCCCTTCTTCGGCGTGGCGGGGGGCATGCCTCCGGTGCCGTAGGGGTCGTAGCCGCCGGGCCCGCCCGGGCCGCCGGGGCCTGCGGGCGGATAGCCGCCCGAGGGCGGACCGGCCTGCCCGTAGCCGGTGGGCGGGCCGGGCTGGCCGTAGCCCGAGGGGGGCGGAGCCTGGCCGTACGACTGCGTCGGCTCGAGGGGCGCCGTGGGCGCCGGGTCGGTCGCGCCCGGCGCGCCGCCTGCCGCGCCGATCGGATCGGTCGAGGTCACGCCGTTGTCGGACACGTCGTCGGTCCAGGTGCTGCCGTCCCAGTAGCGGTACTCGTGCCGTCCGGCCGGGTCGGGGTTCCACCCGGGAGTGGGTGCGCTCATCGTTCGTCCTTGTGCATGAGAGGGGGTGCTGCGCGACCTTGCAGCCCCGCCAGCAGGCAGAGCGTAGATCCCGCCGCAGGCTGTGCAGGTGTCGGCCACGAACCGTGCCGGCACGCTGACGTGGCGTCAGGTGGGCAGACGCTCAGAAGTTGGCCGGCAGGAGCCGCGAGAAGTTCTCGAAGAAGAAGAACAGCACCACGAGGAAGATCGGGAGCCCGACCAGGTAGGCCGGCCACTTCCTCCACAGCTTGCCGAGCAGCCAGGCCGCGATCCAGATCAGGGCGCAGGCGAGGCCCAGCATGATCGCCGGCCAGGGGGACGAGTGCTCGCCGCCGAGGCCGGCGTCGAGCGTCTGCCCGCTGTCGCCGGAGGGCTCCGCGTCGTCGGCGGGCGTCGCGTCGTCACCCGGAGCGGGCGTCGTCGACGCCGGCGCCGCGTCCCCCACGAGCGACGCCACCACGACGATGCGCTGGCGGGCGGAGTACTTGGGGTGGCACGCCGTGAGGGTCAGGCGGTCGTCGCCGAAGTCGTCGAGCACGTCGACCTGGTCGGGACTGACGATGAGCTGGCGCTGCACCTCGTAGCGGAAGGCGCCCTGCGCGGTCGTGACCAGGATCTCGTCGCCCTGCTCGAGCTCGTCGATGCGGTTGAACGGGGCCCCGTAGGTGGTGCGGTGACCGGCGATGGCGGCGTTGCCGGGCTGGCCGGGCAGCGGCGAGCCGGGGTAGTGGCCGGGCCCGCGCTTGAGGTCGTCGACCTGCACCCCCTGGACGACGATCTTGTCGACGTCGATGCGGGGGATGCGCAGCCGGGCGACCGCGTCGCCCTCGGCGGGCGGCGGGGGCGGGGGAGCGGCCTCGGTGGTGGGGGGCTCGTCGTCGGTGCCGTCGTCGGGCGCGGTGGTCGTGGGGGCGTCGTCGGCGTCGGCCGGCTCGCCGATGCGCTGCTCGAACTCGGTCTCGAGCCGGTCCTGCGCCTGCGCCTCGCGGATGCCGGTGCCCCACAGCTGGTACGCGACGAACAGCAGGATGAGCACGCCCGCGGTGATGCAGACGCGTCCGATCGCTCCGAGCACCGTCGCCAGTCGCATGTCGGGCGCAGAGCGTACAGATCTCCGGACACCCCCCTCGCGCCGGGGTCTCCCGGGGCACGACCGCAGCCGGTGCTGTCTTGGAGGGCCGCAAGGGCGGTCAGTACCCTCGCGTCGTCTCCATGGAGCCGGTCGTCCACCTCCGCGACGCCGTGGCGCTGCTCGGACGATTCCCTGCGCTCGCCGGCATCGACCTCGACGTCGAGCGTGGCGACATCGTCCTCCTCCGCGGGCCCAACGGTGCAGGCAAGACCACGGTGCTGCGCGCCCTGGCGGGCCTCGTGCCGGTGGTCCGGGGCGAGGCCCGGGTGCTCGGGCACGACCTGCGCGTCGACCCCCGTCCGGTCCGCCGGCGCGTCGGGCTGCTCGCCCACGCGACGGGCCTGTTCGACGACCTCACCGTGGGCGACAACGTGACGTTCTGGGGCCGCGCCACCCGGGCGACGGCCGGCGACATCGACGCCGCCCTCTCGCTGGTCGGGCTCTCCGGCCGCCTGCGCGGCGTGCCGGTGGCGCGCCTGTCGGCCGGCCAGCGGCGCCGCACCTCGCTGGCGTGCCTCCTGGCCCGACGCCCCGAGCTCTGGCTGCTCGACGAGCCGCACGCCGGGCTCGACAGCGACGCGCGCGACCTGCTCGACGGGCTCGTGCGCCAGGCGGTCGCCCAGGGCGCGACCGTGGTCATGTCGTCCCACGAGCTCGAGCGCGCCGAGGCGCTCGCCGACCGGGTCGTCGTGCTCGACGGCGGCACCACCGACGGCCCCGAGCGTGACGCGCCGCCCGGCCCGGGGGCCGCGCCCGGCGTCGCGGATCCAGGCGTCGCCGGCCCCGGGGTTGCCGATCCCGGCCTCGTTCCCGGGGTCGCGGGTTCCCCCGTCGCCGATCGCGGCGCCGTCCCGGGCACTCCGGCCGACGCGCCCGAGACCGAGGCTCCCGACACCGCCGTCGGCACCCCGCCGCCCGAGGTGAGCCATGTGGCGTGACGCCTCGCTGGTCGCCGGCCGCGACCTGCGCATCGAGGCCCGCAGCCGGGTCACGCTCCACCAGGTCGCCCCGTTCGCCCTGCTCGTGCTGATCCTGTTCGCCTTCGCGCTCGACCCCGACCGCGGCGTCCTCGAACGGGCGACGCCCGGCCTCTACTGGGTGACGGTCCTGTTCTCGGCGCTCCTGGCGCTGGCCCGCAGCGCCAAGCTCGACGAGGCCGACGGGGTCCGCGACGCGCTGCGCCTGTCCGGCCTCGACCCGGCCGGCGTGTTCGCCGGCAAGGCGCTGGCCGTGGCGGCCGAGCTCGTGGCCCTCGAGGTCCTGCTGGGGGTCGGCGTGGTCGTGCTCTACGGGGCCGACCCCGCCGGCGTCGGCCTGCTGCTCGCCACCGTCCTGGCGGCGACCGTGGCCGTCGCCACCGCCGGTACGCTCTACGGAGCGCTCGTCAGCGGCCTGCGGGTCCGCGAGACGCTGCTCCCCCTGTTGTTGCTGCCCGTGCTGGCCCCCGTGCTCATCGGGGCCACGCGTGCGTTCGAGTCGGCGCTGGCCGACGATCCCGCGGCGGGGTGGCCCTGGTGCGGGCTGCTCGCCGCCTTCGCCGTTCTCTACTCGGTCGCCGGGGCGCTCGCCTACGGCACGCTCCTGGAGGGTCAGTGACCGCCACCACCCCCGCCGCCACCGCCCCCGCCGGCGGCTCCCCGTCCCCCGATCGCCCGGTCGCCCACCCGGGCCACCCGGGCCCGGTCGGCACGGGCTCGTCGGCGACCCGGGTGGTGGGCGTCCTCGCCCTCCTCTCGCTGGGGCTGCTCGCCCTGTACGGCCTGGTCATCAGCCCCGCCGACGTCGAGATGGGCGACAACGTGCGGCTCATGTACGTGCACGTGCCGTCGGCCACCTACCTCTACCTGGGGTGCTTCATCACGACGGTCGCCTCGGGCCTTTGGCTGTGGAAGCGCACCCCCGGCTGGGACGCCCTGGCCGAGGCGGGGGCCGAGGTCGGCCTGGTGTTCGCGGCGATCACCCTCGTCACGGGGTCGCTGTGGGGCCGCCCGACGTGGGGCACCTACTGGACCTGGGACGCCCGCCTCACCTCCACCGCGGTGCTGACCGCCCTGCTCGTGGGCTACCTGGCGCTGCGGCGCCTCGACCTCGACCCCGACAGCCGCTCGACGCGAGCCGCGGTGCTCGGCCTGCTGCTGGTGCCGAACGTGGCGGTCGTCAACCGGTCGGTCGAGTGGTGGCGGTCGCTGCACCAGAAGTCGACGCTCGTGAAGCTCGACCCCACCATCGAGGGCGACATGCTCGTGGCCCTGATGGTGGGCTTCGTGGCCATCGGCCTGGTCTTCGCCTGGCTGATGATCCACCGGTTCCGGCTCGCCTGGCTCGAGCAGCAGGCCGACCGGGTCGACCTCGACGCCGCGCTGGCCGAGCGTCGGGCCGAGGCGTCCGCGGGGGTCGCTCCGGCCGAACCACCGCCGACGGCCGATCCGCCGCCGTCGGCCGATGCGTCGCCGGCGTCGACCGCCGCCTCCTCCTCCACCACCGAGGTCTCCTCCTGATGCTCGCCATGACCCACGCCGGGTACGTCGCCGCCGGGTGGATCGCCACCTTCGGCCTGATCGGCGGCTACGCCGTCGCCGTGATCCGGCGCGGTCGCACGCTGTCGCGCCACGTCCCCGCCGAGGAGCGCCGGTGGAGCTGACGCCCCGCACGCTCGACGACGACGACGTCACCGTCGAGGAGGGCGAGGTCGAGCCCCGGCCGCGGCGTCCCCGCCGGCGCCGCAGCCGCTGGGCCCCCCTCGTCGTGCTCGCCGTCGTCCTGCTCGGCATCGGCGCGCTCGTGTACCGGGGCCTCAACGACGCGGCCCTGTACTTCCGCAACGCCGACGAGGCGGTCGCCCAGCGCGACGACCTCGGCACGAAGCGCTTCCGCCTCCAGGGCACGGTCGTGGGCGATCCGGTCGTCGACGGCGACGAGGTCACGTTCGACGTGGCCTTCAACGGCGTCGACGTGGCGGTCGACCACACCGGCACGCCCCCCGACATGTTCAAGCCCGGCATCCCCGTGGTGCTCGAGGGGCACTGGAACGAGGCCGGCGACGTGTTCGAGAGCGACCGCATGCTCATCAAGCACGACGAGAGCTACGAGTCCGAGGACGACTACCAGCAGCGCATCGGCGAGGCCGAGCAGGGCGGCGACGGCACGCCCGCCACCGCCGACGGTGCCGCGGGCGCCGGCGACGCCCCGGCGGGGGCCGGAGGGTGAACGCCGCCCTCGGCACCGCCGGCATCGTCCTCGGCGTCGCCGCGTCGATCGGCGGCGTGGTGACGCTGGCGGTGGCGCTCGCCCAGCGCAAGCGGCACCTCCAGCAGATCGGCCGGTCCTACGTGCTGCTGGCGCTGGTGGGTGCCCTGCTCGCCGTCGCCGCCATGGAGCGGGCCCTGATCACCCGCGACTTCACCGTGCAGTACGTGGCCGACAACGGCAGCAGCCGCACCCCGGCGCTCTACAACGTGGCCACCCTGTGGGCGGCCCTCGAGGGGTCGATCCTGCTGTGGGTGCTCGTGCTCACCGTCTACATGGCGCTGGTCGTGCACAAGTTCCGCAAGCGGCTCGACGACCCGCTCGTCGGCTGGGCGATGCTCGTGATGCTGGCGGTCAGCACGTTCTTCTTCCTGCTGCTGCTCCTGCCGGCCAACCCGTTCCAGTCGTTCGACCCGCCGGTGGGCTTCGACGGCCCGGGGCCGAACCCGCTGCTCCAGAACCACCCCCTCATGGCGGTGCACCCGCCGGTGCTCTACCTCGGCTACGTGGGCTTCACCGTGCCGTTCGCCTTCGCGGTGGCGGCGCTCGTCACCGGCCGCGTCGGCGAGGGCTGGCTGATGGAGACCCGGCGCTGGACGCTGTTCGCCTGGGGCTTCCTCACGCTCGGCATCGTGCTCGGCGCCTGGTGGAGCTACGAGGTCCTCAACTGGGGCGGCTACTGGGGGTGGGACCCGGTCGAGAACGCCTCGCTGCTGCCCTGGCTGACCGGCACCGCCTTCCTCCACTCGGTGATGGTGCAGGAACGGCGGGGGATGCTCCGCGTCTGGAACCTGTCGCTGGTGTGCGCGACGTTCAGCCTCACGATCCTCGGCACGTTCCTGACGCGCTCGGGCGTGATCGCCTCGGTGCACGCCTTCACCGAGGGCGAGATCGGGGCGTGGCTGCTCGGGTTCTTCGGCCTGACGGTGGCGGTGACGCTCGGCCTCATCGGTTGGCGGGCCGACCGCCTGCGGGCGCCCGGGAAGATCGACTCGCCCGTCTCGCGCGAGGGCGCGTTCCTCGCCAACAACGTGCTGTTCGCGGGGTTCGCGTTCGTGGTGCTGCTCGGCACGGTGTTCCCGCTGCTCGTCGAGGCGCTCGACGACGAGCAGCTCTCCGTCGGCAGCCCCTACTTCGACCGCATGGCGGTGCCGATCGGCCTGACCCTGCTGTTCCTGATGGCCGTCGCTCCGGTGCTGCCGTGGCGCAAGGCCTCGGGCGAGCTGCTGGCGCAGCGCCTGTTCTGGCCGGCGTGGTCGGGCACGGCTGCGGTCGTGCTGGCGGTGCTGCTCGGCGCCCGCGGGCTCGCCGCCCTCGTGGCGTTCGGCCTCGGCGGGTTCGCCGCCGGGGCGGCCGTGCGCCAGGTGGTGCTGGCCACCCGCCGCCAGGGGTGGCGCGGTCTGGTCGGTCGCACCAACGGCGGCATGATCGTGCACGTCGGCGTGGTGGTCATCGCCGTGGCCCTCGCGGCCTCGGGCAGCTACGACACCGAGCGCGAGCTCACGATGGAGGTCGGCGACACGGCCTCGGTGGCGGGTCACGAGATCGAGTACCTGGGCGCCCGCACGGTCGAGCAGTCCAACAAGACGTCGGTGCGGGCCCGGGTCAGCGTCGACGGCGAGGTGCACGAGCCGGCCATCAACCGCTTCGACGAGAGCGGCCAGGCCGTCGGCACCCCGTCGGTGCGCACGTCGCTGACCCAGGACGTGTACCTGACGCTGCAGCGGGCGCCCGAGGACGACGCCGGCGAGACGGCGTCGATCCGGGTGATCGTGCAGCCGTTGGTCAGCTGGCTGTGGATCGGCGGCATCGTGATGGCGCTGGGCACGATCCTCGCCGCCTTCCCCGGCCGGCGCCGCAACCCGATCGACCCCGTGTCGGCCCCGCTGCCCGAGGGCACGGGCGCCGACCCCGGCGCCGAGCCGGTGGTGGCGGCGGTCGGCCGTGGGCCGGCCCGGGTCGCGGGGGACGACGGCGGCGGTCCGCCCGAGGATGACGACGACCGCGACGGTGCCGGTCGACCCGACGAGGCGCCCGAGCGCGTGGAGGTGCCGACGTGACCGACGTCGTCGACCCCACCGGCGGCCCCGAGCCGGTCGATCCCGGTGCGGGCGCGTCCACGGGCGGGTCCGGTGCGGTCGATCGCGTGTCCGCCGGCGGGTCCGGGTCCGTCGATCCCGGGGGGGGCGTGTCCGGGGGCGGGTCGGTCGATCCCCATGGGGGCGTGTCCGGGGGCGGGTCGGTCGATCCCGACGTCACCCCCGACACGGGCGGCGACATCGATGACGACGACGTCGGCCGCGGTCGCAGCCGCGTGGGCCTCGTCGTGTCGGTCGTCGTGGCGATGGTGCTGGTGGCGTTCGTCGTGGTCCTCGCCACCCGCGAGCCGGCCACCGAGCGCCGGGCCAGCAGCCCGCTCATCGGCAAGGTCACGCCCGCACTCGCGGGCGAGACCGTCGACGGCGGCAGCTTCGACATCGACGATCACGACGGCCAGTGGGTCGTCGTCAACTTCTTCGCCACCTGGTGCATGCCCTGCGTGCAGGAGCACCCCGAGCTGATCAGGTTCAGCCAGGCCCACGCCGCCACGGGCGACGCCTCGGTCGTCAGCGTCGTCTACGACGACGGCGTCGACGAGGTCCGCGACTTCTTCGCCCAGCGAGGCGGCGACTGGCCGGTGGTGTCCGACGGCCGCCAGGCCGCGGTCGACTACGGGGTGGTCAAGGTGCCCGAGACCTACCTCGTGGCCCCGGGCGGCATCGTCGTGCAGAAGTACACCGGGGGCGTCACCCAGGACATGATCGAGCGCGACATCGCCGCCCTGGAAGAGGCCGCGGCCCGCCAGGAGGGCTCGTGACCCGCGGCCGCCTCGCCGGGTGGCTGGTGCTCGCCGTCGTGCTGGTCGGCGCGCTGGCGTTCGGGGTCACCGACGACGCCGGACCGCGCTCCCCGGGCGACCGAGCCCGCAACCTGGCCGAGACCATCGCCTGCCCCCAGTGCGAGGGCCAATCGGTCGCCGACTCCGATTCGGTGGCCGCCAAGGCCATCCGTGAGCGCATCGACGCCCAGATCGCCGACGGCCGCTCCGACGCCCAGATCCGCGACGAGCTCGCGGCCGCCTACGGCGAGCGGGTGCTGCTCACCCCCGGCCGGTCGGGCGTGTCGAGCCTCGTGTGGTCGCTGCCGGTGGTGGCCGTGGTGGCGGCGTTCGCCGGCCTGGTGTTCGCGTTCCGCCGGTGGCGGGGGGACGGCGCCCGCCACGCGTCCGACGCCGACCGGGCCCTGGTCGCCCGGGCCCGGGCCGGTGTCGATGCCGCGGCGGACGGTCCCGGCGGTCGTGTGGGCGGGGACCCCGTCGGATCCGCCGAGGGCGATCCCGTCGGGTCCGCGGACGTCGTTCCCGCCGGGTCCGCGGACGGCGTTCCCGCCGGGTCGGAGGGCGAGCGCCAGAACGGCGATCCCGTCGGACCCGAGGCCCGGGCCGACGTCTCGGTCGGGGCTGCGGACGGCGTTCCCGTCGGGTCCGAGGGCGAGCCCGGTGCCGACGAGTCCGAGGTGCGGGCGTGACCGCCACCGAGTCGTCACCGGGCCCCCGTCCCGCCACCGACGCGGCGACAGGCGCCGGTACCGACAGCGACACCCCCGGGGGCGACGCCCCCACCGGCGCCGCCGCGAGGGCCGAACGCCGCCTCGATCCCGACCGGCTGGCCGCACTCGTCGACGAGCGCGACTTCCTGCTGCGGTCGCTCGACGACCTCGAGCGCGAGCACGATGCCGGCGACGTCGACGACCACGACTACGAGACCCTGAAGGACGACTACACCGCCCGAGCCGCCCGCACCATCCGGGCCATCGAATCGCACCACGCCCGGGTGGCCGCCGCCCGCCGGCCCCGCTCGTGGCGCCGCCTCGTCCTCTCCGTGGCCGGCGTGGCGTGCTTCGCCGTGCTGGCCGGGGTGCTCGTGGCGCAGGCGTCGGGTCGCCGCGAGTCGGGTGACGCGCTGACGGGCGACATCCGCCAGTCCACCCGCATGCAGCTCGCGCAGGCGGTGCGCCTGGCCAGCGACGGAGACTACGGCGGCGCCATCGACATCTACGACGACGTGCTCGCCGGCGACCCCGACAACGTCGAGGCGCTCACCTACAAGGGCTGGTTCCAGTTCCTCGACGGCGACACCGCGGGCATCGAGACGCTGATCGCGGCCACCGAGGCCGATCCCGGGTACCCGGCGACGCACGCCTTCCTGGCCGTCATCCTCGACCGGGCGGGGCGCACCGAGACCGCGCTGGCCGAGCTCGACCGGCTCGAGGCGCTCGACCCGCCCGACGACATCCTGCAGTTCGTCGCCGGCCTCCGCGAGCGCCTCGAAGCCGAGGTCGCGGCCGGCGGCTCGGGGGCCACGACGCCGACGCCGACGACGGCACCGGCCGCCCCCACGCCCGGGCCGGGCTGACGACTCGTTGGTCCGCAGCCGCCGACGCGTCCCCGTCGCCCCGGCGATCTCCTCCGGTGGACGCAGGGCCGGGACGACCTGAGGTCGTCGGACGTCCCCGCACGCTCAGGCCTGGACGCCGCCGATCGGCTCCGGTAGGCGACCGGCGAAGTCGAGCAGGCCGACCCACTGGGGGCGGACCGCCAGGCGCGCCATGCGCACGGCGGCCGGGTCGAACTGGGCGATGTATGCGCCCCCGGTGTCGGCACCGAGGTAGCGCTCGGCGGCCCGTGCGTACTCGTCGGCGATGCCGTCGACCTCGTCGACCCGCACCCGGCCGCGGATCTGCAGCACCGTCGGTGGCTGGTCGTGGGTGTCGATCGACAGGATGACGGCCGGGTTCCGCCGCAGGTGGTCGATCCGCCGCGCCGGCCGGGTGATGTGCGGTCCCGACACCCACGTCGCCATCACGACCTCGTCGCCCGTCCAGTGGAACCAGGTCGGGACGATGCGGGGCGTCCCGTCGGGGGCGACGTAGGCGAGGCGGGCGGGGATGGCCTGCTGGAGCAGGTCACGGGCGGCGGGCGCCTCCAGCAGGCCGACGTCACCCTGGGGGAGCGAGGCGATCGTCGGTTCGGTGGGCGTGGTCACGGGCGCGGCCTCCTCGGTTGGGGGAGCGGCCAGGACGCGCCGGCACCGGCCGCCCCCTCCTGACGGATCGGGGCGGTCCGGTTCATCGGTGGACGCCCGGCGGATCGGTTGGCCCGGTCGTCTCGAGGTCATGGGTTCCGGGCGACAGAGGATGAGGTGTGGGTTCCGCATGTGGAACCCATTGCCTCGCCCGCGGGAAAACGGAACCGATTGCCTCGCCGGTCGGTCGTCTCGCCGGCCGGCTCGGGCCGCCGGCCGGCGGCCAGCTCCTCGCCCGTCGGTGCTACCAGGCGTCGGCGTCGGGGGGAGGTGCGATGTAGCGCGCCTTCGACCAGCAGGCGCCGTCCCACGTCACGGCCCAGGTCGACCCCTTGGGCCAGATGAGGGGATCGCGGAACCTCGTGGTCGTGGCCTTGAGGATGCGCAGCAGCTCGGGGATCACGTCGCCGTGGCTGCACACCACGGCCGCCCGGGGCTCCTTGGCCAGCTCGTCGGCGAGCTCGAGGGCGGCCACGCCCCCCGCGCCCTCGCTCAGGCGGTCGTCGCTCTCGACCGGGAGCCGGAGGTGCCGGCCGAGGGGGTCGAGGGTCTGCACGCACCGGGCGTAGGGGCTCGACACGAGGCGGGTGACGCCGACGGAGCGCAGCGCGTCGGCGATCGAGTCGGACTGCCGGCGGCCGCGGTTGGTGAGCGGGCGGGCCTCGTCGGGACCGTCCCAGGACGAACGGCTGCCGGCGTGGGCATGGCGGACCACGTAGAGCCTCATGGTCGGGCCGGCCGTCGGGGGGCGGGAGGGGGGCGACCCGGCACCGCCCGATGATGCCAGACCGGTCGGGCCGCCCCCCACCGGACATGGGTCACATCGGACTCACCCCCACGGGGGAGGGCGGCCTGCCGCACCGCAGCACGGCGCCCGTGGCTCATCCGGCCGCCCCGGGCGCGGCGGCCAGGGCCCGGAGGTCGGCGAGCACGCCGGGGAGGGCGGCCAGCAGGCGGTCGACGTCGGCGTCGGTGGTCGACCAGCCGACCGAGAGCCGCAGGCTGTGGTGGGCGTCGACGCCCATCGCCTCGAGCACCGGGGACGGTTCGAGCGACTCGGACGAGCAGGCGCTGCCCGAGTGGGCGGCGATGCCGGCCCGGTCGAGGCCGAGCAGCACGGCCTGCGGCTCGATGCCCTCGACGCCGAGGCACACGATGTGCGGGAGCCGGTGGACGGGATCGCCGTACAGCCGCAGGCCGTCCAGCGCCCCGTCGCCGACGGCGCCGATCACCCGGTCGGTGAGCCGCACCTGGTGGGCGACCTCGGCCGCCAGCGGGGCGGCGCCGTCGGCGGCCAGCGCCGCGCAGGCCGCGCCGAGCCCGGCCAGACCGGCCACGTTCTCGAGCCCGGCCCGGCGGGCGCGCTCCTGGTCGCCGCCGACCAGCAGGGGCGCCAGCCGCAGACCCCGCCGGACGAGCAGCGCGCCGGTGCCGGCGGGGCCCCCGAACTTGTGCCCGCTGATCGACATCAGATCGGCGCCCAGGGCGCGGAACCCCACCGGCGCGTGGCCCACGGCCTGGGCGGCGTCGACGTGCACGAGCACGCCGCGCTCGCGGCAGGCGGCGACCGCCTCGGCGACCGGTTGGACCGTGCCGACCTCGTGGTTGCCCCACTGCACGTGCACGAGGGCGGTGTCGTCGCGGACGGCGGCGAGCAGGGCGTCGACGTCGACCCGTCCGGCGCCGTCGACCGGGACGACCGTGACGTCCCCGTGCCGTGCCGCCGCCTGCCGCACGGCGGAGTGCTCGACCGCCGGCACGACCTGGTGGACGCCCCGCTCGGCGGCCCCCCAGCAGGCGGCGGCGATGGCCTCGCTCGCCCCGCCGGTGAACACGACCTCGCGGGGTCGGGCGCCCACGAGCTCCGCGACCTGCTCCCGGGCCCGCTCGACGGCCACGCGGGCCGCGAGGCCCTCGGCGTGGATGCGGCCCGGGTCGCCGGTGACGTCGAGGGCGGTGACCATCGCCGCCCGGGCCTCGGGCCGCAGCGGCGAGGTCGAGGCGTGGTCGAGGTACGACCGGCTGCTCACGGGGGGAACGCTAACGGCGCCCCACCGGTGGCCGCACCGCCGGCGGCCTGACTACGGCACCAGGACGATCTTGCCGAGCGTGTGGCCGTGCTCGAGCTCGCGATAGGCGTCCTGCACGTCGGCGAGGGGATAGGTGGCGGCGACCGGCAGGTCGAGGCGTCCGGCGGCGATGCGCCCGGCCAGGTCGGCCAGCACCTCGGGCCGGGCGCCCACCATGTTCCCGTCGGTGCGCGTGCCGTGCCGGGCGGCGGCGCCCCAGTCGATGATCGTGTCGATGCGGTCGGGCGCCACGCCGAGCTCGACGGCGAGGTCGACGTAGCCGTCGCCACGGGTGTCGACGAACGCGTCCACCCCCTGCGGCGCGGCGGCGCGGATGCGGTCGGCGACCCCGTCGCCGTAGGCGACCGGCACCACCCCGTGGGCCCGCAGCCAGTCGTGGTGCGGCTCGCTGGCGAGGCCGATGACAGTGGCTCCGGCGTCGACGGCGAGCTGCACCGCCAGCGAGCCGACGCCCCCGGCCGCGCCCGACACCACCAGCGTGTCGCCCGGGCTCAGGTCGACGGCGTGCACGGCCGCCCACGCGGTCGTGCCCACGACGAACAGCGCGCCGGCGACCTCCCAGGGCACGGCGGACGGCCGGGTCGTGAGGTGGTCGGCATCGACCACGACGAGCTCCGCCTGGCTGGCGCGCTCGTGCGTGAAGCCGATCACCTCGTCGCCGGGCGAGACGCCGGACACGCCCGGCCCGACCTCCTCGACGACGCCGGCCAGGTCGCTGCCCTGGCCCGACGGGAAGGTGGCGGGCCAGCGCTCGTGCACGAGGCCGGCGCGGATCGCCGCCTCGCCGGGGTTGACGCCGGCGGCGCGCACCCGCACGAGGACCTGGCCGTCGCCGGGCACCGGGCGGGGGACGTCGGCGACGTGCAACACGTCGATGTCGCCGTAGGTGTCGAAGCGGACTGCTCGGGGCATCGCGCCACTCCTGGGGTTCGACCCCCGCGCCAACGGTCGCCGCCGGGCCGGCATTCCAGGTCCGGCACCGACCGGCGTGACCGCGCCGGGGGGCGGGGTCGCCCCGGCCGGCCCGCTACAGCTCGCTGCCCTGGACCGAGGTGACGCAGCGCTCGCCGCCGGTGGGCAGCGACAGCGAGGTCTCGGTCATCGGGTCCTGGCCGTACAGCGAGCCGAGCATGCCCTGCACCATGCCGCGGTCGACCGCGCAGATGACGGGGTGCTCGATGGCCGCCCCGCCGAACGGGCAGTGCTCGCTGACGATGCGCAGCTGCTCGCCGTGCTGCTCGGCATGGGCGGCGAAGCCGTGGGCGGTCAGGGCGTCGGCGACCGCGTGCAGCGCCGCCTGGAAGGAACGGTGCCGATCGGAGCCGGGTGCCATCGCCGCGGCCATGGCCCGCCCGTAGTCGACGCCCACCTCTTCGGCCAGCGCTGCGGCCCGCTCGTCGCCCAGCTCGCCCAGCGCCCGGCCGAGCAGCTCGACGAGCACGTCGTCGTGGCGCAGCGGCAGGTCGAGCGCGATCTCGGGAGCGACCACCCGGTAGCGCTTCGAGGGGCGACCCGCGCCCCGGCCCTCGGGCCGGGCGACCGTGACCTCGACGTACCCGCCGGCCACGAGCTTGTCGAGGTGGTGGCGGGCCACGTTGGGATGGAGGTCGAACGTGTCGGCGACGGCGCCGGCGGTGGCGCCGTCGGCGTGCTCGTGCACGTAGAGGTAGATCTGTCGCCGCGTCGGGTCGCCGAACGCCGATGTGATGGCCGTCACGGCCGAGGCGAAATCGGTCGGGGAGAGGGGCGGCCGGTCCACGACCGGTATTCTACCTACGGCCGTAGTGGAAATCCCTGGCCGTGCCCGCACCCGCCCTCGCCGGGCTCGCGCGGGCCGACCCCCATCCCGTCCGGGAGCATGATGCCCGTCTCCGAAGACCAGGTCCTCGAGGCCCTCCGTCCGGTGGAAGACCCCGAGCTGCACCGCAGCATCGTCGACCTCGACATGGTGCGGCGCATCGACGTCGACGGCGGGAAGGTGGCGGTCACCGTCGCCCTCACTATCGCCGGGTGCCCGCTGCGGGCCGAGATCACCAACCGGGTCACCGGGGCGGTCGAGGCGCTCGCCGGGGTCGAGGCGTTCGACCTCGACTTCACGGTCATGACCGACGACGAGCGGGCCGCGCTGCGCACCAAGCTGCACGGCGATCCGAGCGCCACCGCCGGCAGCCAGCAGGCCCACGGCCACGCCGAGGGACGCGAGATCCCGTTCGCCGACCCCGGCAGCAAGACCCGCGTCCTGCTCGTCGCCTCGGGCAAGGGCGGCGTCGGCAAGTCGTCGGTGACCACCAACCTGTCGGTCGCCCTCGCTCGGCGCGGCCGCGACGTGGCGGTGGTCGACGCCGACGTGTGGGGCTTCTCGATCCCGCGCATGCTCGGCGTGCAGCATCCGCCGGTCGTGATCGACCAGATGCTGGTGCCGCCCGAGGCGCACGGCGTGCGCTGCATCTCGATGGGGTTCTTCGCCGCCGAGGACCAGCCGGTCATCTGGCGGGGCCCGATGCTGCACAAGGCGCTCGAGCAGTTCCTCACCGACGTCTTCTGGGACGACCCCGACTTCCTGGTCATCGACCTGCCGCCGGGCACGGGCGACATCTCGCTCAGCCTGTCGCAGTTCCTGCCCCGGGCCGAGGTGTACGTGGTGACGACGCCCCAACCGGCGGCCCAGCGGGTCGCCCAGCGCGCCGCGTTCATGGCGCAGAAGGTGAACCTCGAGGTCAAGGGCGTCATCGAGAACATGTCGTGGTTCACCGGCGACGACGGCAAGCGCTACGAGCTGTTCGGCGCGGGCGGCGGCGCCGACCTGGCGCAGCGCCTCGAGGTGCCGCTCCTCGGCCGGGTGCCTCTGGTGCCCGAGCTGCGGTCCGGCAGCGACTCGGGTCACCCGATCGTGACCACGCAGCCCGACGGCGAGGCCGCGGCCGTGTTCGCCCGGATCGCCGAGACCATCGACGTCGAGCTGGCCCCGCGCCGCCGGTACCACTCCGAGCTCCGCATCGGCTGATCCGGCCCGGCGGCCACGCGGCCGCCCGCTCCGCCCCCACCGCCTGCGGCTGATCCGGCCACACCGCCGGCCGCTCCGCGCTCCACCGCCTGCGTCGTGGCTCCGCCCTGCCGGCGACCGCGACCGCGGGCGAGGCCTCCGGCGGCAGCCGCCGGGCCTACGCCGGCAGCTCCCGCTGCAGGAACTCGACGACGGCGTCGTTGAAGGCGTCGTTGCGGTCGCCCGCCACCATGTGGCCGGCGCCGCCCACGTCGACGTACCGGGCGTGGGGCACGAGCTGCAGCATGTGCCGGGCGCCCTCCTCGGACAGCACGTCGCTCTGCCGGCCGCGCACGAGCAGCGTCGGCACGGTGAGCGCCCGTGCGGCGTCGTCGAGCCGATCCTCGTTGCGCAGGCTGCGGGTCTCGTCGGCCCGCCCGATCGTCATGAGGCTGGGGTCCCAGTGCCAGTACCACCGTCCGTCGGGACGCTGGCGCACGTTCTTGCGCAGGCCGTCGAGGTTGGTCGGCCGGGGCCGGTGCGGGTTGTAGGCGGCGACGGCGTCGGCGACCGCGTCGAGGTCGTCGAACCCGTCGAGGTGGCCGAGCATGAAGTCGGCGATGCGCTCGATGCCCTTCTGCTCGAGGCGCGGCGCGACGTCGACGAGCACGAGACCCGACGCCACGGTCGACCCGGCGGGCGCCTCGGCGATGGCGGCCAGCGAGCTGAGCCCGCCGAGCGACGCCCCGATCAGCACCGGTGGGCGGGCCTGGGCGGCGGCGACCGCCCGGATGTCGGCGGCGAACGCGTCGAGCGAGTAGCTGCCCTGCTCGCCGGCCCAGTCGCTGTCGCCGTGACCCCGCAGGTCGACGGTGGTGGCGCGCCAGCCCTTGTCGCCGAGGAGGCGTGCGGTGCCGTCCCAGGCGTGGCGGGTCTGCCCGCCGCCGTGGAAGAAGACGACGGGTGGCCCGTCCTCGGGGCCGTAGGCGTCGGCCGCCAGGGTCAGGCCGTCGCCGGCGAGGCGCAGGAGGGGGTCCATGCCGCCAGCCTGCCACTGCTGACGCGGCGACTGACAGAAGCGTCACCGGCTGCTCGGGACGAGCCGGCGGCCGCGGGGCCGTCCGGACCGTACGCTCGCCGGCGTGAGGTGCCCGCGGTGACCGACGACGGCGACTGGGCCGGGAAGCAGCTCGCGTTCACGACGGCCCACCTCGCCCGGGAGGGGGCCGAGCGCCGCCGGGTCAAGGTGCGGTGGTGGTCGGCGCCGACGTCTCGCAGGCCCGACGTCACCGGGATGGTGGCGCGCCTGTGGTCGGCCCGCCGCACGCGGCCCGGCGACGACCTGGTGTTCGTGGCCCTGTACGAGGTGGACGACCCGGTCGGGGCCCGCCCGTTCCTGGTCGTGCGGGCCCACGCGGGCGACCTGGCGGCGCCGAGCGGTCGGGCGACGGCGACCGTCCACGGGGCCGCGGTGCCGGGCGGCGCCCTGGTGGTCGAGGCTCGGGCCGGCACGATCGTGCCCGCCGAGCCGCCCGCCGAGCCGGGCGCCGACGCCCCGTCGTGGACCGAGGTCGACGCCGACCCGTCCTGACCCCCAACCGCCGCGATTTCCCCGTCAGGTTCGGGGGCTCCAGCCCCCGAACCTGACGGGGAAAACCTTCGTGGGTCGTGGTCGTGG
>Ga0111539_10001381_pt1 | contig 32278 bp, 22 predicted proteins | sample RhiMethybrSRZTD1_FD_79667 | JGI IMG/M metagenome (GOLD analysis project Ga0111539, IMG submission 79667) | Populus rhizosphere microbial communities from Tennessee, USA - Rhizosphere MetaG P. TD hybrid SRZTD1 (version 2) (version 2) | ecosystem: Host-associated > Plants > Roots > Rhizosphere >...
AATCAGTGGCCGGAGGACGTCCGCGAATACTTCGGCGAGGGCGACGAATGCCACATGGCGTATCACTTTCCGCTGATGCCGCGCATGTACATGGCGATCGCGCAGGAGGACCGCTATCCGATCGTCGAGATACTGCAGCAAACGCCCGACATTCCGCCGACCTGCCAATGGGCGATATTCCTGCGCAATCACGACGAGCTGACGCTCGAGATGGTCACGGACAAAGAGCGCGACTACATGTACCAGAGTTATGCCGCCGATCCGCGGGCCCGAGTCAACGTCGGCATTCGGCGCCGCCTTGCGCCGCTGATGGAGAACGATCCCGCGAAGATCCAGCTCATGAAAAGCCTGCTGTTCTCGATGCCGGGATCGCCGACGGTCTACTACGGCGACGAGCTCGGCATGGGCGACAACATCTATCTCGGCGACCGCAATAGCGTGCGCACGCCGATGCAGTGGAGCCCCGACCGCAACGGCGGCTTCTCGCGCGCCGATCCGCAGAGCCTCTATCTGCCGCCGATCATGGATCCCGTCTACGGTTACGCGTCGGTCAACGTCGAGGCGCAGTCGCGCGAGCCGTCGTCGCTGCTCAACTGGACGCGCCGTATGCTCGCCGTCCGTAAAACCTGCAAAGCGTTCGGCCGCGGCACATTCGAGCTGCTGCGCCCCGGTAATCGAACGATCCTCGCTTACGTTCGCCGCTACGAGAACCAGGCGATCCTCTGCGTCGTGAACCTGAAGCGCTCCGCGCAAGCCGTCGAGCTGAACCTCGCGCAGTTCCGCGGCCGCGTACCCGTCGAGATGCTGGGGCGCTCGTCGTTCCCGCCGATCGGCGACCTGCCGTACATGCTGACGCTGCCCGGCTATGCGTTCTATTGGTTCGACCTCGCCGAATCCGCGCCGCCGCCGAGCTGGCACGAAGAGCTCTTGCCGGCCGAGGAGAAACCGTGGCTCGTGCTGTTCAACGGGCTCGACAGCTTCCAGGTCGACAGCGGCGAGCGCCATGGCGCGGCCGCGAAGCTGCTCGCCCAGCTCGAGCAAGAGGTCGTGCCGAGCTACTTGTCGACGCAGCGCTGGTTCGCCGGCAAAGGCTCCGGGCAACCCTCCGTCACCATCACGGAGATCGGCCGCTGGCAGCCGAAGCAAGGAATGTGGCTGCTGCTCATCGCGAGCGCGCAGTTTCCGGCCGATGCACCGCACGAGTACTTGCTGCCGCTGTCGCTCGAATGGGGCGTCGAGCGCGCCGGCCCGCATGCGGCGCACGCGCTCGCGCATGTGCGCCAACGCGCCGCAACGGGCATGCTGTTCGACGCGTTCGCGGACGAAGACTTCGTGCGCGCGCTGCTCGCCGCTTTGAGCGAGCGCGCCTCGGTGCGCCTCGGCGCGGGCACCTTGCGGTTCACGCCGACGAGCGCGCTCGGCGGGCTGCTCCCGAAACGGCTCGCGCAGGCGCCAGTGGTCCTCACGGCGGAAAGCAGCAACCTGACGTTCGTCATCGGCGAGCAGCTGTTTCTCAAAGCGTATCGGCGCCTGCGCAGCGGCGTGCACCCCGAATGGGAGCTCGGCCGGTTTCTGACCGAGCGCTCGCCGTGCAGCGCCGTCGCGCCGACGGCCGGCGCCATCGTCCTCGACCGGCCCTCGGGCGAGCCGACGACGGTCGCGCTCGTGCAGGCGGCCGTCCGCAATCAGGGCGACGGCTGGAAATACACGCTGCGCTATCTCGAGCGCAGCCTCGACGACGCGCTCGCGCGCGCGACGGACAACAAGATAGGCACGGGCGACCACTCGAGCTACTTGCTGCTCGTGCGCACCCTCGCGGCACGCACGGCCGATCTCCATCGCGCGCTCGCCGTGAAAACCGGCGACCCGGGCTTCGATCCAGAGCCGTTCACTGCGGCGCGCCTCGCCGAGTGGGCTGCGGCCATCGCCGCCGAGCTCGATGCAACGCTGTCCGCGCTGCGCGCGCGGCGCAGCGAGCTTCCTCCCGAGGCACGCGACGCCGCCGGCCGCGCGCTCGGCGCGACGCAGCGGCTGCGCGAGGCGATCGCGGCGCACGCCGCGGGCCCCACGACGGTGCTCGCGATTCGGTTGCACGGCGACTATCACCTGGGACAGGTGCTCATCACCAAGAACGACTTCGTGATCACCGACCTCGAGGGCGAGCCCGGCCGCAGCTTGGCGGAGCGCCGCCGCAAGCACACGGTGGTCAAGGATCTCGCCGCCATGAGCCGCTCGTTCGACTATGCACGCGTCGTCGCGGCGCAGCAGGTCGCCGCGAAGCCGGGATCCGGCGCGGCCGACGTCCGCGAGTTCCTCGAAGACTGGCGTACGCAGGTGCACGCGGGGTTTCGCGATGCGTACCGACAGGCCATCGGCAATAGCGCCGTTCTGCCGAGCGACCCCGCCGAGGAAAATCGCCTGCGCGCGCTCGCGACGATCGAGCGCCTGCTCTACGAGGTTCGCTACGAGCTCGGTACCCGCCCCGAGCTCGTAACGGTGCCGCTCGCCGACCTCACCGCCTTGCTCCAGGCGTAGCTCGCAGGCGCGCATCGTTGGGGCTCGCCGGCAACTCGGCCGCCGGAGGCAGGCCCGTGACGGCGAGGATCTCCGTCTCGTCGAGCGTCTCCTTCTCCAGTAACGCCGCGACGAGCGCGTCGAGGGCTCTGCGGTGCGCGCGCAGCAGCTTGAGCGCCTCGTCGTAGCTCTCGCTGATGATCCTGAGCACCTCGGTGTCGATCGCCTGCGCCGTCGATTCGCTGAACGGCCGATCCGCGCCGAACGCCGGCGCGCCGCCGAGATACGGATTCGCGCGCGGCGCGAGCTGGACGAGCCCGAGCTTGTCGCTCATGCCCCAGCGCGTCACCATGCTGCGCGCGAGCGCCGTGGCCTGCTCGATGTCGCTTTCTGCGCCGGTCGTCCGCGTGCCGTAGATCAGCTCCTCGGCCGCGCGGCCGCCGAGCATGCCGACGATGCGCGCTCGCAAGTACGCTTCCGGATAGTTGTAGCGGTCCGTGCTCGGCCGCTGGTACGTGACCCCAAGCGCCTGACCGCGCGGCACGATCGTCACGCGGTGCACGGGGTCGGCGCCCGGCACGACGAGCCCCAGCACCGCGTGGCCGCTCTCGTGATACGCGATGCGCTCGCGATCCTCGCGGCTCAACAGGATAGGCCGCTCGGGCCCCAGCATGATCTTCTCGAGCGCGTCGAAGAAATCCTTGCTCTTGACCTCGTGCTGGTCGCGCCGCGCCGCGAGCAAAGCCGCTTCGTTGACGACGTTTTTGAGGTCCGCGCCGGAAAATCCCGGCGTGGCGGCGGCGATCTCCTCGAGCACGACGTCGACGGCGAGCGGCACGCTGCGGGTGTGCACCTTCAAGATGGCCGCGCGGCCCGTCTTGTCTGGCAAGTTCACGACGACACGGCGGTCGAAACGGCCGGGGCGAAGCAGCGCTTTGTCGAGCACGTCGGGCTGATTCGTTGCCGCGAGCACGATGACGCCGCCGCGGCTCGAGAAGCCGTCCATCTCCGTGAGGATCTGATTCAGCGTCTGCTCCTGCTCATTCGATCCCCCGATCGCGAACTGGCCTCGCGCGCGGCCGATCGCATCGAGCTCGTCGATGAAGATGATCGCCGGCGCGTGCTCGCGCGCCTGCTTGAACAAGTCCCGCACGCGCGCGGCGCCGACGCCGACGATCATCTCCATGAACTCGGCCGCGCTCATCGAGAAGAACGGCACGCCGGCCTCGCCCGCCACGGCTTTCGCGAGCAGCGTCTTGCCCGTGCCCGGCGCGCCGACGAGCAGCACGCCCTTCGGCGCGGTGCCGCCGAGCCGCGTGTAGCGCTCCGGCGCCTTCAGGAAGTCGACGATCTCGACGAGCTCGTTCTCGGCCTCGTCGATGCCCGCGACGTCGTCGAACGTGACGCGCGCGGCGCCCTCGGCGTCGTAACGCTTCGCTTGGCTGCGGCCTAGCCCCAAGAGCCCGCCGCCGCCCATACCGCCTCGCGACGCCCGCCGATAGAGCCACACGTAGAAGCCGATCAAGAGCAGCGCCGGCCCGAAGCCGAGCAGGAGAGTCGCCAGCGGGCTCCCGCCCGCGCGGATCGGCACGGCGCTGATCTCGACGCCGTTGTCGATGAGCAGCGCTTCGAGCCCGGGGTCCACGAATGCCGGCACGGTCGTCGTGAACGACGTCGAAGTGCGCGGCTCAGCGGGTCGCACGCGCTCGGGCACACCGCGCACGGCGGCGCCGCGCTGCGGCTCGGCATCCTCGGGCGGATACGTGACGGCCGCGACAAAGCGCCCGTCGACGTTCGCGCCTTGCGTGTAGATCTGCGCGACATTGCGCGCCTCGACCTGCGCTTTGAACACGGTGTACGGCACGACGATCGGCTCGTCGGCCTGCGGCACCATGTAGCGCGTCACGACGAAATTGACGAGCAGCGCGCCTACGAACCATAGCCAGATGTAGCGCGGCAACGACGGCCGCTGCTTACGCGGCGGCGGTCCCGACCCCGGCGCAGCACTGCCTTGGCCGGCCCGCTTCTTGATGTCGTCCAACCAGGCCACGCGTGTTCGCCTCCGCGGATGTCGCTCGCGTAGGGAGCAAGTTCTATGCCACGACTCTGGAAGACGGCGGCGCGCCATTCCTCCGCTAAGGGGTATTTATATGTTTATTTTTCAGTAATTTGTAGAACTTTTCTAAGAATATTTAGAGAAGGCGACGCGACGCTCAAGGCGAGAGCCAGCCCGGCAACGCAGCAGCCTGCTTCACCCAGCTCATGAATTGCGCCTCGTCTAGCTCGTCGTCCTCGTGGATGTCGAGGTTGCGCACGTTCGTCTGCTTGCTCGGACCCGGCGGAAGGGGTTGCAGCGACGCGCCGCGGAAGAACGTCACCTTCACGTAGCGAGTGAAGACGTGGAACGACAGGAACCAGCCTTGGTCTTCGATGCCGTAGAACGGCGAGTTCCACTTCACGGCCTTCTGCACGCTCGGCGCGGCGCGAACGATCAGCGCGTCGAGACGCCGGCCGAGGTCGCGCTTCCAACCCGGCATTGCGGCGAGGTACGCCTGCACCGGCGCGTCGCCCTCGCCTTTCGTAATCTGCGGGTTGCCGCCCGCGAGAAGGACGACTTTCTTCTTGGCGGGAGACTTGCGCGTCTTACTCACGCGCGCCGTCCGTTTCGCCTTCGACTTCGGCTTGGCGCGAGCGCCGCCTCGAGGCGCGGTCTTCTTCACGAGCTTTTTGCGAACGAGTTACGAGCGACCGCAGCCAAGAAGAGCTGCTTGAACGCTGCGGCGTCGACGCTCTCACCTTCGTGGATGTCGATCGCGCGCCGCGTGTTGCCTTGCAAGCTCGAGTTGAAGAGCTGCGACGGATCCGAGACCGCCGCGCCGTGGGCGAACGTCAGCTTCACGACGTTCTGGTACACCTCGCCCGTGCAAACGATGCCGTCGTGCGACCACACGGGAACGTCCCACTTCCATTCCTCGGTCACGGCGGGATCGGCTTCGCGGATCAGCCCCCGCATGCGGCCCAGCGTCTCGCCGCGCCAGCCCGCGACGTCGTGTATGCGCTGGTCGATGAGCTCGGAGGCGGGCTGCCCCGTCGCGACTACGGCCGGACGAGGTTTCGGCGGCGGTGCGTCGGCCCTTGGCGCGGCTTTCTTCGCGCGGCTTTGAGGCTTGCGTGCGCCGCTTGTGGGCGACGCGCGCTTGGCTTTTGGTTTCGCTGTCGGTTTAGCTTTGGGTCTGGCTTTGGGTCTGGCTTTCTGCTTCGCTTTGGTCTTCTTCTTCGCTGGCATGTTCGGCCCTCGTTGACGACCGGCCGACGATAGCAAAGCTTCAGTGTCGCGCGTTAGATACCGGCTACTCCCCGGCGCACCGCGCCGCTTTGCTTGCCGAACGCGGGCCGCCGTGCCGACGCACGCAGCGCGCGTGCGGCAGCCGGCGGCCCACCGAACCGCGGAAGCTCACGGCAAGCGCGTGAGGTCGCCGCGCCCGCGCGAGATTCGTACCTGGCCGTTCGTGGTCTCGGCGCGCACGAGCGGCCCGCCGTCGCCGAGCGTCGTCGAGAACTCGCGGCCGATGCGGCCCGTCACCGTGACGGGGAAGTCGATGTCGATTCCGCCGTTCACGGTGCCCGTCTCGAGCCGCGCGGAATAGTCTTCGGGAACCCGGAGGCGCACGGCACCGTTCGTCGTCTCGAGGTCGAGGCCCGTGCCCTCCCAAGTGTCGCCTGTGAGCTCGGCCTGCACCCCGCCATTCGTCGTGCGGCCGCGCACGTTGCCGGCCACGCCATCGAGATCGAGGCTGCCGTTCTGCGCTCTGAACGCGAGGTCGCCGCGGACGCGCGCGACCGCGATGCTGCCGTTGTGCGTCTCGAGGTTGAGGTCGATGTCGGTGGGTGTCGTCACCTCGTAGTTGACGCTCCAGCCCGAGCGGCCGCGTTGCTCCGGGCCTTCGGCGCGCAGCACGCCGTCGGATCGAACATTCACCCCACTCGCGATGCGCTGCGCTTCCGCCTCGTCGGACGCCCAGGCATGGACCGTCGCGCGCACCTGCACGTCGCGGCGTTTCTCGCCCGCGACGCGAATGCTGCCGTTCTGCCCGGCGTCGACCGAGAGCTTCCCGCCTGCAGGCACGGTGAGCTCTCGAACCTCGCAGACGTGAGCATTGGGGCCGCGCCAACCCCACCATTTGTCGTCGCACTCCGTTCGTTCTTGCGCGATTCCCGCAAACGCGACGAGCGACACCGTCAAGCCGAGACCCCAGCGAACTGACATGATTCTTGCCCCCCTTTTGGATGGCCGCATTCGGTTGCCTCTGTCAGCGAAATCACCGACAGGCAACTACCAAGAGTCGCCGAGCAAGGTCCTGGTTACAGGCTTGCGCGCTGAAGGGGGTCAGCCCGCGGCCGGCAGCAGCCTCTGGGCCGTGGCCAGCAGCACGTCCGGCATCGCCGGCTTCGACAAGTGGGCCTGGAACCCGGCGATGAGCGCCTGGGTCCGGTCCTCAGGCTGCGCGTAACCGGTCAGCGCGATCGCAGGCATGCGCTCGGCGAGCGGCACGCGCCGCTGCGCCTCGAGCGAGCGCACACGCTTGAGCAGGTGATAGCCGTCCTCTTCCGGCAGGCCGATGTCGCAAATCAGTAGATCGGGCCAGGCCGACCGCGAGCGCTCGCGCAAGTACTCGTAGAGCTCGCCGCCCGTGCCGAACGTCGCCACAGTCGCGTGCTGGATCTCGAGCAGCGTCTTCAGCGCCTCGCGCGCATCCTCGTCGTCGTCAACGACGAGCAACGATCTGCCCTCGAAGCGCGACGGCTCGACGGCCGACGCCTCGACGGGAAGCGGCTCGGCCGGCGCCGGCAGCGCAACCGCCCGCACGGGAAACGCGACTGTGTACGACGTGCCCATCGGCTCGGCCGGAGTCAGCTTGAAGCGCCCATGATGCTCCTCGACGATGACGCGCAGCGTGCTCGGATCGAATCCGTGCGCGGGCGCCTTCGGCTCCGCGGGGAGCACCGGCTGCACGGGCTCCGCGGCCGCCCATGTATCCGAGACGCGCAGGACGATCTCGTTACCCTGGCGCTCGAGTGTGACCTCGACGCGGGCGCTGGGCTCGCTGATCGCGACGGCGTGCTCGATGAGATCTGTGACGACCTCGTGCAGCGCCCCATGGTCGCCGGTAACGGTCGCGCCTTCCGCGCTAAGCGTTGTGTAGAGATGAACGTTTTTCGCATCGAGCGTCGGCCGCGCAGCTTCGATCGCGTCCAACGCAATCGCCGCAAGATTCACGGGCTCGAGCCGCGCGCGGCGCTTGCGCAAGCCAAGCTCGCGCTCCTGCTCCTGCAACGCCCACATGCGCGCGTAGAGGCCGTCGCGCGCGAGCAGCTCCGCATGCCGGCCGCGTTCGATGATACGGCCCCCTTCGAGCACGAGGATCTCGTGCGCATTGACGACGGCCGACAACCGGTGCGCGATGACGAGCGTCGTCCGCGGCGCGGCGAGCCGCTCGAGCGTGCCGCGGATCGCGCGTTCTGCGCGGCTGTCGAGCGCCGACGTCGCCTCGTCGAGCACGAGGATGGGCGGGTTCTTCAGGATCGCGCGCGCGATCGCGATGCGCTGTTTCTCGCCGCCGGACAACTTGAGCCCGCGCTCGCCGACGAGCGTCGCATACCCTTGCGGCAACGAGCTCACGAAGTCGTGGACGTTGGCGGCCTTCGCGGCCGCGACAATCTCCTCCGGATTCGCGCCGACGCGGCCGTACGCGATGTTGTACTCGATCGTGTCGTTGAACAGCGTCGTATCCTGAGGCACGAGGCCGACGTGCCTACGCAGCTCTCGCGCTTCGATCGCCTTGAGATCCGTTCCTCCAATCGTGATGCGCCCGCCCTGCGGGTCGAAGAGCTTCAACAGCAGCCGGGCGAGCGTCGACTTACCGGAGCCGCTGCTGCCGACGATCGCGACCGTCGTCCCGGCCTCGATCGTCAACGAGACGTCGGAGAGTATCTCCCGCTCGACGTCATAGCCGAAGCTGACGTTTTCGAACCGGACAGGGCCATTGAACGCTAGCGCCCCATCGCGCGGCGCCGTACGCGACTCGGGCTTCAGGCGCAGCAGCGCGAACAGCCTCTCCGCGCGAACGAGCGCGTCGTTTGACTCGCGGATGACGAAGCCGAGGGAGTTCAGCGGCAAACAAACTTGGATCACGTAAGCGTTGACGAGCACGAGGTCTCCAACCGTGAGCCCGCCCGCCACGATCGAATTTCCGACCGTCAGCATGACGGCCGAAATGCCGAGCGCGATGGCGGCGCTCTGGCCGACATGCAAGTAGGTCAGTGCGATTTGATTGTCGACGCCGGCACCGATTGAACGCCGCAAGATCCCGGCCAGCTGCTCCCGCTCGAACCGCTCGTTCGCGTAGCTCTTGACCGTCTCGTAGTTCAAGAGGCTGTCGACGAGCCGGCGGTGCGCCTGTGACTCGATCGCATTGACGCGCCGCTGTCGCACCGTACGCCGCCGCAGAAACACGGTCGTATGGACCGCATACAGCACGAACGTCGCGAGCAGGAGCAGCGAAAAGAGCCAGCCGTAGTTGACGATCATGATCACGAGCACGGCTGCGATCTCGAAGACCGTCGGCACGATCTGAAACACCGCCGTGCCGGTAAGAAAGCCGACCGCGAGCGTGCCCCGCTCGACTTCGCGAATCAGCGCGCCCGTGGCACGGTCGACGTGGAAGCGCGTGGCGAGCGAGTGCAAGTGCTCGAAGGTCCGCAAGCTCACATCGGCGACGATGGTCTGCGTCACGCGCGCGAAGGCCAGGTCGCGCAGCTCCGTGAACAGCGTGGCGGCGAACCGCACGGCCGCGTAGCCGCTCAGCAGGAACACGGGCAACGCGGCGATCGCCTCGGGGCGGCTCATGACGTCGACGATGACCTTCAGCACGAGCGGCACGGTGACGGCGGCGACCTTCGCAAGAATCAACAGCACCGCGGCCCCGACCACGCGCGCGCGAAAACGCAGCACGAGGCGCGCTAGCTCGGTGATGAGCTCGCGTGTTGCGCCGTCGAGCATCCGCCCTCCTTAGCCCGCCTTGCGCGCCTCGGCTCCGTCGGCGTCGAGCAGCTCGGCTGCCGCCGCGAGAACCTCGCGGCTGTCGACGCCGTGCGCGCAGCCGTGACCGATCGGGCAGCGGTCGTGCGTGCACGGGCGGCACGGCACGTCGGCGTGCAGCAAACGCTCGGTCGGCTCGCGCGCGGGCCAGCGGCGCACGTCGCTGCCGCACGCGACCGCGACGCACGGCGTGCCGCGCGCCGCAGCGACGTGTCGTACGCCGGTATCGTTCGTCACGACGAGCCGCGCGCCGTCAATGAGCGCCGTCAAGACCCCGAGCGTCGTTCGGCCGACGAGGTCGATGACGGGTGCCCGCATGCGCTGCGTGACCGCGCGAGCCAGCGGCGCCTCGCTCGCCGTGCCGGTGAAAACGACACGCAAGCCGCGCGCCGCGAGCGCGTCCGCGACGACGGCGAAACGTTCCGGATACCAGCGGCGCGACGGGAGCTGCGCGCCGGGATGGACGCAGACATAGCCGCCGCTCGGCAACTCGCGCCCGCCGGCGACGCGAGCGAGCTCGCGCAAGTCAGCTTGCTGTACGGGCGCTTCGAGCTCGAGCCCGCTCGACGCGACGCCGAGCGCTTGAAGCAAGCGCAAGCCGCGCTCGACTTCGGGCTCGTCGTCGCGCCACGGCAGAAAGCTCCTCGCATCGGGGCAGTAGTGCCCCTCGCGAAAGTAGCCCGCCGTGCGCCGCGCACCGAGCAACGCGACGAGCGGATTGGCGAACTCACCGCTGCCGTGCAGCTGCAGCGCCAGATCGAACCTGCGTTCTTGAGCGACGCGCAGGAACTCGAGCACGGCCCGCGGCTCACAACGCTGCTCGGGCAGGCCCGGGAATCCCGGGAATTCCAGGAACTCGTCGACGTAGAGCGGAAAGCGCGCCGCGACCTCGCGGGCCGATGGCAAGCCGATCAACGTCACGCGCGCAGCAGGCCATCCGCGCCGCAGCGCCCGCAGGGTCGGCACGGCGCAGAGCAGGTCGCCGAGCTTGAGCGGCCGGAACACGGCGATGCTTCGAGGCGCGGTCACCGAAGCACCGCGCTGCAGCGGATCGGCGTCGAATCGTGACGGGTAGCGTTGAATCCGAGTGCGTCCACGTAGCTCCTCCCTACAACGCCCGCGCGCGGGTCGCGTCACCGCGCTCGAGCTTGGTCTGCGGCAACGCCTCGAGCGTCGCGCGCACGGGCTCGAACGTGCTGTCGACGAGCGCGCGGACGGCGTCGACGATGTCAGCGGGCTTTACCTGCGACAGGCAATCGTGGTGTCCCACGGGGCAAACGCTCTTGGAACAATAGCGGCACGGCACGTCGCGATAGAGCACGCGGTGCGCCACGCGCCATGGGCCGTGCTGCGGATTCGTCAGCGCATACAAGTCGACCACCGGCGTGCCGACAGCCGCGGCGACATGCACGGGCGCCGTGTTGTTCGAGACCAAGACGTCGGCCGCTTCGATGACGGCGCACAGCTCGGCGAACTCGAGGCACCCTGCGAGCGTATCGGCCTCCGTGCGCATCGCGCCGCGCACGAACTCCACGAGCTTGACCTCGCTCGAGTCGCCGGTCAGCACGACGCGAGCACCCTGCTCCGCAACGAGCAAATCGAGCGCTTCGGCGAAACGCTGCGGCGGATAGCGATGCGACGGCGCGGAGCCGCCGACGTGCGCAACGACGAGCGGGCCGTCACGCGGGATCCGCAACGTCGCGAGAGCCGCCCTCGCCCGCCGCCGCGCCGTGCTCGGGATCGCGATCGTGAGCACGTCGCTCTTGGGCTGTGCGCCGGTCGTCGCGACGAGGTCAAGCTGGCGGCGCACCTCGTGCCGCACGCGCTGCTGCGGCTCGGGATCGGGCACCCTGTCGCTGAGCAGATGGTGAGCATCCTCGCGGCAGTGCGCGAGGCAGCTTGGGATCCCTGCGAGATAGACGAGATACGCGGCCGGCAGAGGGTTTTGGGTGTAGGAACTGAAGACGACCGCGCCGTCGTAACCGCCGGCCGCGAGCCGATTGATCAGCGCCCGATCGCCGGCTGCGTTCGCGCGCGGCGGCTCCATCCAGGGCGGTTCGAACTCGATGATCTCGTCGAGCGACGGCACGAGCCGCGCGGCACGCGCGCCCATCGGCGAAGTCAGCAGCGTGAGATGCCGGCCCGGCACCGCCTCTTTCAGCGCAAGTAGCGCCGGCGTCGTCATCAGCACGTCACCCGCGCTGTCGAGCCGCACGCAAAGCAGCCTACGCTTGAGATGCCAGGTCGAATGCATCGCCGTCACCATCTGGTTCCCGCGGCGCTCGACCGGCGGGCGCAAGAATCAATCGCGCCGCATGGCGCAAGGAACCCGCGAGATGATTCGGTTGCCTGTGCAACCCGAGCCGCCACTCGGTCTCGTTTCCGGAGGCGACGAGCACGGTGCGGCAACTCGCGCGGTTGCCGGCCTCGACGTCGTCGAGGACGTCGCCGATCAGCCACGATCGTGCGAGATCGATCTGCCACTCGCGAGCGGCTTGCCGCAACAGGCCTGGCTGCGGCTTGCGGCATAGGCACCGCACGGCGTACCGAACGCTAGCCGCTTGCGGCAGGTGCGGGCAGTAGTAGAAGGCGTCGATCGCCACCGAGCTTGCCGCGAGCAGCTCCTGGATGCGGCATTCGACGGAAGCGAGAGACTCGAGCGAGCAACGCCCGAGCGCGACGCCGGGCTGATTCGAGACGACGACGAGCAAGTACCCGTGTTCCTTCAACGCGCGCAACACCCCACCGACATCTCGAGCAAGCGTCACGCGCAGCGGGTCCGCGTTGTAGGGCACGCTGTCGATCAGCGTGCCGTCTTTGTCGAGGAACACGGCGCGGCGCCTCACAGCCATAGGACCACGACCCTTGCAACGGCGCGGCTCGTCGCCGCGCCAAGACGTCGTCCTCCGCCCGTGACGAGCTCGAGCTCGCCGTCGAGCGAGACACCACTCATGCGGCCGCCACTACGTCGATCAACGGCGGAGCGACGGCAGGAGACTTCCTTGGTCCGCTCGCGGAGAGCCGAACGTCGCTGTAGACGGCCGCCAGCGACTGCGTCACTCGCTCCCAGCGGAACAGCCCATAAGCGCGCCGCACCGCAACACCCGATAGCCGTTCGGCGAGACGGCGCGAGCTACAGATCTCGTTGAGCCGATCCGCGAGCGCGAGCGGGTCGTTCGGCGGCACGAGATAGCCTGTGAAGCCGTCGAGCACGCTGTACTTGATGCCGCCGACATGCGCACCGACGACGGGCGTGCCGCAGGCCATCGCTTCGACTGAAGTCATGCCGAACGCCTCGTACCAGGGCGTCGTGACGTACGCGTCGGCCGCGCTGTAGTAGAGCTTTAGGAGCTCGCGTGACCGCCTGCCCGTGAAGGTCACGCGATCCGCGACGCCTCCCTCGGCCGCGACGGCCCTTAAGCGAGCGATCTCGGGCGTGAGCCCCGCGTCCGCGGTGTCGGAATTGCCGCCGACGACGAGCAGCTCCGCAGGCACGCCGAGGCGGCGGACGAGGACGCTCAGCGCGCGGATGACGTTGTCGACGCCCTTGCGCGGCACGAGCCGCCCGACGGTGAGCAGCACGGGAACGTCGCTCGGCAGCCCGAGCGCGCGGCGAGCGAAGCGCGGCGCGATCGGCCAGAAGTCCTCACTCGCGAATCCGCACGGAATCACGGCGATCTTGTGCGGGTCGGCGTTGTAGAGAGTCACCAGGTTGCGGTGGTCATCGGGGCATTCCGCGACGATAGCGTCCGCGCTGTCGATGATCTCGCGCTCGATCGCGATTCGCCGCGCCGGAAACTCGTCCGCGATGCCCTGATGCAGTCTTCGCACGAGCCCGAGCGCGTGGAACGTCATGACGAACGGCAGCCCCAACGCGCTCTTGAGCTCCATTGCGACGAGCCCCGACATGAAAAAATTTGCGTGCACGAGCTCGTACCGCTCGTGAGCGGCGAAGCGCTTCACGAAGTCTGCGAAGTCCGGCATCCACTGCAGCAGGTCCTCCTTGCGAACGAACGTCGCGGGTCCCGCGGGCACGTGGACGATGCGCACGCCCGGCAGCCAATCGACGATCTCGCGCTGCTCGGCCTGATCCTTGCGGGTGAAAATATCGACGAGATAACCGCGTGCCGCGAGCTGCCGCGCCGTCTCGGCCACATAGATGTTTTGGCCACCGCTATCGACGCCTCCTACGGCGGCGAGCGGCGAGGCGTGGTCGCTGATCATGGCTATCCGTTGCGGCACGTGGGGTCTCCTTGCACACCGTCCCTGGCGAGGCGCTCTCGGACGACCGCGAGGCGCCGGTTCGCCCGAACGGAGGTCCTCCAGAAGCGATGGATTGGCGTGCAAGGCCCATGCCACGGCAAGAAACGCCGCGCACGGGACGCTGCTAGAGCTCGTGAAACGGGTCGACGCTTCGCACGCGCCTGAGGCGCTCAAGGCTGAGCGAACGTTCCCGGCCGCTCCGAGCGGCCGTGATAGCGGACACCGATTCGCAGAGCGTTCGACTCGGCGGGGTCGCCGATCGTGAGGTCGGAACGCGCCTTCTCGTACGAATAGCCTGCGATGAACGACCACGTCGGACGAAGGGCCCAATCGAGGCCGAGCTCGAGGCGGCCGTAGCGCCGCTCGCTGCCGACGACCTCCGGAATGCCCTCCGCGTCGATGGCGCGCAGCGCCATACGGCCGGCGACGCGCGGCGACATCAGTCTCGTCCACGAAACTCGAAGCTCGTCGCGCGGCGCGACGAACCCCGACGCGTCGGGGCTCATGCGCCGCTGCAGCTCGGTGCGCATCGACGAGCGCTCGCCGCGCTTGTCGATCGTCAAGCCGAAAGTCGGCGTGTCATCGGTGCCTCGCACGCGCCGACCGCCGGTCGTAAGAGCGTAATCCGAGCGCTGCGTGCCGCCGGCGATGCTCCACGACAGAAGCTCCGTCATCTCACGCCCGTAGACGAGCTCGATGCCGCGCACATCGGTCGTGTTCGCGTTGTTCGTAGCCTCGTAGCCGCTGGCGAACAGCCGAACGCCGAGCGTGGCGCGCTGATCGCGGAGCTTCCGGCGATACTCACCCCCGATCGCGCGATCGAGGAAGTCCGTGCGCCCCGGGATTGCATCGTTCGCGTAGTCGACGTCGACGAGACGGCCGTCGATGCGCACGGTGCTGCGGCTATTCATCGCGATCTCGATGTACGGCCCGAGGCCGACACGCGTGCGCTTCTCGTTGATGCCGACCTGATTCGTCGCAATCGCGCTCGGATCGTCGTCGATCGGGGCCGTCGGCAGCGTCTCGAGGAACTCGAGCCCGAGCAGGCGTTCCTGCGCGAGGTCGGCGGAATAGCCGAGCTGCACCGTCTGGCCGCGCTGCACGCCGTTCGAGCGCAAGAACCAGTCCGTGCTTTCGAGAATTTGCGCCTCGTCCTCCGCATACATGTCACTGCGTACACGCGGCTCGAACGTGATCTCGCCACGCGGCTCGGCGTTCCTGATTCGCAGAATGACGTCCGCGAGCAGCCGATTCGCCGAGTCGATTAGCTGAGTATCCGTGGCGCCGGTTGTGTTGATGGCCGGGTTGTCGTTCGTTTCAGCCTGCAGCGTGACATCCGGAACAGCTTCCCAATCGGCGTGGCCACGCATCGTGTACGTTGTACTCGCGCAGCCGAAGACCAGACACGCGCCGAGGCGACGTGCGCACTCCTGACGTTTCATGACGACGATCCTCCCTAGTCAGTACGCACGCTTGTCGCGGAAAACGAGCACGAGCGTGCGCAACATGATTTTGATGTCGAGCAGCCAGCACCAATGCCGGAGGTATTCGAGGTCGTACTGCACGCGTCGACGCATTTCGTCGACAGTCGAGGTCTCGCCGCGGCACCCGCTAACCTGAGCCAAGCCCGTGATTCCCGGCGTCACCTTGTGCCGCACCATGTAGCCGGCAATCAAGTTGCGATACTGCTCGTTGTGGGCGACGGCGTGCGGCCGCGGGCCGACGAGGCTCATGCGCCCTTGCAGCACGTTGAGTAGCTGCGGCAGCTCGTCGAGCGACGTGCGGCGAAGAAACCGGCCGATGCGCGTAACCCGAGCGTCGTTTCGTTTGGCTTGCACGACGACGCCGCCGTTCTCGCATACCCTCATCGTCCTGAACTTGTAGACGACGATTCGCTCGCCGTCGAGGCCGTAGCGGTCCTGCTTGAATAACACCCGGCCCGGCGAATCGAGCTTGATCGCGATCGCGATCAGCACCATCACCGGCGCGGCAAGGATTAGCAGCAACGTCGCGAACACGATGTCGGTTACGCGCTTCAAGGCGCCGCGGCCGCCCTGCAGCGGCGATTCGCAGAGAGCTATCACGGGAATTCCGTCGACGTCGCCGGCGCGCGCCTGCATCAAGTCGTAGAGCGACACATCCGGAATCAAGTAGACGGACGAGGTCGTATTGCGCAGCTCCTCGCACATCTCGCGAACGCCGGGCGCGTGCGTCTCGCGCGCGATGAACACGACGTCGATGTGGCGCGTGTTGACGTAGTTGCTGACCGAGCCGCCGGCACGAATCTCGGCGCCGGCGCACTTGCGAATCGCCGCGGCAGTCGCATCGTCGATCGGCTCGTCGCCGGTGCTCTCGTCGATGAAAACGCAGCGCAATTTCAAGCCCAGCTCCGGGCGTGTGTGCAGGGTGCGCGAGAGCTCGAGCGCCATTTTCGTCGTTCCGACGATTACGACGTTGCGCGCATAGCGCGACGATGAGAGCAGCGCACGAAGCCATTGCTGAACCCCGAGCGATGCCGCGACCAGGAATGGCGGGGTCACGAGGAACCAGAGGAACAACGCGCGCCGAGAGTAGTCCTCGGAGCTCTTCGTGGCATAGCCGAGCATCAGCAGCACCGCGACGATCGCGAACCAGCCGATGCCGATGCGCCTTGCGAGCTGCAGGCCGCGAGCGCCGACGACGTTCGGTTGCTGGAGCGCGTCGCGCGCTATCACCAGCAACGTCAAGAGCGCAGTGATGATGGCGAGCGCGACATAGGCTTCCGTAAAACGCACCTCGAGCATCGCCGTCGAAGCGACGAGCGACCCGATTGCGACGCTCGGCACCAAGACGACTCGAAGGAACGTCAGTAACGTGATCTGCACGTCGATCTTCGGGTGAAACACGAACAAACTCTCCCTGGCGCTTAGCCGCATTGCCCCCCACGAGTCCCCTTTCGGGGGCCCATAACAATGCAAGCGATGTGCCAGTTGTTATCGCGCGACGACCGCTTCGAAACCGAGAGATGTGCTAGATGCGCAAGTGCCCGCAGGGCCACAGGCCGCGAGCAATTTTTGGAAACCAAACACAAATGCCGAGCCGCAGGAGCGGCTCGGCTAGTTGTGTCTTTTCTTCGAGTTGTGGCGTTGCTGGTTGTTGTTTTTTAGGTTCCCGTCAGCGCCGTTGGCGCCATCGGACGCGGGCCTGTCGGTGTCGCGAACGTGAGCCCGCCCATGTCCATCGGGGTGCTGTGTTCCGCGGTGTTGTAGTCGAGCGCGAAGTTGTTCGTGGTGTTCGAGGTGCGGCGCGGCTCATCGTCGCCGGCGCCGATGCCCGCCGAGCCGCTCGACTGGACGAAATCGCGCCAGCTCACCTGATCGATGCTCGTCAGGGCGCGCCAACCCGACATCTTGGCGATCTTCAAGCCCGTGAAGCGGTTGCCGGCGTTCACGTAGTCGCCGCCGGGATTGCCTTGGCTGAAGTAGTTGTTCTTGGCAAGCATGCCGCCGAGAGCAGTCCCTTCGACATCTTTCGTTCCACTGCTCAGGCTCAGCAAGATGTTGTTCATGAGCTTGGCGCCGGGATGCGGCTTATTCATGACGTAGAGCTGAATGTTGTTGTCGACGAGCGTGTTGTTGTAGATCAGCACGTCATTGAACGACGATTCCGCCAAATGGCCCCAAAAGGCGATGCCGGAGCTCGTGTAGGCAACCAGATTGTCGTACACCTTGGCGCGCTGCGTTTGAACGCTGACGCTCTGCGATCCGCCGCCCGCCGGGTAGTGGTATACCTCGTTGTTGAGGGCAATGCCCGCGCCGACGCTGTTACCGCCTCGCCACCATGCGCTATTCGAGGTGCCGAGAACGATGTTGCGGCGAATCGTCGTGTCCGGCGCCCCATCCGAGTAGATGCCGACGGCGCGGACGCCGAACAGGCGATTGTTCTCGATCAGCGTGTACTGCGAGCCGCTGTGAGCGTTGATGCCTTCGCCCCAGACCTCGCTGAGCGTGTTGTTGCGAACGACCGTCGACGTGCTCTTGGGGATGTCGATCGAGGCGCCCCATGGAACGCCCGTTTCCTTGTTACCGATGCCGGCGACCGTGGTGAAATTGTTTTCGACTCGCGATCCCGTCGACTTCAAGACGTGGATACTGGCTCCAAAGGTATTGGAAACGCTGCAGCCGAAGACCTCGGCTTCGTTGACGCTCACGATGCCGATTCCGCGGCCTTCGGAGTTTTGGACGCGCAGGTTCTCGACCCGAACACGGGCAACGGTAACCGCCACGAGCGGATCGTATGGCCCCGAGGGCAGGCGGTCCTCGCCGTCGATGATGGGCCGAGCGGTACGGTATCCTCGCACGGGCGTGGCGCCATCGAGGTAGTACGCGCCGAGGACGGAGCGGTCGGTAGCGGTGCCAGGCCAGTCGACCTTGACCGTCCCGACCCAGCGATCTCCCTCGTGGAGCAACACGCGGTCGCCCGCTGCAAACGCGTAGCCGTCGACTTTGCTCAGCGAAGCCCACGCCGTCGCATGCGATTTGCCGTCGGCGGAGTCGTTGCCGCCGTTGCGGACATAGTAGGTCGCGGCTTCGGCGGACGTGGCGCACAGCAAGCCGACGATCGACAGAAGAGGAGCAAGGTGAAACCGCATCGACAACTCCAGTCACGAGCTAAAGTGCGCGCAGCCTCACAGAGCTCTCACCAACCGACAAAACGTCGCGCGACAGCGACAAGGGAACGCACCGGAGCGCGCGGCGGCACGGGAATTGCACATTGATTCTCTTGCGCCCAACCATTTTGGCGATGGGGGCGGAATCGGCGACTCGCGCACGAAAGCGGCCCGGCGCCTGGCGCCGAGAAGCTCGTCAGCGAAAGGAGGAATCGATCGGAGAGGCTTCAGTCCCTACCGCGCTAGGGAACTGGAATCAGCCCCGCGGCGAAGGCGCACGAGGGCGGTCGTTGATGAGCACCTGGCGCATGTCCGCGATCAGGTGGGTAACGGCTTTCTGCCCCAGAAGAACGAGCCGCTGATGATCGTCGTGCGCGCCCAATAGTCGGCTCCGCACGCGATTTCCTCGAACTCGCCCATCCACTTGCGCAGGCCCGGAGGAGTCACGCGCCAGTAATCGTAAGGGTCGGCGTGATACGGGAAGAGGAACGGAACTTGGACCCAGATGGCACCACCCGGTTTTAGCACCCGCCGCATTTCGGCTATGGCGAGCTGCGGCTCGGGAACGTGCTCGAGCACGGACCAGCAAACCACGGCGTTGAAGTGCCCATCGGGGAAACCGAGCGAATTGATGTCGTCATGGCGGTCGATGACCGCGCTATGGTCGTACCGGTCGACGCTGATCCAGTTGTCCCCGAACTTGCGTCCGATCTCGCCCTTGACCGCGATTTGCAGGCACGGCCCGGACGACTGCGCCAGAAAATCCCGGAACAGACCCTTGCAACTGACAGCCGAGCGAATCTTGGACGACGTGCGCGCGTAAGTGAGCAAATAGAAGGGCAACGGTGCATAGCGCTTGAGCAGGCGCTGGACGCGGTTCTTCAGCGTAACGGTCTCGGTTCGAGTGTGCCGAAAGGCCTCGTCCTTGACCTGAATCCCGGAAGTCATAGTCCCTCCACTTACGACGCCGTGCTCGGCACAGCAATTTCTGTTCCACGAACGACGCTGATGGGCCGCAGCCCGCCGGCTCGGTTTTCCTGTTTTAGGATTCTGGTGCGCGATGGCCGCAGGCGAAGCGCCGGCCTAGCGCTTGCGTAAATAGAGCGCGAGCCCGAGCGGGTAGTAATTCAGAGTGCGCTCGAGGAACGTCTTGCCGTCGTAGGCGACCTGTGAGAGCGCGCTCGTACCGCGCCGCACGTAAGCGGGGGGCACGACGTCGAAGCCGCAGCGGTCCGCCATATCGGCGAGCGAGCGGCGGTCGAAGTAGCGGACGTGGCTCACGGGGTGGACGAGGTCCCACCGCTCACCCTTCAGCTTGGCTGCGATACCGCCCAAGTTGGGCACGGCCGCGTAGAGCACGCCGCCGGGCTTCAGGACCCGGTGTATCTCCTTCATGTACGCGACGGGCGTGTACAGATGCTCGAAGACCTGCTCCGCGATCGCCGCGTCGAAGGTCTCCGCCGCGAAGCGCCCGTCGAGCAGATCGCCGTAAAAGGCGGTGAACCCCTGCTCGCGACAGAACGCGACCTTTCGTTCGTCAACCTCGATCCCGGTCGCGCGCCAGCCCTCCTCGTCGGCCGCTCTGAGCACGGCGCCCCAGCCGCAGCCGAAATCGAGCAGCTCGCCCGGCGGGTGCAGAGCTGAGAGCTGCCTGCAAACGTAGCGGCGGTACTCGCTCGTTGAGATCCCGTCGGGCTCATTGCTGCGCCAATAGCGCGCGTAGATGTCGTCGCTGATCGCGCGCTGCAGCCGCGGGTTGACGAACACGTGGCTGCAATCGCTGCAGCGAACGACCGAGAAAGCGTGATCGCGATCGAGCCGTGGGTCGTCGGCGCACTTCGCGATCCACCAAGGGCGCGTTTCGCGCTTGCGAAACTCGAGTGTCGAGCGCGTGCCGCCGCAAATGTCGCACGGCACGGTCTCGAGTAGTGACCCCATCACACCGGCGTTCGAACGCCGGTCCCCATTAGTTCCCCGCGCGATCGCGCGCGGCAGCGTCTCTTCCATGTGCAGCCTAATGCAAGGATTGGTCCAGCTCTCCGGGCTCGATTTTTGTATCGCGCTGTGCCGGACGTCCAAGCATTTTCTAATGAGACACATCTCGAGCGCGGGAGGTGCCGTCGATCCAGCGCCGCATTCAGTCGTTGCCGGATTCAGTAATTTGCGCTGCAAGCCGGGCCAAATTTCGGCTCGCCCACGTCGCTTCGCGAGCGGTGCGCTATCGCAGCGAAGGCATGGGAATTGCATTGAGCACGTGGATTCAACAACACCCAGGATCACGCCACGTGGTGACCATTGCCGCCGACGCGTCGCTTCGACTGGCACGTCACAAGCGCCGCTCGCACCTTACGGAACTCGTTCACCGGCGCGGCGATCATGGGATCAATTCCTGGTCGGACTTCTATGCCAGCCTCGCGCACGAGCCGTTTCTCGCCAAGCTCGACGACTACCCGCAGGCGCTGCTGATAGCCGGCTGCGACTGGGCCGCGACGACGGCGATCACGCACCTGTTCAAACGGTTGCCCTGCTTCGCCGACTCCTCGTGGGGACACGACGACGAGCTCGACGGTGCGTTGTTGCTCGCGGGTCGAGGCGAGCGCCGCGCGATCGGGCGGCCCTGCTTTCAAACGACATACGTGCGCGAGCGTTATCGCGAGTACTTCGAGCACGACGGCTTCAAGCTCGTGTGGGTCGTTCGCGAGCCGCGCGCGGCCGTGTCGTCGCTACTCGCCAATCGCGAGCACACGCTTCCGCCGCGCCATGCACTCGGCTTGTCCGGAAAATCCACCGGCGGCCAAGCGACGTCGCGCCTCGAGAAAGCATGCGCGGCGTATTCGGCCAGCATTCGCCAAACACTCGAGATCAAGGAGCGGCTCGGCAACCGAGTCGCCGTCGTCGATTACGACGAGCTCGCGGCCCACCGCAACCGCTTGCTGCCGGCGCTTTGCCGGTTCGCCGCCGTTAGCTGCGACGTCCACGTCCTCCGCCATCTCCACGGCAAGAGCGTGCGCAAAGGCCAGCTGGCGAGCTTCGAAGGCACGATCGTCGATCAGCTCGCATTGCCGGCGTATCGCCGCGCGCGCGCTGCCGCAACCTTGAGCCTCGCCCATGGATGAGTCGCTTCAGCATAGCGATCAGAAGCTCGACATCCTGTTCGTGACGTCGGACCACTACCCGCCGTTTCGCCCGGCGGCGAAAGCCGTCTTCGCAGAAGGGTTGGCCGCGCGCGGGCACCGCATCGACTGGCTTCTGCAGGCCGCCGAGCCGTCGAACCGCGGTGGCGCGCAAGCGTTCAAGGGCGGCACGGCGTACGTCGCGCGCACGAGCTCCGGCACGAGCCGACTCGCGCGCCTCGGGCGTCATTTCGCCGACATGCGCAACGACTTCAAGGTGTTCGGGCTCTTGAAGCGCCATCGCTATTCGCTCGTGCAGATCAAGGACAAGTATTTTGGCGCGCTCGTCGCGATCGTCGCTGCGAAGCTCTACGGCGTTCCGGTGTTCTACTGGCTTGCGTATCCGCACGGCGAGGCGTCGCTGTACGCCGCGCGCAACCGTGTTGCGCGCTACCGGTGGATTTACCGCTTGCGCGGCGCGTTGCAGCGCATTGTGCTGTATCGAATCATCATTCCGGCTTGTAGGCACGTGTTCGTGCAAAGCGAGCAGATGCGCCGCGACGTAGCGTGCGAAGGCGTCCCGCTCGAGTCCATGACGGCCGTGCCGAGCTCTCTGAACTTGCGCGATCTCGACGCGCAAACCGACAGTGCACAAGACGCGCCGGCTGCCCCCCCGAGAGTCGTCTACTTGGGCACCCTGCTGCGCGAGCGCCAGCTCGACTTCATCGTGCGCGCGCACGCGCTCGTCGTGGCCAAGTTGCCGGACGCGCAGCTCGAATTCGTGGGCGGCGGCTGGATGCCGGACGACGAGCAGCTGCTCCGCCGCGAAGCCGACCGGTTTGGCATCAGCCGCAACGTGACGATCACCGGCTGGTTGCCGATGCGTGAAGCGTGGCTGCACGTGCGGCGAGCCGCGCTGTGCGTATCCCCGTATCTGCCGGTGCCGATCCTGCGCTCGACGTCCCCGACGAAGCTCATCGAGTACATGGCACTCGGCAAGGCCGTCGTCGCGAACGATCATCCCGAGCAGGCCGACGTTCTGCGCGCGAGCGCCGCGGGAATCGTCTGTGCGTGGGACGAGCGGGAGTTCGCGACCGCGATCATCGAGCTCCTGATGGATCCTGAGCGTTGCAAAAGGATGGGAGCGGCTGGACGCCGTTACGTTGCCGCGCACCGCACACACTGGGCGATGGTCGACCTGGTCGCGGGCCGCTATCGACAACACCTCGTCGAGCCGCCGAAGCCCCCGAGGCCGAGAATGGTCGCGTCCGCCGAACGCTAGGTCACCGCCATGCAGGCGCTCGTCGTCGCGTTGTTCCTTCAGATCCTCATCGTCGAGTATCTCGTCGAGCGGCGGCAGCTGCTCAGCCCGTATTTCGTGCTGATCCCCGAGCTGCTATCGGCAATCGTCATGATCATCGTGCTGCTGCGCCTCATGAACGGCACGCGAGTCAACTTCGACTGGCGTTACGGCCTGTTCATCGCCGTGCTGTTGTTCACGATCGCGTTCGGCTGGGCCGTGCAGGACGTGCCGACCGGCGCCATGCTCGCCGGCTCGCGCTCGTACTTCAAGTTCCTACCGTTCTTCCTGCTGCCGGCCGTGCACCAATTCACCAAGAAGCAGCTGCGAGTGCAGCTCGGCCTGCTGTTCGTGCTCGCGCTGCTGCAAACGCCCCTCGCCTTCTATCAGCGCTTCATCGAGTTCGGCAACGACATGCACACGGGCGACCCTGTGCGCGGCACATTGACGGCGTCGAGCTCGATGAGCTTGCTGATGCTGATCGCGCTCACCGGCGTCGTGATCTCGTACCTGCGCGGGCGGCTCCGCATCGGCGCGATGGTGTTGCTCGCGGCCTGGTTGTTCTCGTCGACGACGATCAACGAGACGAAGGCGACACTCGTGCTGCTGCCCCTGGCGTTGCTCGTGCCGGCTTTCCTCATGGGCAGGAGGGACGTCGTGCGCCGACTGCTACCGCTCGCGGCGGTCGGCGCGCTCGCGGTCGTGGCTTTCGTCGGCGTCTACAACTATCTCATCCAGTTCCGCGAATACCCCGACTCGCTCGGCGAGTTCTTCTCCACCCAAGAACTGCGCTATTACCTCTATACGGGCGCCTCGAATACAGACGAGCCCTATGTCGGCCGCTTCGACAGCATCGAGCTCGCGCTCAAGCACACGAGCGCCGAGCCGCTGAAGCTCGCGTTCGGCTACGGGGCCGGCAACGTCACGGAGTCGTTCCTACCGCAGTTCGCCGGCCGTTACTGGGACTACTACCTGCGGTTCGGCATAGGCCAGACGCAAGTGACTCAGTGGCTCTGGGAGGTCGGCGCGATTGGTCTCGCCGCATTCCTGTTCCTGTACTACCTCGTGACGCGCGACGCGCTCCAGCTCGCACGTTCGAAAGACGAGAACGCCGACCTCGGTCAGCTCTGGGTCGTCGCGATGATCGTGATGACCTTCGGCCTGCTCTACAAGAGCCTGCTCACGATGAACGATTTCGGTTACCTGTTCTGGTACTTCTCGGGACTCGTAGCGAGCCGCGCCGCGGCCGTTCGCCGCAAAGCATCGCAGCGCGTCGCGCATCGCGCACCGGCGAGTTGGCGGCTTGCGATGGATGGCCCGCCTGCACACGTGAAGCCCGCACACGTGGAGGGATGGCGATGACGGCGACGTTGCTGAGCATCAACAACTACTACTACCCGCGCGGCGGTGCGGAGGTCGTGTTCTTCCGCCACAACGGCATGCTGCACGACGCGGGCTGGGACGTCGTGCCGTTCGCGATGAATCATCGAATGAACACCGGCGGCGCACGCACCGAGTTCGTCTCCGAGCTCGAATACGGCCACGAGTCCGACGGGCTCGCTAGCACGATCCGCAAAGGGCTCAAGTCGGTCTACTCGTTCGAGGCACGCAGCAAGCTCGCGCGGCTCATCGACCGAGCCGGCCCGGACCTTTGCCACGCGCACAACATTTACCACCACTTGTCGCCATCGATCCTGGGTGTAGTGCGTGCCCGCGGCATCCCGCTCGTGATGACGCTGCACGATCTCAAGCTCGCCTGCCCCGCCTACACGATGCTGACGCACGACGGCATCTGCGAGCGCTGCAAGAACGGCAAGCTCTACCAGGTCGTCACCCATCGCTGCATGAAGGGCAGCCTCGCGCTGTCCGCGCTCGTGATGCTCGAGAGCTATCTGCATCTCATGCTCGGCAGCTACGTGCGCAACGTCGATCGCTTCGTCGTGCCGAGCCGGTTCTATCTCGACAAGCTCGTCGAATGGGGCTTCCCGGCCGAGCGCTTCGAGTACGTGCCGAATTTCGTTGCGACGGAAGCGTTCGAGGCGTGCTACGCGCCGGGACGCCGGTTCGTTTACTTCGGCCGCCTGACGCCAGAGAAAGGCGCCGCGACGCTGATCCGCGCGGCGGCCGAGGCGCAGGTCGGCGTCGACATCATCGGCACGGGACCGCAAGAGAACGAGCTGCGGGCGCTCGCCGCGGGCGGCGACGTCCGCTTCCTCGGCTACCTGACGGGCACGAAGCTGAACGCCGCGGTGTCCACCGCGCGTGCCGTCGTCGCGCCGTCCGAGTGGTACGAGAACGCGCCGCTCGCCGTTCTCGAAGGTGCCGCCCTCGGCAAGCCTCTCATCGTCGCGCGCATCGGCGGTCTGCCCGAGCTCGTCGTCGACGGCGAGTCGGGCTGGATCTTCACTTCCGGCTCCGTCGGCGAGCTCTCCGCCACGTTGCGCCGCGTCGCGGAGCTGCCCGACGCCGACGTCGCGGCGGCCGGCATGGCGGCACGGCGGCGCGTCGAGGACGAGTTCTCGCCGAAGCGCTATCTCGAACGGATTCGCGGCGTCTACGGCCGCCTAGGAGTCGGCTGGCCATGAGAACCAAAGCCACAGGGACGCGGCGCGCACGACGACTACGAATCATGGTCCTGGGACTCCGCGGCATCATCGACGTGCAAGGCGGCATCGAAACGCACGCGCGGCGGCTCTATCCGCTGCTCGCGCGGCTCGGCTGCGACGTCGAGATCGTGCAGCGGAGCCCGTACTACCCACGCGAGCGTCGCCGGCGAGAGTGGCGCCGCATCGCGCTCACGTATCTCTGGAGCCCGCGCATGCGAATCGTCGAGACGGCCGTGCACACCTTGCTCGGCGTCTTCTACGCGGCCTTCAAAAGACCCGACGTGCTGCACATACATGCCGTCGGGCCGGGGTTGCTGGCGCCGCTCGCACGCCTCTTCGGGTTGCGCGTCGTCGTGACCCATCACGGCGCGGACTACGAGCGCGAGAAGTGGGGACCGCTCGCGAAGGCGGTGCTGCGCACCGGTGAGCGGCTCGGCATCGGCTTCGCGCATCGGCAGATCGTCGTGTCGCCGGTGCTGAAGCGCGCCGTCGAGACGCGCTACGGCATTGGCGCGACCTTGATCCCGAACGGCGCGCCGCTCGTGACGCCGCGCCGCACGCGCCATACGCTGCGCCGCTTCGACCTCCGGCCGGGACGCTATGTGCTGTGCGTCGCACGCCTGGATCCCGGCAAGCGCCAGCACGATCTGATCGCGGCATTCAGGGCCGCGCGCCTCAAGGGTTGGAAGCTCGTCATCGTCGGGCAAATCGAGGAAGGCGATCGCTATTGCCAAGAGCTCGTGGCGCAAGCCGCGGACGACGCGACGATCGTGCTCACGGGCTATCAGTGCGGCCCTCCTCTGCACGAGCTCTACTCGCATGCCGGGCTGTTCGTGCTTCCGTCCGCGGGCGAAGGACATCCGATAGCCCTGCTCGAGGCGGCGGTATACGACGTGCCGCTGCTCGCGAGCGCAATCCCGGCGAATCTGGCGCTGCCGCTGCCGCGCGATCGGTATTTCCCCGTCGGTGACACGCAAGCGCTGGCGCACAAGCTCAAGGTCATGACGCAAGGCAAGGCGACGGCACCGGCCGAAACGCGCGCCGTGCATGCGGCCGTTCGCGCGAACTACTCCTGGCGCAAGGCCGCCGAGCGCACGAGATCGGTGTACGGCAACGTCGTGCGCGAAGGATGGCAACATGGTTAGGGCCGTTCTGGTCGTGCCGCGGCATCCCGGTCAGCCGAATCGGCTCGACGCGTATCGCGACGCTTTGAATCGGAAGCTCGCCGGCGACAACATCACTCCGCGTGCGCCGGTGGTCGTCCACCAGAGCGGGCTGTCCGCCGCGCTGCTGAACCCGAGCGGTGCTGCCCGCATGCAGGGCGCGAGCATCGCGATCGGCACGCTGCTCGAGCCGCGCGACGACTGGCACGTTCCGGGCGCGGCGCTGCCTGACGGCAGCTTCGCGCTGCTGCGGACCGACGACGCGCACGTCGAGCTCGCGGCCGACGGCGTCGCTTCAAGGACACTGTGGTACGCGCACACGGATCGCGCGCTGATCGCCTCGACCTCGCAACGGGCGATCGTGACGCTGCTAGGCTCGTTCGAGCCGAACCGCGACGTTCTGCCGTGGATGTTGTCGTCGGGAACGCTGGGCCCGGGCGAAAGTTGGGACAGCCGCCTGCATCGCGTCCAGCCGGGCGAGCGCCTGCTGCTCGACCGCGCGAGCTGGCGGCTGACCTCGACGACCGAGCCGCCCGAGTTCGTTCCCGACGAGGCCGCATCGCGCGCCGCGCAGCTCGAGCGCTTGCGTGAGACAGTCGACGACGCTTGCCGACGCTGGTCATTCGACGCGCGTAAATGGGTGCTGACCTTGTCCGGCGGAACGGATAGCCGCAGCCTCCTGTGTATGTTGCGCCACCGCGGCATCGAAACGGTCACGTGGGGCGTTCCCGACAGCGCTTACCAGGATGGCAACGACGCGCACATCGCACGCTTGCTCGCGAGCGCGTTCGCGGTGCCGCACCGTTTCTTCGCCATCGATTCGCACGCGGACACGGCCGAGGTCGTGCTCGAGCGCTTTCTCGCCGCCGGCGAAGGCCGGGTGGCGCGAATTTCCGGCTACGTCGACGGCTTCCGTATCTGGAAGACGCTATTCGACGAGGGCTACGACGGAATCATCCGCGGCGACGAAGCGTTCGGGTCGGTGCCCGTTAGCACGCCGTACGCCGTGCGCTTCACGGCGGGTCTGACGATGCTGTCTGACTATTTCACGCGCGACGAACGCGAGACGTTCGAGCTGCCCGAGCAGCGGCTGCCGGAACGGCTCGCGCGCGGCCGAGGCGAGACGCTCTCGACCTGGCGCGACCGCCTCTATCAGCAGTTTCGCGTGCCGACGCTGCTCGCCGGCCTGACCGACCTCAAGACAGCCTATGTCGAGGTGGGCAACCCGCTGCTGGCGCGCTCGGTGCTTGAGTGCGTACGAGCGTTGCCCGACGCGTTGCGGACGGAAAAGTGTCTCTGGCGCGAGATCGTCGGCGCTCAGCTGCCGGACGTCGCGCTCGCGACTCGCGTCGCGATCCCATCGCTCGCGGAAGTCCTCGGAGATCGGCATGTGCGGGAGATTCTGCTCGCCGAGCTGACTTCCGCGCGCTCGGCCGCCGTGCTCTCGCCGCTCTTGCGCGCGCGCTGTTGCGCCGCGTTGCGTGCCACCGGCCGCGAGTCCGGCTCGGCGCGGCGCCAGAGCCGCAGCCGCCCGGTTTTGTTGCGCGCCGTGCCGGCGCGCCTGCGCGCCGTCGTCCGCGCCTGGCGCCTAGGTCATGCAGGTCTCGATCCGCTCGTGCTAGCGTTCCGCGCTTTCGTCGCCGTGCGTATGCATGCGCAACTCGGCGCCGATGCGGCCACTCCACCCGCCCGGCTCGAGCCTGCCGTCAACGCTTGAGGGCGACCATGCCGAGAAAAGATTTGCTGAACCGCGCCCGCGGAGTAGTCAACGTCAACGCGTTGGTCATCGCGGCGCTCGGCCTCGGGCTCTTGAGCAACGTCCTGATCGCCGCGCTGTTCGGCTTGAGCCAGCGCGTCGATGCGTTCTTCGCGGCCGCCGTGCTGCCGAGCTTGTTCATGGCGCTCTGCATCGACTATCTCGGCAAGAATTTCCTTCCGGTGCTCGCGAGCGCGAAGGCCGTCAGCGAAGCATGCGCGAACAGCGTGACGTCGAGCATCGTGACGATGGCGGCGCTGCTGGCCGTCGCCGTGACGATCGTCCTCGTCGCGTTCAGCAAACCCCTGTTCGCCGTCATTCTGCCCGGCTTCGACGCCGACGCGCTGAGTCTCGTGAGCCGCTACTTCGCAATCATGGCGCCGAGCATGGTCCTGATGGCCGTGAACACGTTTCACGTATATGCGCTGCAGTACGAGGAGCGTTTCACCTACGTCTCGCTTAGCCGCGCGGCGCTGCCGGCCGCGAATCTCGCCGGCTTGCTGCTGCTTGCGCCGTGGCTCGACGAGTATTGCCTGCCCGTCGGCTACCTCATCGGCCACGTCACGGTGTTTTTCATGCTGTTGCGCGGCCTGCCCTACCGCTATCGGCCGCAAATCAAGCTCAGGCCCGGCTTCGAGCGGCGCGTCTTCACGAATTCCGCGATCGTCATGAGCACGGGCCTGCTCGCCCGCTCGCGGTCGATCGTCTTGAACTACCTCGCGTCGCTGCTCGGCAGCGGCGCAATCGCGGCCGTCGCGCTCGCGAGCAAGCTCACGGAGCCGCTCGAGCGCAGCGCGTTCACGGGAATCCGCATGCTGATGTTCAGCCAGACCGTCCGGCTCGCCGTTGCAGAAGACCGCCGTGGCATCGGCCTGCTGTACAACAACGGCTTGCGTGCGGCGTTTCTCGTGATGGCGCCGCTGCTGTGGTGGATTGCCCTGCACAGCCAAACGCTCGTGCAGCTGCTGTTCGTGCGCGGCGAGTTCACGCGCGAGCACGCCGCAGTGGTCGGAGGCGTGCTGCTCGCGCTGACTCCGTCGGTGGTGTTCCTCGGCGTCAATCAGCTCCTGTCGAACGCGTTCTACGCGATGGACCGCGTGAAGGTACCGGCGCTCGTCATGCCGTTCGGAACGCTCGTCTACATCGCCGCGGCCGTACCACTCTCGGCGTGGCTCGGCACGCGAGGTCTCGCCGTGGCGACGACGACGGCCGCGATCACGGTGTTCGCGGCGCTGCTGATCGCGATGGCGCGGCAGGTGCCTGAGATCCGCCTGCTGCGCACGGCAGGCCAGCTCGCGATCTACGCTGTCTTGGGCGGCACCGCGATACTCGCCGCCGGTAGCCTCTTGGGTGGTCTTGCACTGACGCCGACGACCGTCGCGGCGGCGGCGTTGCCGCTCGGGACGACGGCGTACGCCGTGGCACTATTTTTCGGCGGGGATCGAACGTTCCGCGCCTTGCTCGAGCTCGCACGCGTCTATGTCGCGCACGCGTTGCCGCTCAGTGGCTACCGTAGCCGTAGTAGTAAGGCGCAACGCGCTCGGAAGACCGATTGAGAACGGTGCCGATGACGTTGATGTTCTGCAGGAGCTCGCGCAGCGCGACGAGCGCCAGCCGCTTCGTCGTTCCCTGAGACAGCACGAGCAGCACGGCATCCACTAGCGGCGCAAACGCCAGCACGTCGTCGCCGGCGAACACCGGCGGCAAATCGAAGATCGCGATCCGATCGTCGCCGCGCTTGATCTCGTCGATGAGCCCGATCACTTCGGGTGCGGACAGAAGCTCCGAGGCGTTCGCCACGGGGCGGTCGTTCATGATGACGCCGAGGCGCTCAAGCCCCGGCCGCACGCCTGCGCGCACGAGCGGCACGTCGCCGTTCAAGTAATCCATGAGGCCGTACCGCGCGTCGATCCCGAGATAGCGATGAATCGAGGGGCTGCGTAAGTCCATGTCGACAAGCACGACCGAGGTCGTGAGGTGCCACGCGAGGTTAATGCTCAGGTTGATCGCCGTCAGCGTCTTGCCTTCGTTGGGACACGTGCCGGTCACGGCCAGCGTCTTCCAGCCGTTGCGCCGCATTCGCTGCAGCACACGGGTGCGCAGAACTTTGTAAGCCGCGCTTGCGACCGAGCGCTCGTCGATGACGATTCGATTCTGCTCGAGCAGATCGACGTCGGGCTGCACCCACTCGAGCCGGTCGATATCGAACGCCGGAACGCTGGCCGGCGCTGGCGCTACGACGGCGGAGCCCGATTCTTGTGTCGGCGTGAACTCGACGGGGCCCGGGCCGCCGATGGAGTGCAGCGCCGCGCGCGCGCGTCTGAGTCCCTTCTCGATGTTCGACATGCAAGACTCCTAGAGCGGGGTTACCACCATCAAAAAGATGGCGCCAATCCATAAGCTAACGACGCTCGCGGCCACCAGGCGCCTACGCGCCCGCCGGTTGAGATCGACGCGATTCTCCACATACGGGATGCCAACGAGCGGCGGCATCTCGAGGTAGTCGACGACGTCTTGCGCGTTGCGCACGGCCTGGTCGGAGCGTTCGGCAACTGCCACGACGGCGGCGCCGAGCGCGACGGCGATCGCAAGCGACAGAATCAGCACGGCGAACCGATTCGGGCTCGACGGGCTGTTGGCAATCGTCGGCTGCTCGAGGACGGTGAACCGCTCGCTCGTCGGGTCTTCCTCGAGGTTCAGCGCGATCTGGGCCTGGTTAATTTGCCCCTGGGTATTGTTGTACTGCTCGACGAGCTGCTCGAGGCCGCGCGTCAGCGCGCTCGACTCGCGCTCCACTTCAGGCGTCACTTGCAGCCGCTTCGTCAGGTCTTCGTAGTCGCGGCGCAACGCGTCGCGCCGTTCGATCGCCGCTTTGAGACCGACGGCGGTCTCGCTCAACTGGGCCTGTTTCTGGATATAGGCGGGGTTGTCGGGCGTCGTCGGCATACGCCGCGTCGGCGCGACAGGCGTCGACGCGAGTGCCTTGCGCGTCGCCTCGACGCTGCGCTCGAGCGTTCTGACGTCCGGGTGATCGGGCCCATAGCGGTCGCGCGCCGCCGCGAGCTGGTCCTCTTGTCCCTGCAGCTCCGACTCGAGCGTGGCGCGGTCGAAGGCCGGTAACCCGGTCGACTGCGCGAGCGCTTCGAGCTCGCGCCGCTTCTTCAGCACGTCGGGGTGGTCCGGGCTATAGATCGAGGTCAGATTCAGGTATTCGCGTTGCAGGACCCGGAGCCGATCGTACGGGCTCAAGACCGGTGCGCCCTGCTCGTTCGTCAACGGGCTGCTCGGGGAGAGCAGCCCGAGCTCGGACGTGTACAACGACTGCCGCTCGCGCAGCGTGCGGATCTCCTGCTCGACGGCATCGAGGTCGCGCCCCGCTCGATCGAGCAACTGCCTGTTGCTCTCGGCGAGCTCGGGTAACGCCCCGGCGTTCTCCGTACGGAACTGCGCAACCCGCTGCTCACGGGCCGCGATTTCCTTGTCGAGCCGATTCGCTTCCTGAGTCAAGAAGCGGATCGTTTCCGACGCCTGCTCGCGCCGCGCCTCGCGATTCTCCGAGAGATACAGCGACACGAGATCGTTGGCTACGTCGCGCGCAACGAGCGGCGATGCGTCATTGAACGAGACGGAGAAAGCCAGTGCGCCTTCGGGTCGCGTCGTCCCGAGAAGACTTTCCAAAATTTGCGGATCCTCGGCGGAAAGATCGAGGTGGTCGCGCAACCTCGCGCGCGCCTCGGCCGGCATGCCTGCAAGATCCGGGTAGAGCGTGTGATCGTCGATGATCTTCTGCAGGTTATCGTTCGTGAGGACGCGCTG
>Ga0111539_10001382_pt1 | contig 32262 bp, 30 predicted proteins | sample RhiMethybrSRZTD1_FD_79667 | JGI IMG/M metagenome (GOLD analysis project Ga0111539, IMG submission 79667) | Populus rhizosphere microbial communities from Tennessee, USA - Rhizosphere MetaG P. TD hybrid SRZTD1 (version 2) (version 2) | ecosystem: Host-associated > Plants > Roots > Rhizosphere >...
GGTTCGTCCGTCCACCGTCGCGGCCGGAACTGTCGCTGAGCCGCTATGGTGGACATCCTTCGCCTGTCATTGAGCTCGCTTGCCATCCGAAGCTCGCCCGCAGGGCGAGCGAAGGATGGTGGGCCGCCCGGGGATCGAACCCGGGACACCCTGATTAAAAGTCAGGTGCTCTACCACTGAGCTAGCGGCCCGGCGTCCTGGGAAACACCGCATTGTACCATCACTCATGTATCAGACCGGTGCGGAGCAGCAGGAGACTCTGTATTGGGCAGTGCTCGCCACTCACTTGAACGGCGCCGCCGATAGCCGCAAATACGAACACATTGACACCGACGTGATCGTGCGCCACATCGAGCACGGCGACGTGTTCGAATTCCTGCGAATCGAGCTGGGGCAGGACGTGGCCTACGCGCTCGGCAAGCTCACCGACGTGCACCGCCACGTGCTCGTCAGCCATTGGCGGTGGATGGCGCGCGGGTTCGAGACGTCGCAGTTCCACGTGCAGCGCAGCGGGCTGGCGCTGCTCGTCGCCTACCTGCTGCATCTCATCCAGAACCGGCACGTCCAGATCCCTCAGTAGCCGTCACGCTCGCTTTACATCGCCGCTCTACACTCGTACGCACTCACCTCGACGTGTTCCCGTCGCCGCGCTGCGACCAGAGCGACCGAACACACGTGTCACTATGCGAACTTTGATCCTGGTCATCGTGCTCACGCCCGGTGTCCTCGCGCAAACCGGACCCGCAAGCTCGATCGATGCCGCGCGCGAGCTCTATGCATCGGCCGATTACCGCGGCGCCTTGGAGATGCTCGATCGCTTGGCGGCCGCCGACTCCACCCGGCCGGAGCGCCCGTCGATCGATCTGTATCGAGCCTTCTGTTTGATTGCGCTGGAGAGAGCGGGCGAGGCCGACGAGGCGATCGTCGCGATGATCACACGCGATCCACTGTATCGGCCCGCCGATGCGGAGGTGCCGCCACGCCTGCGGCCGGTGTTCAGCGAGAAGCGTCGCGTCGTGCTGCCCGGGGTGATTCAGACGCGATATGAGCGCGCGAAGAGTGCCTACGAGAAGAGTGACTACAAGGCCGCCGCCGACGGCTTCAGCCAAGTGCTCTCTGCGTTGTCCGATCCGGAGATCGCACGTGAGGCCAGCCGCCCACCGCTGGCCGACCTTCGCGTGCTGTCAATCGGTTTCAAGGATCTGGCGGTCAGAGCCATGACGCCGGCCCCCGAGCCCACGCCAGCACCCCCGTCGCCGGCAGCCACGGCAGCGTCGCGCGTCGACGCGCCGAAGCCCGTTCGGATCTTCGACAGTAACGACCTGGACGTGGTACCGCCGGTCACCGTGAAGCAGGACCTACCACGGGTGCAGCGGCCGGTCCTCGTCGAGCGCACTGGCGTTCTCTTCATCGTCATCGACGAACGCGGAGGCGTCGAGTCGGCGATCATCACCGAACCGCTCGATCGGACGTATGACAGCATGGTGCTCGCCGCCGCCAGGACGTGGACGTATCAACCAGCGACGCGCAACGGCGCGCCGGTGAAATACCGCAAGCGGATTCAACTGACGCTGCCGCGCCAGACGAACTGACCGGCGCCGTGCCCCGACACGTTTATGCGCGACTGCGTCCCGCGTTGGCGCGAATCGCCTCCGCGAGAAACGTCGTCAGGCCCTCTCCGTATTTGTCGATGCTCTGCCTGAAGCGTTCGTCGCTCTCATACATCGACGCCAGCCCCTGATGCATGGTGTGGCTGCACGGATAGAACCAGCGATCGATTGAAAGCCGATGCCGTTCGGCGATGTCCATTGCGTCGGTACTCGATGACGCCTGGCCTGCCTTCAGCGCTGCGACGGCCGCTTCGTAGACCGCGCCTTGTTCGGCCTTGAGCGCATTCCAGTCGTCGGGCGTGTAGCGTTTGGTACGCTCGGCGACTTCGTCGAACGCGTTTGTCCCTCCCCAACGCTCGCGCGCCTCTGCCTCGTAGCGGGACGGGTCGAACCCGTCGAACAGATCGGTCATGGCCATCTCTCCTGTCTTGACGCTGCCATCGAGCGCAGCGAGGGCCGTATCAATCGCGCGGATCATGGCATCGGCCTGTCGCGCGCGCTCGTACAGCCGTTGACGTTGGTCGAGCAACGCCGCTTTCCGATCGAACCGGGGGTCGTCGAGCGACTGCCGGATCTCTTCCAGCGGGAGACCGAGTTCGCGCCCGATCAGGATCTGCTGCAGCCGCAACAGGTCGTCATCGGTGTACAGGCGATAGCCCGCCGCTGTTCTGCCACTCGGCACGAGCAGCCCGATGGCGTCGTAATGATGCAGCGTGCGGACGGAGACGGCCGTGAGCCGGGCGACGTCCTTCACCTGGTATGTGCGCGAGCGAGTCACGACATCAGTCTGCGGCCTGACGCGACGTGAGGGTCAAGAGGCGATTGCAGACACGATCGCCAGGACGCATTGCGGGACATTTAGCCGCGCCGTATCGATGACGAGCCGGTCGCTGTCCCAGGGACGATAGTCATGGGCCATCACCTCGGGCCACGTCGGCAGCCGGTGATTGGCGATGTCGGGTGATCGTGATTCGACACGCCGTTTGTGCTCCTCCACATCCGAACAGACCAGTTCCACGTTCACGTCGCGCGCCGCGGCTCGACTGGCGACCGCCTGCCACTCATGTCGTGTGAGCGGCCATGGATTGACGCAGTCTGCAACCACGGTTCGGCCCAGCCGCAGGTTATCTGCAGCGATGGCGTACGCCACGCGGTAGCCGTGATCGTACACAGTCGTTCCCGCGTCGCGCAGCGCTTGCTCAATCGAATCGATCCGCACGTGCACGGCGGTGAGAGCGGCTGAGAGTTCACGCGCAATAGTGGTCTTCCCAACGCCAGGCAGTCCGCTGAGGATCACCAACGCCAGTGGTGGAACGCGAGCGTCAGTCACGAATGCCGAGACTGGTCAGGACGGCTGTGATGTCGGCTTCGTGTGCCTTCACGAACTCCACATTGATCGTCGGCGCCCCCGCCGGAACACGTGGCAAGACGCCCGCAGCGAGAAAACCGTGGGCGAGATGGGCGGCGATGAGAGTAATCGCGAATTTCGTGTACTCGCGCGGAGTGATCATCGCGCTCCCCAGCGCGGCGACCAGTGCGGGGTGGTTCTCGAGGCGCGCGACGAGTCCGGCCGCTTCGGCCACGGCATCGCCAGCGAGCGCCACATCCTTGGTAAACAGCGGCGCATATGTGAACGAGGAGTCATCGCGAGTGGCGTCCGCGATGCGGCCTGAGGCCTGAACGAAGCGCTCGAAGACGTCGGTCGTCAGCCGGTAGTCAGCGAGTTCGTAGACGTCGATCGGCGCTTGAGCACGCACGAACGTCGCCATCAGGAGCGTCGCGGCGCCTACGCAGAACGCGGCAGTGACCCGGATCGTGCTGTTCATCGTCCGTGAAGAAATCATATCAATCGAACCTCAGCCCTTGTTGTGGCTGAGCCTGACCGCCCTCGCTGGAATGCTGCTTGCTCAGTAGCCACTCTGCTGTGGCAACAGTGGAGCCAGTTGCCGATCTCGTCCGTGCGAAGACGCGCCTAGTGGTAGCGGCGGTGCTGTCGCTGGTCTGCGCGATCGTCGCGGTCGGCTGCGAGACCTCATCTACCGTTTCGACAGGCCCCAATCCCGTCAAATGCCAGGTCTCGGTCGCGGCCCCGGCGATGTTGGAAGCCGCCGGAGCCAGCAGCTCGATAACGGTGACGGCGCTGCCGGAGTGTGCATGGACGGCTTCGACGAGCGCGAGTTGGCTCTCAGGGCTGTCGCCGACCTCGGGACAAGGAAATGGCACCGTCGCGTTCCGCGCTGCTGCGAACGATGGCTCGTTGGCCCGCGAGGGCATGATCCTCGTCAACAACGAGCAGGCACGCGTGTCGCAGCGCGCACCGTGTCGCTACACACTGTCGCCAGCCACGCAGACCATCGCGACGAGTGGCGGCGCGTCAACAGTCACCGTGACGACGACGGACGTCGATTGCGCGTGGACGGCGACGACTGACGCGGCGTGGATCTCATTGACCGCACCAACCAGCGGCACTGGCGCTGGCGTCATCGCCCTCACGGTTCCACCAAACCCCGGCGCCGAGCGCACCGGTGCGATCACCGTCGCGGGGCAGCGCGCAACAGTGATTCAGTCGTCTGCGGCGCCACCAAACTGCAACACCACGATCTCGCCGACCAGCCAGAACGTCCCGGCCGCAGGCGGCTCGGGATCCATTTCCGTGCAGTCACAGAGCACCTGCGACTGGGCGGTGGCAAGCGATGTGCCGTGGATCACCGTGACGTCCGGCCCGACCGGGCGAGGCAACGCCGTCGTGGCGTTCGCGGTCGCCACGAATGCAGGGGCGGCACGCACCGGCACCATCGCGATTGCGAACCGCACATTCACCGTGTCGCAGGCGGCTGGCGCTGCACCACCGCCGCCACCAGCGGCGTGCACGTACGGGATTACGCCCACCGCGCAGAACGTCCCCTCGACCGCGAGTACGGGAACGGTGAATGTGACGACCACTGCGACGTGCGCATGGACGGCTGTCAGCAACGCCGTGTGGCTGACGGTGACGTCCGGCGCTGCCGGAACCGGTAACGGAGTCGTTGGCTTCAGCGTCGCGGCGAATACTGGCGCAGCGCGAACCGGCATGGTGACGATCGCGACGCAAACATTCAGCGTCACGCAGGCCGCAGGCGCGGCGCCGTGCTCGTATTCGATCTCGCCGTCGAGTCAAGACGTCGATGCGAATGCCAACATCTTCACGGTTACAGTGACGACGACTGCAGCGTGTGCGTGGACGGCGGCGAGTGTGGCCCCGTGGATCACCGTAACGTCTGGCGCGTCCGGCGCGGGCAACGGCTCAGTTGGTCTGAGCATCGCGGCGAACACAGGTGCGGCGCGCAGCGGAACGGTCACGATTGCCGGTCAGACGTTCACAGTCAACCAGGCCGCAGTCGTCGCGCCGTGCACGTTCTTGATCGCTCCGACCAGCCAGAACGTGCCCGCGCTCGGCGGTACGAGCACGGTCACGGTCACGACGACGAGCGCATGCGCATGGACGGCGAGCAGCAATGCGCCGTGGCTCACCATCACATCTGGTGCGGCGGGCACCGGTAACGGATCGGTGGGGTTCAGCGCCGCCGTGAATATCGCGGGCTCGCGCAATGGAACGCTGACGATAGCGGGTCAGACGTTCACCGTCACACAGGCCGGTGCCGTCGGACCGTTAAGCCGTTAGTTCGCGGCTGCAATTACCGCAGCACCAGTCCGTAAGGAAGAGTCATCCCACTTGTGAGCATCGAGACGCTAGAGCAGTAGAGCTTCTCGGGTCAATTCCTGAGGTTATGGTGGGGATCGAGTGGAATGCACTTTGCTCCACGAACCTCCGCCGTCGATGCTGCTGAGACCCGTGGTGAAGCGCATTGTCCTGATCGTGCTCGTCGCTGCAGGTGTCTGCGGGTGCGAGACCTCCTCAACGCTCAGTCAAGGTCCCAATCCGGTGAAGTGCCTCGTGACGCTCGCCAGTCCGCCGATGATGGACGCCGGCGGCGGCTCGGGTTCGTTGGCCATCACCACGCAACCGGAATGTGCGTGGGAAGTGTCCAGCACTGCGAGCTGGATTTCGGGGTTCACGCCGGCTTCCGGGCAAGGGACCGCCACGGTGTCGTTCCGTGTGTCTGCCAACGACGGCTCATCGACGCGCGACGGGATGATCGTCGTGAACGGAGAGCAGGCGCGCGTGTCGCAGCGCGCGCCCTGCCGCTACGACCTCGGACCAGCGAATCAGTCGGTCAGTGTGAGCGGCGGCAACGGCAGCATCAACATCGCGACCACGAGTGACTGCTCGTGGTCGGCGGCAGCCGAGGCCAGTTGGATCACGCTGACCTCGTCGCCGAGTGGAAGTGGCAACGGCAGCGTCAATTTCAGGGTGGCGCCGAACCAGGGTGAGGCGCGGAGCGGCGCGATCGTGATCGCGAATCAGCGAGCCGATATCACGCAAGCCGGCGTGATGGCGCCGCTGCCGACCTGCACCACGAACATCTCGCCCACGAGTTCGAACGTGCCGGCAGCTGGAGGATCCGGAATTTCGGTCACGGTCTCAGCGGGGGCCACGTGTCAATGGAGCGCGACGAGCGGGGCAACATGGATCACGCTGAACTCTGGCGCCACCGGAACCGGCAATGGCACCGTCGTCTTCAGCGTTGCGGCAAATACTGGCGCGCAGCGAACGGGAATGCTGACCATCGCCGGTCGTGCATTCACCGTCTCCCAGGCCGGAAGCAGCAGCCCGACTCCACCCCCACCGGCGGCTTGCAGCTATTCCATCTCTCCGCGCAGCGACAGCGTACCGGCGCTGGGGGACACAGGAAATGTGGACGTGTCTACGACGAGCGCATGCGCGTGGACGGCGTCGAGTAATGCCTCCTGGATCACGATCAGCTCGGGTGCATCAGGAACCGGGAATGGCAGGGTCGGATATCTCGTGCTGCCGAATGTCGGCGGTTCGCGAACCGGAACTCTGACGGTTGCTGGTGAGACATTCACCGTCTCGCAGGCGGCACTGTCGTGCTCGTACTCGATCTCGCCAAACAGTCAAAAGGTCGAGGGGCAGGCCGGTTCAGGATCGATCGCGGTGTCAACCAACAGCGCCTGCTCATGGTCGGCGTCGAGCAACGACTCGTGGATTGCGGTGACGTCTGGCGCGAGCGGTACCGGCAACGGCACGGTAACGTACAGCTATACCGCGAACGGCGGCAAAGACCGCAAAGGGACAATCACCGTGGCGGGCAGGACATTCACCCTGGAGCAGAACGAGAGGAAATAGATCGTGAAGACACGCCGGCACACCGCGGGTACGATGGCGATCGCGTTGTTCGTGCTGCTTGCGGCGCGCGCGGCAGAAGGGCAGCAGTCGATCTCGGACGTGCTGTCGTTCCTGGTTACGAACCGCAGCATCCCGACCGACGACTTCGTGCGCGATGAGCAGGCCGCCATCGCCACGCGCGACACGATCTCGAAGCTACTCGTGCTCGAGCTCGCGACATTGCCCTCGTCATCCGGCGGCGGATTCACGTATCGTCTCGATCCGGCGCTCGGTACGGTCATCCGCGCCAGCGACAGTTTCGGTCCGTTGTTCACTGAACGCTCGCTGCTCGCGGGGCGGGGACGCGCCTCGTTCGGGATGAGCTTCAGCAGCGTGATTTACGACAACATCGATGGCCGCAATTTGCGAGACGGCACATTGGTGTCCACGGCCAGCGTCTTCAGGGGTGAGACGACGCCATTCGACATCGAGACGGTGTCGCTGCGCTTCCGCACGGACACGGTGACGCTCAACGGCACAGTCGGCATCACTGATCAGTTCGACGTCAGCGCCGGCATTCCCTTCATCCGTCTCAACCTGGAAGGTGAGCGCGTCGATACGTATCGTGGCCGGCAGCTCTTGCAGGCCACTGGTTCAGCTTCAGCAGCCGGCGTTGGCGATGTCGTGCTGCGTGCCAGGTACAATGTGTATCGCTCTGGTGCGAGCGGAATGGCCATCGGCGGTGAGGTGCGTTTGCCGACGGGCAACGAGGAGGACTTGCTCGGAGCCGGAAGCACCAGCTTCACCCCGCGGTTGATCGGCTCGTATGAACAGGATCGCGTGGGCATTCATGGTGAGCTTGGATACACGTTCCGCGGCGTATCAGAGGCGCTCACCTACGCAGGCGCTGTCACGGCCGTCGCTGCACCGCGTGTGACGCTGGTCGGCGAGGTACTCGGCCGACGACTCAGAGCTGTGGGTCGGCTCGTCGAGACCACACTGCCGCATCCGCGTCTGGCGGGTGTAGACACGGTCAGGCTCACCAGCTCCGATGAGACGGCCGATCGTCTGATCGTTGTCGGCGGCTTCAAGTGGAACATTGCGTCAACGTGGTTGCTGACGGCGAACATTCTCCGGCCACTGACCGACGTCGGTCTCAATGCCCGCTGGGTGCCGAGCGTGACCTTCGACTACTGGTTCGATTGAAGGGTCAGCTGTACGCATGAATAAACCCGAGCCGATTTACCTGACGGAATCCGATGCGATCGATGCGTTCGCGCCCGAACCGGCTAGCGAGCCACGGCGCACCGTCCGTGAAAGCTCCGGGGAACCACTCGAAGGGTTCGAGTCCGAAGTGTTCCAGCCCGAAGTGTTCCAGTCTGAAGTCTTCGTGCAGTCCGATGTCTTCGATGTATTCGAGAAGTCTGATGCCTTCGCGGGCTCGATGCGCGCATCGGTACCGCTCCGCACACGACCCCGCGTTCATCCAGTCTCACTGGTCGCTGTTGCCGGGATCGCCGCCATATTCGCGGTCGTGGTCATGCAGCAATCGAATGCGCCTGAGTCGATGCCGACCGCTCCGATTGCCTCGTCAACAGTTGGAGGCAGTGAAGCAACTCCGGTTCTCCCACCGGTGACCTCTGCGCCGCCCTCGCCGTCACCGAGCGTTCCGGAACCGACCGTTGAACCTTCACAACCGACGGCCGCGATCGCAGAGACTCCGCCGCCCATAGCGGTGCCACCCGCTCCGCCGGTCAGATCCGAACCGCCTGCCCGATCCGAAGCGCTCGCTAAATCCGAACCGCCACCCACGGTCCGCGCGACTGCGCCTGAGCCTCCACGTCTGCCGCGTCCGCTCTCGCAAGATCCCGCGCGGCTGGCTGCTGGTGTCACAACACCATCGCGCGCCAGCGTGGATGCGCCTCCGGCCCCTCGGCCGACAACTCCCGCAAGCGTCTCGTCGCCGCCTGTCGAGACCCCTGCAGCAACGCCCCCTGCGTCGGCGTCTGCCTCGTCTTCGTCGTCAGTACCACCGCCGTCGGTTGCTGCGACACCATCTCCGTCACCGCCCGCGGTGACTCCACCAACTACCGCGGCAACGACATCGGCACCAGCGCCCGCGACCGCAGCCGTCGCGCCTCCCGCTTCAGGTGCTGCGCCTGCCGCAGGTGCTGCGGTCATCGATACCAACACCACTGGAATTCAGAGTGCGCTCACGCGTTATCGCCTAGCGTTCAATACACTCAGTGCGAGCGCGGCGCGCGAAGTATGGCCGACCGTCAATGAGAGGTCGCTGAGCCGCGCGTTCGATCGGCTCGATGAGCAGCAGGTGTCCTTCGATGGTTGCCAGATCCAGGTCAACCAGGAGCGAGCGGAAGCCGTGTGCAACGGGTCGGCTCGTTATGTTCCACGAGTCGGCAGCCGAACGCCGCGCGTTGAGAGGCGTCAGTGGCGCTTCAGCCTCGTCAAAACGCGAGGTGAATGGCTGATCGGCGCAGTTGACGCACGTTGAGCGAGGGCACACACCTTGCTCCCCGGCAGCCGCGAGGTACCCACATGAACCGAAAGTACGCGAGCCCAACTGGTCGTCCCGACGATGATGAACTCGAAACCGCAACGGACGAGGACGACGAGGATTTCGACGAGGACGAAGAGGCGGATGACGAGGAGTCGGAAGACGACTCCGAAGAGGAAGCCTGAGACGGCCTGAGAGGGATAGACACATTGCGGGGACGGCGGGCGCGTTCACTCGCGCCTGACGTCCTGCGCCGGCTTGTCCTCGCGCAACGCGACAAACCTGCTGTGCCGGAGATGGTTGTCCGGCGTCCATTCCACGAATTCGAATTGACCCACCAGTGCTGGCTTCAGCCAGCGACAATCGGCCATCTTTGGCTGCGTCAGTCCCTGACCCCACCGGCCGCTCCTGGCCTCAGGAAGATTGGCGAACGGGCACTCGGGAATCTCCAGTCGCGCGAACTTCTTGAACAGCTGATTGCGCGTGGCCGATGTAAATCCGTTCCTGGTACGCGCTGCGTAGATGAGCCGATCGCTTTCGTAGTACCCGATGATCACCGCGTCGAAGGTCTTCGTGCCGAATGTGTATCCGGCGATGACGAACTCCTGGCCACGGTTGACGCGCATCTTCATCCACGCGCCCGAGCGCACGCCCGGCTCGTACTGGCTGGTCCGCCGCTTCGCGACGAGACCTTCAAGCCCCTGCGTCTTCACCGAGTGGATCAGGTCGCGGACGCCTGCGTTGAGTTCACCGGTGTAACGAACTGGTTCGGCGAGCGACGGCAGGACCTTCCGCTCCAGCAGCGCTTGCCGGTCCTCCAGTGTGTCGCCCATGACGTCGCGGCCATCCAGCACCAGCACGTCGAAGACGTAGTAGACGATGGAGGTCCCCGGCGTGAAGTTCTGCAGCGCGTTGAACGACGGCCGTCCATCATCGTCCAATGCGACGACCTCGCCATCGAGGACCGTCTCATTCGGCATCTTCGACAAACCGCGGACGACGGCGGGATAGCGATGGGTGAAGTCGTTGTCATTGCGTGAGCGCAGATGCACGCTGCCGCCCGTCTTGAAGGCAATGGCCCGGTAGCCATCCAATTTCAGTTGATAGGACCAGCGTGTCAGATCGTCCGGCAGGTTCTCGCTGCGAAGCAGCAGCATGGGCGGCACGAAACCGGCTTTGACCCGCGAGGCCATGCCTCGAATCTACAGCGGTTTCGCCCGCGTGCGCTCCGCCAAACGGCGAGGCAGCACGCGGGCGGCGCGCGCGGTGTACGCGCGCGCTGGCAGGGCGCTACTGCCCGGAGGGACTGCGGGTCGCGGTCCGTCCAATCGATTCGCCACTGACGACCAACTCGACGCGGCGATTCTGCTGACGACCGGCCGGTGTGGCGTTGCTGGCCACCGGGTGGCTTTCGCCGAACCCTTCAGCATCAACGGCGGTCGCTGCAATCTTCTGCTGCACCAGATACGTGCGAACCGACTCGGCGCGGCGCTCTGACAATCGCTGGTTATAGTCGTTGCCGCCGACGCTGTCGGTGTGTCCTTCGATCTCAATCTTCAGATCGGGATGCGAGGCCAGAATGCCGGCGACCCGCGCCAGCTTCTCGCGCGCACCTGGCTTCAGCGTCGCGCTGCCGGTGTCGAACAGCACGTCAGAGACGTTGACGATGAGCCCGCGTGCCGTTTCGCGGGTTTCGAGAATCACACTGAGCTGCTCGCGCAGCCGTTCCCGGAGCGCATTCTTTTCCTGCTCGGCCTGCGCGACGGCCGCCTGCGCCTGGTCGGCCCGTGCCCGCGCTTGTTCGGCCTGGGCATCCGCCGCAAGCTTGGCGGCCTCCGCCGCCGCGCGCGCCTGCTCGGCGTCAGACTGCGCCTTCAACGCTTCCTGACGCGCGCGCTCGATCTCGAGTCGCTCGCGCTCGGCCGCGGCGCGTGCCACCGCGGCGTTCTGTGCGTCGGCTTCCGCCTGGTGTCGCCGAGTCTCTTCGGCGAGTGCACGCTCCCGTTCGATTTGTGCCCGCTCGCGCTCGGCCTGCGCGCGATCCAGAGCCTCGCGTTCGCGCTGTGCGGCGAGCGCACGCTGCTGTGCCTGGAACTCGTCCTCCTGCCGCTGCAACGCAATCAGCCGCGCATCCTCGGCCGTCTGAGCCGCCTGACGCGCAGGCATCATCACGTCATTGCCTCGCTTGTGCTTTTCACGCGCGACCTCGGCATCAGTGAGGAGCTTCTGCGCCTTCACGAATGAGTCAGCGGCGTAACGATCCGCGCCGGCAATGCGAGCCAGCTCCACCGCGTTACGCGCCTCGGCGAGATCGAGCGGCGCGCCAGGCTCTAAGGCTTTTACCTTGAAGTTGGCATTCTGGTTCATCAGGTAGGAACCGCGTTTCAGTAGCTCGTACTTGGCTTGAACCGTCTCGACCTTGCCCTTGGTGTCGTCGCGCACCAGATTTTCCATGACGACGACATCGCTCGGCTGTGTGACAGCGAAGTAGGGCTCGGCAGTCATGATCAACGCGAACGCCTGGAGCTCGGTCGTCACCTGCACCCGCGCGTCCTTGTCATCGATTTGGACCTCGCCGAGATTCTTGGCGCGGCCTTCCGGCGTGATCGCCCACAGCACGTAGGTCAGGTACTCGGATCCGAAACGCGTGGCGGGCTGCATCTGTCTGAAGCGAGCATCGATCTCGATGTAGCCCTTTTCGCCAGACACTTGCGCGTATCCGCGTGCCTCGGGCAGCAGCGCCGTCCCGGCCAAATCGACCTTGGTGTTGCCGCTTCGCGGCCGGTAGTTGATCGCGGCGGTCGTGCGGCCAACCACAGTCACGCGAAACAATGGAGCGGGCGCGTTGATGTCCGAGGGCTGAGCGGGCGGTGTCGCGACTTGCGCGAACGCCGGTGCTGCGATGAAACCGATCAGCAATACGGTGATAAGCCTCATGGGTTTCCCTCTTCTGTGAGGTGATCTAAGCAAGCGGTTCGCCACTCACACCTCATGCGCGAAGCTCGAGGGAGCTACTGTGGAGGATCGCTGAGAGGGGGAGTGCCGATCGATTCGCCGCTGACCACGACTTCGACTCGTCGGTTCTGCTGCCTGCCTGCTGGCGTGTCGTTGGGTGCGATTGGCCGGGTTTCGCCAAACGCCGCAACATCCATCGATGCCTGCGGAATCTTCTGCTGCACGAGGTACGCAAACACCTCCTGCGCGCGACGTTCGGAGAGGCGCTGATTCCGCTCATCATCGCCGACGCTATCGGTGTGTCCCTCGATCGCGATGTCGAGATCCGGTTGTGCCGCGAGGATGCCGGAGACTCTGGCGAGTCGTTCGCGAGCGACGCTGGTGAGACGCGCGCTCGCGGTTTCGAAGAGGACGTCGGGCACCATCATGATGAGACCGCGTGCGGACTCGCGTGTCTCCAGGAACATGTTCAACTGCTCGCGCAGTTGAGCGCGCAGCGCGTTCTTTTCCTGCTCGGCCACCGCGACAGCGGCCTGCGCTTTCAGTGCATCGAGTCGTGCCTGTTGCAGTTCATTCCGCACGCGCGCAGTGTCGTTGCGTTCATGCTCGGCTTCCGCCTTCGCCTGCGCGGCCTTCAGCTCCTCTCGGTCAGCGCGCAGACGTTCTTCGAATGCCTGCCGCCCGCGGTCGTCGGCAACGGCTTTCTGCTGCGCGGTGAATGCCTCGTCCTGGCGCTTGACCGCGATGAGCCGGGCATCCTCGGCGGTCTGCGCGGACTGACGCGCGGACGTAATCACCTCGTCTTTCGATCGGCCTTTCTCGCGAGCGAGTTCCGCTTCGGCCAATAGATGCGCCGCCTTGGTGAACGCGTCGGTCGCATACCGGTCGGCGCCAGCGAGGCGGGCGAGTTCAACCGCATTGCGAGCCTGGGCCAGGTTGGTCGGCATCCCCGGCTCGAGCGGTTTCGTGGTGAACTCGGACGGGCGGTTCATCAAGTACGACCCGCGCGACAACAATTCGTATCTGGCCTGCATCGTCTCAACTCTGCCGCGGGTGTCAGGACGGACGCCGTTTTCCATGACGACGACATCGCTTGGCTGCGTCACCGCGAAATACGGTTCCGCTGTGACGACCAACGCGAACGCCTGCAATTCCGTGGTGACCTGCGTGCGGATGTCGTCGCCTGTGAACTGCACCTCACCGAGATTCCGAGGACGGCCCTCCGGCGTGATGGCCCACAGCACATAGGTGAGGTATTCACTGCCAAAGCGCGTTGCGCGCTCCAGATCGCTAAATCGCGCGTCGATCTTGATGTGACCCTTCTTTGCGGAGACTTCCGCGACGCCTCGCGCGTCCGGCAGGAGCGCAGTGCCAGTCAGATCGACTGTCGTGTTGCCGCGACTCCGATAGTTGATCGCGGCCGTTGTGCGCCCCACCACCGTGATGCGATAAATCGGCGCCTCGCTCGTCGGTTGTTGCGGCGGACTCGGTGCGACCTGCGCGATTGAGCTGTGACTGAGCAACGCACAGAGTGCGGCGGCGATTGCGGTCGAGCGAGCGATCATGCGATAGCCAGAAGCAATCCGTTCGCCAGCTCGTGCCGTGCAGTTAGTCAACCTCGACCTGGCGTGTGGGGCCGTCTTCGCGTCAGAATCGATCAGGGAGAAAACCCGTGAGACAGATGCTCATGATCGTGATGCTGCTCGCCCTGACATCCGCGGCTGACGCACAGCAGCCGCAGACGCCGGCTGAACCCGTCGTGGTCGCATCGGGGCAGGGCGTGGTCTTCGCCGTGCCCGATCGGGCGTGGATCACCATCAGCGCCGAGTCGCGTGCCCCAAGCCCGCGCGAAGCGCAGCGGTTGAATGCCGAAGCGATGCGGCCGATGCAGGACAAGCTCCGTGCGGCAGGCATCCCGGCCGACGCGATTCGCACCATTGCCTACGACGTGCAGTACGAATGGGACTTCGTGAATAACAAGCGCGTGGGCCGCGGCTATGTGGCGCGGAACACCATTGACGTGCGCGTGGATTCGATCGACCGCGTCGGTGAGTTCCTCGAGATCGCCGTCGGCGCCGGCGCGACGGCGCTTGGCGGCATCAGGTTCGATCTGAAGGACCAGGCGAAGCTCGAACGTGAGGCGCTGCGGCTCGCGGTGCTCGACGCACGCGCCAAAGCCGATGCCGCCGCCGCGGGTGCCGGCCGCAATGTGGATCGCATTCTGCGCGTCGAGGAGGGGGGCGTCGAGGTGCCGCCGATGCCGGTGCGCATGATGCGTCAGGCGGCGCAGGCGAATGCCGTGGATCTGGCGCCGCCGATCTCGGCGGGACAAATCGAGATCCGCGCCCGGGCGACCGTGACTGTTGTGCTGAAGTGAGGTTGGTGGTTAACGGTTGATCGAAAAACTCGGCGATGTCTGTGTCAGCTCGGAATTGGTGAGGCTCGTGACGCGGATCTTCGCTTGCGATGACACCACACCGCTGCCGGTCCAATCGTAGAAGCCGCTGTTCTCGGCGTTATCGCTGACTCTCGTCCAGGTCGCGCCGTTGTCACGAGAGAGGTCAATCGTGACACCACCCGTGACACCGCGCATCGTCCACTGCACCGTGTTGTTGCGTCCGATCCTGAAGAGCGTATCGCTTGCCGGCCGCTGCAACGTCAGCGACGGCGTGTAGCGGACGATTCGGGTCGTCGAGTCGACCGCATGGCTCTCATTCGCCAACCCGTTATCCGAACTGCCGCCCACGATCGCACTGCTGATGACGTCGCCCTCCCTCGTCACGCGAGCCGTGACGATGATGACGGCCTCAGAGCCGGGGGCCAGGCTGCCCAGTTCGCAGGTCGCGATCGAACTCGTCGAGCAGGCACCCTGCGACGGGCGAACCGACAGGAGCACTGCGCCTGACGGCGGCATCTCCAACACGCGGATTCCCGAGCGACGACCGGGCCCGTGATTTGCCACGCGGGTGACCATCACGAGTTCTTCGCCGGACGCTGCGGTGCCTGGTCCTCTGAGTGTCACGGCGAGTCCAGTCGGTAGCCCCTGTGGAATCGCGAGCGGCCGGACCACGAAGAGTCCCTGCTCAATTCCGTTCACGATGACCGCGCCGCTGGAGAAGAACGGGTACGACGTCCAGGCGCCGTTGAAATTGGGGTTGTCATCGACGGGATAGATATCGAAGAACCCGAGCTCACGCAGCGCACCTTGCGCGATCTGGCTGGCGTCGAGCACCCGCAACCCGCTCCGGTAGTTCGATTCGTACACCAGGTTTCCGCGCACATACAGGTTGTGATCGATCGACGGCGTCGGGCCGTCGTAGTAGGTCAGGAGCACTGGGGCGTCGAGGTCGGACACGTCCCAGATCCAGGTTCTGGTGGGATGCCTGAACGCCTGTTCGTCGCCTTCGTCGTTGACGAGGAAGAACCGCTGATCGTCGGTGAGCCATCCCTGGTGCGTATACGCGCTACCGCCATATCCCGTCCGCGATAACTGCACCTGTTCGAGCTTGTCGGTGACATCGACGATGGTGAGCGTGTCCTCATTCGAGTTGAGGCAGATTTCGCGGTCGCGATAGATCGTGTCGGACCCCCTGTAGACCACGCACTGCGTTTCGTGCGTGTAGCCATCGAGGCTGAAGCAGCCGGCCGCGCGCGGCGCAGTTGGCGTTCGCACATCGACGACGTGCAGACCGCCCTCACAGGTGCGCGTGCCAACGGCATAGGCGAACCCCGTTTGCGAGTTGAGCGCGAGCGTGTGTGTCGAGCCGAAGCCCGCATAGTGAGCGGTCTCGCTGAAGGTCACCGGCGGTGCCGTCACCGTGCGCAGCTGCGTCAGATCGAAGACCTGCATGCCATGGTCAACCGCTTCGCTCACGATGAACGCGTGGTTGGCGAAGACCTTGATACCACGCCACGGCGAAGGCGCGGTGTGCGCGGGCAGGTTACCGACATAGATCGGCTGGATCGGGTTCGAGATGTCCACGAACGCGGTGCCGGTCGACCGTCCGACGAGCGCATACTCGTGGCCGGTTTCCGGATCGGTCCAACCCCAGATGTCGTTCCCGTTGCCGCCGCCGATCTCTGCGTGCGGCAGAAACGCCAGCAGATCCACGTCGCGGCACGGATACGCGCCCGCGAATCCGTTGGTGCAGGTCATCTCTGGCAGCGCCTCGAGACGCGCCGGTGCCTGTACGTCTGCCCGGGTCGCGCAGCCGCAGGAGCACTTGCGGCCATTCGCATCGAGCGGGCACAGCCCGCTGTTGCAGTCGCAATGAGACCCTCGAGGCGGGTCAGTGTAGGACCGATCGGCGACGGCTGAGACGGCCGTCAGGGTGAGCAGGACCGCGACCGTGACGATTCGCAGGGGCATGGGGACGGCCGCGAGATCCTATCAGAACCCGCAGCAGCCAACCATGAACCTGACCCTGCCGTCCAACGTATCAATTCGTTAAATTCGGCAGGGAGGTTGGGGTGTCATTTCTGAAACGATTGTTGGGTCGAGACGAGCCGCCAAAACCGCGCGTGCGCGTCTGCGTCGAGTGCGGCATGCCAGTAGCCGAGCATAAGGACTGGTGCTCCATCCTTCGCGGCCAGGCCGAAATGCAGCGCCGAGCGCAGGAATCTCGTCAGACGACGTAAAAGGATACCGATCACGCGCGGCTACGGGCGCGCGGGGCGGCCCAGCCCGCTGCTACGGGCGCGCAGGGCGTTCCAGATCCGGTCGTCCCGCAGGCATGTGCTCGTCCACGGCGGTCGCATAGAAGCCGCTGACGGCATACGTGCTCATGACCGCCACGAGATCCATCGCCCCCTTCTTGCCAAACAGCTGGACGGCTTTGGCGAACGTCGCCGAATCCATCTTGTTGTCGTGAAAGAGCTGGCGGCCGAAGCGAATCACCGTCGCATCGCGTTCATCGACGCCAGTCAGCGCCAGATTCTTCCGCACGACGTCGATCGACTTGCGATCGACCCCGGCCTTCACGGCCGCGGGCTCGTGGGCATTCCATTCCAGGCTGTAGTTCGTCTCGCGGCACGCGACCAGAATCGCGAGCTCCCGCACATGCGGATCGAGCGCTCCGGCGACGGCGGCGTTGTGCAGGTCGAACAGCGCTTTCGCGACCGCGGGATTGTAGGCGGCGAACGCGAGCGGCCCGCGCAGGACGCCGTCCTGACCACGGCCAGGCAGCACGTCGAAGGTCTTCTGGTTCGCCTCGTCCATGTCCGCGCGTTTGAGGTACGGGAGGCGTGCCCGCGAATCCGGATCGAGATCGGACGGGAGGGTGGTGGTGGATTGTGCGTAACCGAGACCGGCGCCCGCGATCAGGATCAGCAGCGCGGCGCCCCAGCGTATGTGCCGAATCAACATGGGGCAATTATGCCTTCGCCGGGTGGGTCAGGGGTGAAGGAGTTCGTGTGATGGTCGTTGCGACCATAACAATGGTCGGCGACCATCACACGATGGTGGGTCTAGCCGCCGACGCGCGAACTCGCCCGCGGCCGCTTGGCCGAGGCGTGTCGCACCGCCTCATTCCATGGAAGGGAAGGAGGCAACGGCCGACCGTCTGCGTCTTCCACGTGGACGTGCCCGTAATGACCGGGCACCCTCCACAACACGCGGTAGCCGGCTTGACGAAACAAGGCTGACAGGCCGTCGTTATCGGACGACATGAAGTCGAGTGCCTTGCCGTCATAGTGCGCCGATCCCCTGCTGTGCACGTGGTCGTTCGCCGACACCAGACGCACGTCGTGACCGGTGCGTGCGGCCCAGATGTCGGCGAGGCCGAACATCCGCAATGATTCTCGTGACGTCAGGTGCACCGGCACCCGCAGCCCGCTGATCACTGCGGTTTGCTTAAAGGGGGCAGCGTGTAGCCCTGCGAGGCGAGGAGCGACCGGACACCGTCGAGCGCTTTGCCCTGTTGTTCCACGGCATTGGCCAGACGATTGTTCGCGTCGAGCAGCGCGCCGGTCGTCCGGCGATGCTCAGCGATCATGAACGCGACGACCGCACTGGCCAGCAGCCAGGGCAGGATCGTGTTCTTGAACTCGGTCCAGATATGCATTCGTACCCTCCTGCACCGCGCGTGGGAAACCGCGGTGAATAACCGGACGGTCTTCTGCGAAATCCGGGCCCCTTTGGCAAGGCCTGTCGCGATGCGGACTTAGCGGCGGGTCGGTACAAAATGCACACGACGGCCTTTCGTATGCGTAAGGGCCGCGACATTCCTGCGGTTGAGGTGCGGTCGTAGTGTCCGGCTTTAGCCGGACCCGGAGCAGCCATGGTCGAACTGACGATGCATCAAGTGGAGACGACGGGGCAGGGCGACGTGCGCGATTTGACGACGATCGTGGCGCGTGCGCTCCACGCATCGACGCTCAAGTCCGGTCTGGCGACAATTGCCGTCATCGGGTCGACGGCGGGAGTCACGACGATCGAGTTCGAGCCCGGCGCCGTCGCGGATCTGAATCGGGTGTGGGAGCAGCTCGCGCCGAAGGATGGCAAATACGAGCATCACCTGCGTTGGGGCGATGACAACGGATCGAGCCATGTCCGCGCGGCGATGCTCGGACCATCCCTCTCGATTCCGTTCGAAGCTGGGCGTCTGCTGGTCGGCACGTGGCAGCAGATCGTGCTGATCGAGTTCGACACGCGACCTCGCACGCGCGAGGTGGTGGTTCAGCTCATAGGCTGAACGCGGCGGTCGTTCAGCTCAAAGGCTGAAAGTAATCGCATAAAATGCGACCGCATGGTGCTGCGTCCGGGGAGCCAAATCGGCCGCTACGAGGTGGTGGCGCTCATTGGCAAGGGCGGCATGGGCGAGGTCTACAGCGCCCGCGACGCCAGGCTCGGGCGACAGGTCGCGATCAAGATCCTGTCACGCGAGTTCACCTCAGACCCTGACCGTGTGCAGCGCTTCGAACGCGAAGCGCGCGTCCTCGCCTCCGTCAGCCACCCTCATATCGCCACCATCCACGGCGTCGAAGATGCCGAGGGCATGTCGGCCCTGGTGATGGAACTGGTGGACGGAGAGACACTGGCGGACCGGATTGTGCGCGGCGCGCTTCCGGTGCCTACTGCGCTCGCGCTCGCCGGTCAAATCGCCGATGCGCTGGATGCCGCTCATGAACGGGGCATCATTCACCGCGATCTCAAGCCCTCGAACGTCAAAGTGACGTCCGCAGGCACGATCAAGGTCCTCGACTTCGGTCTTGCGAAGAACGACACCGTCTCACGTCCGGGCCAGACTGGCGGGACTGCCGACGTTGCCGGAGTGACCGGGCTCGCCACGATCGATGAAACGGCTCCCGGGGTCTTGCTCGGGACGGCTGCGTACATGAGCCCGGAACAGGCACGCGGACACGCAGTGGACAAGCGCACTGACATCTGGGCGTTTGGCTGCGTGCTGTTCGAGATGCTCACCGGACGGTCGCCCTTTGCGCGCGCGACGGTGACCGACACGATGGCCGCGGTGCTCGAGCACGAGCCCGATTGGGCAGCGATCCCGGGCAGCACCCCGGAGCCCGTCATGCGCGCGCTGCGCGCGTGCCTGGAGAAAGACCCGCGTCGCCGCCTCCGCGATCTCGGCGACTGGGATCTCACCATCGAACCCGCCGCGGCAGTGCCATCGCCGCGCGGGCGGCTGCAGTGGATCCCGTGGGCCGTTGCGTTAGCGTGCTGCGTCGGAACTGGCGCATGGCTGCTGCTCTCGAACGATCGCGAACAGTCCGCGCCCGCTCCGCTAATCCGCTTCGATGTGCCGGCCGCGGTCGAACTCTCCGAGTCCGGGCAGTTCTCGGTGTCACCCGATGGCCGCCATCTCGTCTTCGCGGGTACCGGCGACGACCGGATTCTCAGGCTGTGGGTCAAGAGCTTCGATGCGCCCGAGATCCGGCGGCTGCCGGGGACCGAAGCGGAGGTCGTGCCCCAGATCCCGCCAATGTTCTGGTCACCGGACAGCCAGTTTATTGCGTTCTTCGCCGACGGCAAGATCAAGAGAGTGGCGCGCGCGGGCGGCGCGCCCGACGTCTTGTGCGACGTGCCGGCAGTGGCGGTCGGGGGATCGTGGAGCCGAGACGGCGTCATCCTGGTTGGGAATGCGAATGGACCGCTGCTGCGCTGCAGCGCAGACGGCAAGACCGCGGCGGCACCGGCCACGGCGATTCGCGGCGAAGTGCGGCATCTGATGCCGTCGTTCCTGCCCGATGGTCGCCACTTCGTGTATCTGCGAGTCTCGCGTCCGGACCCCTCCGGCAACGGACTCTATCTTGGCGATCTCGAACGGCCTCCGGATCAGCAGCCGAGTGACCGCCTGCTCGCGACAGGTTTCGGCGGAGCGTATGTGCCGGGCGCCGACGGCACTGGCCATCTGTTGTTCGTGCGAGACGGGACGCTCTTTGCCGTCGCATTCGATCCCGAGCGACAGGCGATTGCAGGGGAGCCGGTGACGCTGGCCACGCCGGTCGGCGCATACATCGACACGGCGTTCTTCACGGCTTCGATGAATGCGGTCGTCTATCGCAGCGCGCAATCGGACTTTCAGCTGACATGGCTCGACCGGCGCGGTACGGTGCTCGCCCGCGTCGCGGAGCCGGGCCCGTTCTCGGGATTCGCGCTTTCGCCGGACGGCCTGCGCGCCGTCGCCGTCCGAGAGAACCAGCTCAATCGTGCCGATCAGGATCTGTGGATGGTCGATCTCGTTCGGAGTACGACCACACCTTTCACGACCGACCCGTCTTTCGAGGACGCGCCGGCCTGGAGTCCGGACGGGAAGGAGATCTGGTACACGGTGGGGACGGGTCAGGGAGAGATCCTCCGCAAGTCGACGAGCGGTGCCACCGCCGCGGCGACGGTCTTCGACTCCGCCTCATCGCCAGACATCAACCCCGCGACCACGACGCTCTCGATGTCGGCATCGCCGGCGGGCGATATCCTGTGGTTTACCGTCGGGGCGTTCAGGCGCACTCGGAACGATCTGTGGATGCTGAGGCAGGGTGCGGGTCAAAAGCCTGTCCCCGTGCTTCAACAGGATTTAGACCAGAGCGACGGGCATCTGTCGCCGGATGGCCGGTGGCTGGCGTACGTCTCGAATGAATCCGGGTTACCCGAAGTGCTCGTTCGTACCATCACTCTCGGCGATGGCGCGCCCGTGCTTGGCGAAAGTCTCGTGATCTCGCGTGGCGGGGGCAAGTCGCCACGATGGCGTGCCGACAGCCGCGAGCTGCTCTACCAGACGCTTGCCGGCACGATCATGTCCACGCCCGTTGTGTCAGGAAGTATCGGCGCGCCCGTCGAGGTGACGCGCGTGCCGGGAGCACTCTCGGATTGGGGAGTCTCGGCCGATGGCCAGCGATTCCTGGTCGCGCTCCCGACGAAGCAGGCCTCGCCCCCGCCATTCACCGTGCTCCTCAACTGGCAGTCGTCGCTGTCCGAACCGGTCGCCAGGTCGAAGTGATGCAGGGCGGGTCCTGCGATTGGAAAGGGAAGTAAGGCGGGTCTGGAAAGCAAGACCCGCCCTACGCTGAGCGTTCTAGAAGATGAACTTCACGCTGAACTGACCCTGCAGTCCAGGGTTGTAGAGATCCTCCATGTTGTATCTCGGGTCGTACGAGATCCGGCCTTCCTGGGTCGCCAGGATCAGCGCGTTGTAGTCGTAACCCGCCGCCAGGTTCACGTTTGAGAAGTCGATCGCATTCGCCGGGCGGGTCTGGCCGCCGGCGGGCGCGCCCTTGTTCAGATAGTTGAAGATGTGCGTCGCGGTCTTCTGGTTGAACAGGTTCTGGACGTTCAACTCGAGCCGCAGCCGCCGGCGATCGGACAGCGACAGCTCGTGCGAGACGAGCAAGTCCGTTCGCGTCAGGATCGGCGTGCGGCCCATGTCGCCGCGGCCGTTGACCATCGGCGCGTACTGATCCTGTCCGACAACGTTCGTGGTGATCGGCGTGCCGCTGCCGCCGTAGAAGAAGGCGCCGATCTGCGTGCCGAAGTTGAACTGATAGGCACCATACAGCTTCACGACGTGCGGACGATCCGTCGGCAGCCGGCCGAGCACGTCGAGGTTGCCGTGCGAGTCCCACAGGATCTCGTCGATGTCCCACCCGATGTGCGAGTTGCTGCCCTGACGCGCGATGCTGCCTTCCTGCTGCTGCGCGGTCTTTGAAGTGATGCCTGTCGTCGGTGTCTGGATCTCGTCGGAATTCGCCAGCCCGGAATAGTTCCCGTACAGGCGGCTCAATGTGTAGTTCGCGCTGGCGAACCAGTTCTTCGAGAAACGCCGTTCGAGCGTGACCTCGAGGGCGTCGTACTGCCGCTTTGGCTTCGGCGTCGCGAAGTTGGCCGTCGCGGCATAGGAGGCCGGCGTGATCGTGTTGTTCCCTTCGCCGGGGTTGCCGATGACATAGATGCTGTCGCCGTTGACGAGCGCACCCATGTCCTCGATGGTGCGACCGAGGTTGTTGTGGATGTAGTGGATGCCCAACGCCATGTTGCCGCCAAGCTGCTGGTCCACGCCGGCGTTGAAGCTGTCCTGGAACATCGGCTTGATGTCGGGATCGGTGTTGTTGATCGCCGTCGCTCGCAGATCGCGGAAGCCGGTTGAACTCCCCCAGAGGTCCTGGCCGGGCATGTTGTTCAGGTTCAGGCTGCCGATGTCGAGCGTATCGAGCGAGCGGTAGTGGATGTGCCACACATCGCCCCCGAACGATCCGCGCGCGATCTCGTACTTCGTCCAGTCGTAGTAGCGTCCCCAGCTCGCGAACGCCTTCATCCGGCCGTCGCCGCGCACGTCATACGTCGCACCGAGGCGCGGCGCGAGCTTGTCGGCAAACCCGAACTGAAACGCGTACTTGGCGATGTCGGGACGGAACGTCGGGATCTTCTCGTTCTCCGTGCGGAGTCCGAGGTTGACGGTTAGACGAGAGCCGACGGCCCACGAGTCCTGGATATAGAGGTTCTGGATGTTCGCCTGGACTCGCCCGCGCGTGGCGAGGTCGTCCACGCGGTAGTAGCCGTAGGTCCCGGTACCGGTCTGCCCCGTTGCCGTGCTGCGGAACGCCTGGCCCCAATAGAGATAGACATATCCGCCGGGGTAGTCGACATCCACGTCGTTCACTGAACGGCGCACGCCCCAGCCGCCCTTGATCAAGTGGCCGCCCTTGAGCGCGTGGTTGTAATCGAGCTGGATGTAGCCCTGCTCGGTCGTATCGAAGTTGCTGATCTGAATGCGCGCGGTGTTCGCGGTGTTCACCGGGCCCTGCAGGCTGGCCGGGATCCCGGCCATGCCAATGTTCGACGTCTGATATGTGTAGCTCGTCGTCAACGGCACGCCGGTGTCTTTGTAGCTGTCATAGAAGTAACCGCCGCGCGTGCTCAGGTAGCCGTTGTTGCCGAGCGTCACGTCAACGTTGCCGCTCACATTGTTCTGATCGAGCTCGAACCCGCGGGTGCGATTCGCGTCGTTGGCGGCGCTGGACGTCGTGAGGTAGTTCGTGCCGGTGGAGTCATACGCCGGCATGCGTCCCGTCGAACGCGTCGGCGTCACCAGTACGCTGCCGTTCGCGTGCACACGCCCTGTGGCGTACGTGACTTTGCCGAACCCCTGCCACGCCGTCTGTTCCTGATCAATCGAGCCCGGCTCGGTGCCGTTGGAGAACCGGTAGTCGTTTGTGCGACGGACGACGCGGGGCGAGACCGAGCCGAAGAAGAACAGCCTGTTCTTCACGATCGGCCCGCCGAGTGAGCCGCCGACTTCGTTCTGATTGTTGACCGGCTTGTCGTCATCGAAGTAGCCGACGGTGTTGAAGTCCACCGGGTCGAGGACGAGGCGCTTCACCGGGCTGGAGCCGAGCGCGTTGCCGATGTAGTAGTAGTGAGCTTCACCTGAGAAGGTGTTGCCGCCCGACTTGGTGACCGCGCTGATCACGCCGCCCAGCGCGCCGCCGTATTCGGCATCGATACCGCCGGTCTTCACCTGCACCTCCTGCAGGTACTCGAACACCGTGTTCTGCCGCGAGCTGCCGTAGATCAAGCTGTTGGTGGCGACGCCGTCCACGGTGAAGACGTTCTCGGCGCTGCTCGCGCCATTCACCTGGAAACCGCCTTCGACTTCACCGGAATTCACGCCCGGCGCAGCCATGGCAATGCTCTGGAAGCTGCGGCCCTTCGGCAGCCGGTCGAATTCCTCGGAGGTCACGTTATGGGAGAGCGTCACGCTCCCCAGGTCGAGCGTTCTCGTCGCATCACTCGTGACGCTCACCACCTCGGTCAGCACGCCTGGTCTGAGCTCGGCGTCCACGGTCAGCGTTCGTCCGAGAAAGACGATCGCATCATCCACGACGACTTTCTGAAACGACTGAAGCTCAATCGTGACGGAGTAGCGGCCCGGGTCGAGGTCGGGTACGCGGTACGACCCGTCAGATCCGGTGACCGCCACGCGCTGCGCGTTGGTCTCCTTGTTGGTTGCCGTGACGGTCGCGCCGGGCACGGCCGCCTTGGTGCTGTCGGTCACGGTGCCTGCGAGGCTGCCGAAGCGTTCTTGCGCTCCCGCCACTGCACTGACCAGGAGGAGCCCCACTAGAAACGCGGTGATGCGTCTCGCCATCGTCCCCTTCTCCTTGCTCGGCGTTGCCACAACGCCGGTTGTTAAAACGGTTCTCGCCAACCAGCGCTGATAGGAGAGAAACGTGCCGAAGGGACGAGGGACGAGTGGTTGTTCGACGGGGACGAGGATCCTGCGCGCGGTGGGCAACGCATACACGAACGGCGGCGTTCTACAGACAATTGGACGGAATTCAGAAAACTGTATTTGAAAACCCACGGTTGGCCCCGCGAAACGTGCCCACGGGCCCACCGCAAAGGCTCAAAGAAACTGAGCTGTTGACGGCGCCGAAGCTTCGGTATATTCTGTAGTGACAGAAATTACAGAAACAACTGGATATGAGCAAACACGCCGCCGTCAGTCAGTTATCAGCCGTTGCTGGACCGCTATCCGCGGTCCAGCGCAAGTTCATCCTCCATTGGGGCGAGATGGGCACGCGATGGGGCGTCAATCGCACCGTCGCACAAGTGCACGCGCTCCTCTTTATCTCGCCCCAACCGCTCAATGCCGACGACATCGTCGAGGCGCTCGAGGTCGCGCGCTCGAACGTCAGCACCAGCCTCAAGGAACTACAAGGGTGGGGCATCGTCAGGCTGGTGCACGTGCAGGCCGACAAGCGCGATCACTTCGAGAGTCTCAAGGACGTGTGGGAGATGTTCCGCATCGTCATGGACGAGCGGAAAAAGCGCGAGTTCGACCCGACGATGCACATGTTGCGCGAGTGCATTGCGGAAGCGGAGAAGGACAAGGCGACCGACGAATACACCGAGGAGCGCCTCAAGGAGCTCTACGGATTCTTCGAGACGACGACCACGTTGTACGCCCAGGTTCGCCGCTGGACGCCGGCCGCCATCATCAAGTTCATGAAGGCAGGAGACAAGGTGCTCAAGGCACTGGGGCTGGGTGCGTGATGGCGGCCATCACGCTGGGAGTAGGTGAGTGATGGCGGCCATTTACTACGACGATGAGTGCCGGTTCTGCCGCGACATGCTGCGCCGCTTCGGGCGTACGCTCGCTCTTCGCCGGTTCACGTTCGTTCCATTGCAGGTGCCAGGCGCGGCTCGATTGCTCGGCGTCGCGGATGAACGTCTGCTCGACGAGATGCGGGTGCGTCTGGATGACGGCGTTGTGTTTGGCGGCGCGTCTGCGGTGCTGGCGATTGCCCGCCGGATCTGGTGGGCGTGGCCTCTCTGGGCCCTGGGTCGCCTGCCGGGTGCGATGCCCGTGCTGGATATGGCCTATCGCTGGATCGCACGCAATCGTCATTGCCTGCACGGCGCGTGTGCGGTTCCACGTAGACCGGGGTCCTCAGACCCCGCTTCGGCGAGGTGATGTATGCCGCGCTGGGTGGTGATGTGGTTACTGGCGTTGACTTTGTATTGTGCGTGCAAATGGCTGACGTACTGGCTGGCTCGCGCACAGTTCAGCCAAAGCGATCGGAGCCGTACGCTTGGCTACCTCCTCGTCTGGCCCGGGATGGATGCGAACGCATTTACGTCGCATAGCGACGCCGTACCGGAACCGACATCGCGGCGTGAATGGGCGATCGCCGGCTTGAAAGTGCTGTTCGGCGTTGAGCTGACGTGGGTCGTTGCGCGGTGGGCGTGGCCGGATCGGCCGTTGGTTGCCGGGTGGATCGGTATGGTCGGCGCCATCTTCATGCTGCACTTCGGCGTGTTTCACCTGCTGTCACTCGCATGGCGACACGCGGGCATCAATGCCGTTCCGCTGATGCGGAACCCGATGCGCGCGACCTCGCTCGGGGAGTTCTGGGGACGGCGATGGAACACCGGATTTCACCAGCTCGCGAGCCGGTTCACGTTCCAGCCGCTGCGGCCATCGCTCGGCGTCGTCGGCGCGATGCTGACGACCTTCCTCGTATCGGGTCTGATTCACGATCTGGTGATTTCGGTTCCGGCCGGTGGCGGCTACGGGCTACCAACCGGCTACTTCGTACTGCAAGGGCTGGGTGTCGTGGGCGAGCGATCCGGACCCGGTCGCTGGCTCGGTCTCGGCCGTGGCTGGCGCGGGTGGGTGTTCACGGCTCTCGTGACCGCGGGCCCGGCGTTCTGGTTGTTCCCGCCGCCATTCGTGCACAACGTGATTCTGCCGATGCTCGGCGTGATTGGCGCGGTGTAGCGGTGTAGTGTCCGGCTTCGGCCGGACGGTCCTGTAGTGTCCGGCTTTAGCCGGACGGAGTAGGTGTCATGGCAATCGATCTGACGTTGCTGCTGCAAGTCGCCGGTGTGATGCACCTCGGTCTCATGAGCGCCGGCCTGCTCATGCCCAAGGTTGTGAACATGCGCGCGCACCTCGCCGGACTGCCGGCGTTCATCCGGCAGCTGTTCTGGGTTTACTACTCGTTCATCGCGCTGTGTCTGGTCGGCTTCAGTGTCATCACGATCGTCTTTGCCGAGACGCTGGCGTCGGGCAGCACGCTGTCGCGCGCGTTGTGCGCGTTCTTTGCGGTGTTCTGGACGATGCGACTCTTCGTCGCGACATTCGTCTTTGATATGCGTCCGTACGTGACGAACCCCGCTCGCCGGCTCGGCTATCACGCGCTGAACGTCGTCTTCATCTATCTGCCGGTCGTGTACGGGTTTGCGGCGACCCGATCCTAATGGAGGATCGCCTCGAGCCGTGCGTAACGCATCAGTATCGGGTGTCCAGATTTCTCAAAGGCCTTTTGCGCATAGCGGCGCATCACCGTGTTGGCATGAGGTGCGTCGAGCACTGCGGTCACGTGGGTGATCCATTCGACTGGCCGTACCGATTCGGCGTACCGTGACATCAATGCGGCGAGCTCGTCGAGTGCCTCAGCCCGTAAAACGTTGTCCCCTCGGGCCGCTGTGATGAGTGCAAGACACCGTTGATGGAAGTAGAGCCGCGATGACCTTTCGTCGGCTGTCGTCCACTCATATAGAGCCCTGGAGAGCTGTGCTCGCGCGGCCTTCCGCTGCGGCGCCAGCATGCTGGCAGACATCTCAATCATTCCAAAAGCGCCCAGAGCCTCCCACACACGGCTCGCCTGCGGTGAACGCCAGAGCTCCGATGGCCGGACGGAGGCAATCGTGTGAGCCCCCCGCAGATCCTCGCGACGGAGAAGCGGCTGGTTGTGGGCCGCGAGCAGCATGTTGGCTCGAGTGATGACTGTCTGCTCCATGTCGAGAATCGCGCCGCTGTCGTGGCCGGTCAGTGAACAGCGGCGCGTTTGAAAGTGCGTCACGACGTACGACCTGAACGAACCAAGGAGGTCAGCGACCGAGACTCTGTGGGTTGACCCGAATGCGACAACGAAGCGTTCGACGGCGTCCCATGTTCGCAGGAGATTGCCGGTGAACGTCCAGTCGTCATCGTGGATCGAACGCAGCCGTTCGGTGAGTGTCGTGAGGACGGCATTGATCTGCGGTGAGGGCAGGTTGACCATTAGCACGGCCGACATCGCAGGTGCGAGCTCGGCAGACGTCCCAATGTCTGCGATCCTGGACTGAAGCAGCTCTCTTGCGAGGCGCTCATCGTCGGTGTTGCGGAGATTGGGCGGTGGCGCCTGCAGCGAGCGAATCAACGCGGCCATTGCCTCATACGGTGGTTCGGCGTCGTACATCAAGGTGTCCGTGCATTCGAGTCGAGGGGCGGCGGTCGGCACACGTTTCAGCAGCTCGATCGCGCGGTGTGGGTCCAACGACAGCAGGCCGTTGATCGCGCGTATCTGCAGCGATGTCGTGTCGAGACCACTCGCGCGGCCCATCGTGACGACGGCGTCGATCGTCATCCCGTGTGTCCATGGCAGGGCGCGACGACGGCGTGGCTCTTGTGCCTTGCCGCCCAGCGTGAACGCGCGCTCGAGAACCTGAGCGAGCCAGGCCGAGTCCTCCGTCGCGGCGCGACGTGAACTGGCCGCTCGGATCAGCAGATCGGCAGCGAATTCGGCGGCCACGGATTCCTCGATCGACTCGACGAACGCACGGAGTTCTGACGTGCCGAATCGGACGGGAGTCGAGGAGAGCGTGGTCGTCGTCAGTACGAGGGTCGCGATCGTCGCGACGAGTGCGCCGATATTGGTGCGTGCCATGTGATCTGTCCCGTGAGTGCGTTGAAGCCGGGGTCGCTCTATATAACGACGCGCACGCGCGATTCCCTCACCTCGCAAAATTAAATTTCTCGCATGGGTTGTGTGATGGAACGCTGTGGTAGCCTGCCGCTCGAGAGCAGTGAATGCCCGACGCACTTGGTCGACGCGCTCGTGAGCGATCGACGTTCTCGAACGCGCCCGCGGAAGTCGAGGATCTTCGCGTGGACATCATGCGCGCGGTTCGAAGCATCTGCCCGCGGTGGCTCGCCGAGCAGGCAGATGATTTGACACAGGTCGCTATCTCTCGAATTCTCGATCGCGTACGTGCGACGAATGGCGAGCTGGAGTTGTCGCCGGGATATCTCTATCGCACGGCCTACTCCGTGGTGGTCGATGAAATCCGCCGCCGTCGTCGCCTGCAGGAGATCCCGCTCGAGTCAGAGATCGTCGTGGTCTCGAAGGATGGTGATCCCGAGCGTCTCACATTGGGTCGCGAAGTCGGCCACGCAATCACGCAATGTCTCTCGAGGTTGGCTCCGCCGCGTCGTCGAGCCGTCACGCTGTACTTGATGGGACATTCGCATGAAGAGATCCGTGCACTGTTGGAGTGTCGTTACAAGCGAGCCGAAAATCTCGTCTACCGAGGTTTGAGCGATTTGCGCGCCTGCCTCACGAAGCGTGGGATCCGAACATGAGTCGAGACACTCGAGTTCCGCTCCATCCGCACGACGCCTTCTTGGCTGCGGCCCTCCGTTCGGGGGGTGAACACGCGCATCCGCGAGGCGATTGTCCGCCCGCGCAGCGTCTGTGGGACGCCGTGCGGCTCGATGTGCCGACGGACGAGCGGCTGCGCATCATCGATCACCTCGCGGAGTGCCCGACCTGCGCCGAGGCCTGGCAGCTGGCCGGCGAGCTCGCGGCGGCGGAACGCGCCGCGACGGGGGAGCCGGCGGCGGAATCGCCGCTTCAAGCGGCGGAGCGCAAAAGTGTAGCGATGCGAGCGTTCGGGCCACTCGGAACGATGTTCGGCGGGAAAGCGCTGGCTCTTGGGGTGGGTGCGTTGCTCCTCGCACTCGGCGTCGCCTTCATCATGCAACGTCAGTCAGCTGTGCGGGTCGAGCAGCCGCCTGAAGTGCCCGTGGCTGCGCCCCTGCCACCCTCGTATCGCATTAAGGCCGTGCTCAACCGCGAGCAGAATGGTATGAAGGTTCCTGTCGAGCCGTTCGGACGTCTCGCGCCGTCCGATCGACTGTCGCTCGACATCGACATCTCTGTTCCGCTGTATGTCTATGTCGTATGGGGCGACGAGCGGGGCAATTCGTCCCTGGTATTCCCGTCGGCCGATGATGGAACCGGAAACCCGTTACCTGCTGGCGCTCACCAGTTGCCGGATCGGAATCGTGACGGCAAGCTGTACATAGAAGCCGCGCCGGGCGGGGGCCGCCAGCACCTTCTGGTCATTGCCAGCCCGACTCGGTCGATGCTCGAAGAGATGTTCGCGCGCCTGCCACCATCGCCACCCCGCAGCCCGTTGCCGGCAGATAGCACGCGTTCGAACAACGAACCGGGCCCGTTGCGCAGCCGCTACGGCATCGTCCTGCCTTCTGCAGTGACGGGCGGCCAGCCGTATGCAGACCGATGGTTTCGTGATCCGCTCCCGATGTGGGAAGAGACTGCACGGGGCGTGTGGATTCGCGAGGCGACCTATGAATACCCAAGCTCCGTCGAGATCCAAGGACAGAGGAGGGAGTAATCCGTTCGCCACGGCCCCGTTTACACGCATCAGGTTGCACGGTTCGCAGCGTTGTCGCATAGATCTGAGAGCCTCTCCCCGTGACGCGTCACGACGACGCGCCTCAGCCACATCGTACGAGGTGTCTCATGGCAAGACCGAAATCCCTGTTGTTTGTGATGACGTTGGTGCTCGCGGGGGCGCTGACTATCTCTCTCATGGCGCAGGCGGGTCCTTTCAAAGGCCACGCCGATCTGAGCGGGTATCAGGAGAACCCCACGTTATCGAGTCCAGCCACCGGCACAGCCGACATCGAGATCAGCAAGGACGGTGGGTCCGTGTCCTACACCCTGACCTATCAGGGAGTCGGCACGAACGTCCTCTTCGCACATATTCATCTCGGGAGGCCGGCGATCAACGGCGGCATCATGGTCTTCCTCTGCACGAACGCAACGCCGCCAGCCGGCGTACCGTCCCCTCCGGCGTGTCCTCAAAACGGCGGCACGGTGTCCGGCACGCTGACAGCCACAAATGTGATTGCGACGACGAATCCGCCACAGGGCGTGGCGGCTGGAGAATTCGCCGAGTTTGTACAGTCGCTGCGCGCCGAGGCCGCATACGTCAACCTGCACTCGGCGGCATTCGGTGCTGGCGAAATCCGTGGGCAGGTCACTTTCAACCGTTCGGATTCAGTGAACGACGACTAGCGCATTTGGTCCGTCAGGCGGGTCTTGCCTTCCAAGCCCGCCTGACGGGGTAGAATCCTCAGTCCGCGCCTGATGCGCGGCCCAATCCTGAGGACCGATGCGCAAGATTGACGTCTTTACCCACATCTCCCCGCCAGGCTACTCGGAAGGGGTCGAAAGACTCGCCGGCAATCTGAAGGACATCGGCAAACGCAGCCGGGGCGTGCCGATGCTGCACGATCTCGACATCCGTTTCCGCGTGATGGACATGTTCCCGGAGTATCAGCAGGTGTTGTCGCTGCCGACGCCGCCGATCGAGCTTTTCGCCCAGCCGAAGGAGGGCATCGAGCTCGCGCGGATCGCCAACGACTCCATGGCCGAGCTCGTGCGGAAGCATCCGGATCGCTTTGTCGGGTTCGCGGCCGCCTTGCCAATGAACGATCCTGAGGCCTCCGTCAAAGAGGCACAGCGCGCCGTCAAAGACCTCGGCGCGAAAGGCATCCAGATTCATTCGAACGTCCTCGGCAAGCCGCTCGTTGCAGCCGAGTTTCTGCCGTTGTTCGAAGCGATGGTGGGATACGATTTGCCGATCTGGCTGCACCCGTACCGCGGCGCCAACTTCCCGGACTATCTGACCGAACAGTCGTCGGAGTACGAGATCTGGTGGACGTTTGGATGGCCCTACGACACCAGCGCGGCGATGGCGCGAATGGTCTTTGCCGGCCTGTTCGACAAATGGCCGACGCTGAAGGTCATCGCCCATCACATGGGGGCGATGGTGCCGTATTTCGCCGGCCGCGTCGGACCGGGCTGGGATCAGCTCGGCGCCCGCACGTCCGATCGCGATCTGGGGCAGGTATTGAAAGGACTCA
>Ga0111539_10001383_pt1 | contig 32248 bp, 23 predicted proteins | sample RhiMethybrSRZTD1_FD_79667 | JGI IMG/M metagenome (GOLD analysis project Ga0111539, IMG submission 79667) | Populus rhizosphere microbial communities from Tennessee, USA - Rhizosphere MetaG P. TD hybrid SRZTD1 (version 2) (version 2) | ecosystem: Host-associated > Plants > Roots > Rhizosphere >...
CGACCGTCAGGCCGCTCAGCGCGACCCGCAGCCGCGCGCCCGGCGGTTCCGTCATCTGGCCGTAGACCAGCGCGGCGCGCGACTTCTCCATCTCCTGCATGTTGATGACGCCGCTCTCCTGGAACTCGAGCCAGAGGTCGTTTCCTTCGCGCGTGCGCTCACCGACACCGGCGAACACCGACACGCCGCCGTGCTTCATGGCGACGTTGTGAATCAGCTCCTGGATGATGACGGTCTTGCCGACGCCGGCACCGCCGAACAGGCCGATCTTGCCGCCGCGGAGGTAGGGCTCCAGCAGGTCGATGACCTTGATGCCGGTCTCGAACATCTGCAGCTCGGTGGACTGCTGCTCGAGCGCCGGCGCGGACCGGTGAATCGACCAGTGCTCGGTCGCGTTCACGGGACGATCGGGGAAGTCGACCGGCTCACCGAGCACGTTCATGACGCGGCCGAGCGTCGCCGTACCGACCGGCATCGAGATTGGCCCACCGGTGTCGATGGCTTCCATCCCGCGGCGCATGCCGTCGGTCGGCTTCATCGCGACCGTCCGCACGCGGTTCTCGCCGAGGTGCTGTTCGACCTCGCACACGACGTCCATCGTCTCGCCGCCGGGACCGGTGGTCCTGATCCGTACCGCGTTGTAGATCGCCGGCAGGTAGCCGCTCTCGAATTCGATGTCGACCACGGGGCCGATGACCTGGACGACTTTCCCGGCCTTGGTGGCCGCCTTGGGCGCCGTCGCTTTTTCCGTTGCTGTTGCCATTTACTGAATCCTCGCCAAATCCCAAGCTCCAAGATCCAAATCCCAACGCACTCCCAACTGCCAACCCCCAATCAACCGCCAACCTCACGACCCAGGCCTTGTAGGTTTGGGGTTGGGAGTGCGTTGGAGCTTGGGATTTGGAGCTTGGGATTTGATCTACGGCATCAAAGAGCCTCCGCACCGGAAACGACTTCGATAATCTCTCTCGTAATCGCCGCCTGCCGGACCTTGTTCATGTAGAGCGTCAGGCTCTCGATCATTTCCCCCGAGTTCCGTGTGGCGGCATCCATTGCGGTCATCTGCGCCGCGAAAAACGCCGCGTTCGACTCGAGCAGCGCGCGGAACACCTGGACTTCGACGTGGCGCGGGAGCAGCGACCTGAACAGCTCTTCCGGCGACGGCTCGTAGAGGTAGTCGACGGGTGGCGCTGGTTCGGAGCTGTCGAACGCCGTGCGCGGAATCGGCAGCAGCTGCTCGGTGACGACCCGCTGCTGGAGTACCGAGCGAAACTCGTTGTAGACGAGGTACACGGAATCGACTTCGCCGCCGGTGAACGCCTCCATCGCCGTCCGCGCGATGTCCGCTCCGTCGTCGAAGTGCAGCTTCGCGAACAGGTTGATTCGCTCGTAGCGGATCTCGAACCCGCGCTTCGCGAAATAGTCACGCCCGCGCCGGCCGACGAGTCCGAGCGCCACCTGGCGCGACGGCTGCTCCGTGATGAAGGTGGCGGCGGCCTTGATCACGTTCGCATTGAAGCTGCCGCACAGTCCGCGATCGGCAGTGATTACAAGGAGCAGCGCCTTGCCGCCGGCGCGCGGTGCCTTGCGCTCATCGAGCAGCGGGTGCGCCGCCGCGTCGACCCGGCTCGACAGCCGGTTCAGCACCCGGAGCATCTGCGCCGCGAACGGCCGGCCGTGCTGGATGCGATCCTGCGCGCGCCGCAGCTTCGAGGCCGCGACCATCTTCATCGCCTTGGTGATCTGCTGCGTCGACTTGACCGCGCGGATGCGCCGGCGGATGTCCAACAATGAGGGCATGCGTCAGTTCCGTTCCTGCCTGTAGCGCCGGGGCTTCAGCCCCGGCGTCCTACGCCGCCGCGCCTTTCGTCGCCGCCGTGAACTGGTCGGTGAATTCCTTCAGGGCCTGGTTCAGATCCGACTTGATCTGATCGTTCAGTTCCTTCTTCTCGGCCACCGCCTGCAGCAGCTGCGCACGGCGGGTATCGAGAAACTTGAAGAGCTCGGTCTCGTAATCGCGCACGCGCTCCACCGGCACCGGGTCGAGGTACCCGTTGGTCGCCGCGTAGATGATGATGACCTGTTTCTCGACGCCAAGCGGCTGGTACTGCGGCTGTTTGAGCACCTCGACCAGGCGTCGGCCGCGATTGAGCTGGTTGAGCGTGGCCTTGTCCAGATCGCTTCCAAACTGCGCGAACGCGGCGAGCTCGCGGTACTGCGCAAGATCGAGCCGCAGCGAACCCGCCACCTGTCGCATCGCCTTGACCTGCGCCGACCCGCCGACGCGCGACACCGAGTTGCCGACGTTGATCGCCGGGCGCACACCCTGGTGGAACAGATCGCTCTCGAGGAAGATCTGGCCGTCGGTAATCGAAATGACGTTGGTCGGGATGTAGGCCGAAAGGTCGCCGGCCTGGGTCTCGATGATCGGCAAAGCGGTCAGCGATCCGCCGCCGAGCTCCTTGCGCATCTTGGCCGCCCGCTCGAGCAGCCGCGAGTGCAGGTAGAAGACGTCGCCGGGATACGCTTCGCGGCCCGGCGGACGCCGGAGCAGCAGCGAGATCTCGCGGTAGGCCTGCGCGTGCTTCGACAGGTCGTCGTAAACGCAGAGCGCGTGGCGGCCGGTGTCGCGGAAGAACTCGCCCATCGCACAGGCCGAGTACGGGCTGATGTAGAGGAGCGGCGCGGGATCCGACGCGGCGGCGGCGACCACGATCGTGTATTCCATCGCGCCGGCTTCGTCGAGGGTGCGGACCACCTGCGCGATCGTCGACTGCTTCTGCCCGATCGCGTTGTAGATGCAGACGACGTCCTTGCCCTTCTGGTTGATGATCGTGTCCACCGCGACCGCGGTCTTGCCGGTCTGGCGATCGCCGATGATCAACTCACGCTGGCCGCGGCCGATCGGCACCATCGCATCGATCGCCTTCAGGCCGGTCTGCAGCGGCTCCTTGACCGGCGATCGATCGACGACGCCCGGGGCGATGCGCTCGATCTCGCGGCTCTGCTTCGAGATGATCGGGCCCTTGCCGTCGATCGCCTGCCCCAGCGCGTTGACGACGCGCCCGACCATCTCCTCGCCGACCGGGACGGAGATGATCCTGTTCGTCCGCTTGACCGTGTCGCCTTCCTTGATCTCGGTGTAGTCCCCGAGCAGCACCGCGCCGACGCTCTCTTCTTCGAGGTTGAGCGCGATGCCGAACACGCCGTGCGGAAACTCGAGCATCTCGCCGGCCATGGTGTTTTCCACCCCATGCACGCGCGCGATGCCGTCCCCGATGGAGACGATCGTGCCCACTTCCGCGACGTCGACGTCGACGGCGTAGTTGCCAATTTGGTCGCGGATGATCTTGGAGATCTCTTCAGCCTTGATATTCATGCGTTTCAACAATTGGGCGCCGGGGCGCTTCAGGCCCCCGCGACTTCCGATTCCACCAGGCGCTGCTTCAGTTTTTCGAGCTGAGTCGTGATGCTGCCGTCGTAGATCGTGCTGCCGATCCGGGCCACCGCGCCTCCCAGGATCGAAGGATCGACATCAACCTGCAGGTCCACCCTCCGGCCGGTCGCGTCGGCAAGCCCCTGCTGGAGCGCGGAGACGCGATCCGCCGGCAGCGCCACGGCGGTCGTCACCCTGGCGCGAACGATCAGCTGATGATCCATCAACCGCGAGCGATACGCCTCGGCGAGATCCGGAAGCAGCACGAGGCGATCGCGGTCGGCAAGGAGCAACAACACCCGCGACAGGATCGGGTTGACCGGGCTCAGCGACAGCAGGTGTTCCACCACCGCACGTTTCCGCGAGGCGGGAATCGCGGGATTGAACAGGGCGCGCTGCAGCTGCTCGTTCCCCTGCACGAGGCTGGACGTGTCGGTCAGCTCACGATCGATTTGAACGAGGTCCTGGCGTTCGGCGAGTGCGACGTCGAACAAGGCGCGCGCATAACGAGTTGCAGCCGCGCGGTTGGTCATCGTGCCTCCCTCAACTGGGTCGTGTACCGATCGACGAGCCGCAACTGATCCTCGGGAGTGATGGTGCGTTGAATGCGATCGTGCGCCACCTGGACGGCGAGCCGGGCGGCGTGTTCGGTGAGTTCGCGACGGGCGATACGCAGCCGCGTCGCGATTTCACGACGCGTCTGTTCGAGCAACCGGTCGCGCTCGGTCCTGGCGGTTTCTGCGATCCGGACTTTTTCGGCTCGCACATCCTCTTCGCCGCGGCTCTTCAACGCCGTCAGCTCCGCCGGCAGCTCGCTCAGTCGTTTCTGGATTTCTTCGAGCTGCGCCGTGGCGGTCCGCCGCATCTCGGCGGCAGTGATCAGGTCCTGGCGGATCTGCGCGCTGCGGCCGCTCAGGTAACCGGCAATCGGGGTCTTGAGGAAGTAGACCAGGATCCCGACCAGAATGCCGAAGTTCAGCAGCTTGGCGACCAGGTCGCGGATCGGGTGCTCGGAGCCGTGTGCGGCTTCGGCGTTCGCATGTTCGACGGGCTGCGCGCCTCCGGCAGCTGCCGGGGCGGCGGCGGGTCCGCCCGCTTCGTGTCCTTGTGCGGCAACGGCGGAAGGGGACACGAACAGGGCTGCGAGCAGGAGGAAAACGGCGAGTCCGGGCAAACTGACGCGGCGCGTAAACATCTTCTGTGTGATTTCCGTTACTCCGGCACTCTGCTAATCGGGATCGAACCGGTCAGGACGCGCGGCGCCCGAGGATGCGCTCCGCAGCCGCCGCGCCGAGCGCTTCGGCGTCGGCGGCGAGACGCCGGCGGGCTTCTTCGGTCTCGGCCTGCAACTGTGCGGATGCCGCGGCGATTTCGGCTTCGGCCTCGGCTCGGGTCCGGGTCAGAATTTCGGAGCGCTCGGCCAGCGCGATCTTGCGCATCTCGTCCATCTGACGATAGATCTCGGCGCGCGCGGCCGCGGTTTTGCGCTCGAATTCCTCGGTGGCTGCTCGCGCCTCAGTCGCGGATCGTTCCGCCAGCTGACGCGCCGATCGCGTGGCTTCGGCCCGCTGCTGCATCACCCCCTGCAGGGGACGGAACAGCAGCCGATCGAGCAGGATCGTCAGCACGAGCACGAAGAAGATGACCCACAGGACCGAGAGATCCGGAAACAACAGCACCTCCGGCGCGCGAGACACCACTCCACTGAGGGCCGCTCGCTGCGGTAGACAAACGTAAATTTATACCACGTTGACGCGGGGACAGTCGAGTTAACGAAGGACCAGCCGGTGGCTCTGAGGTGAGGTGACCCGGCCGACTCGCCGGGTGGCCGGGTCGACCTGCCGGAGGAGGGCTTCCGCTGCGTCGGCATGCGCCGGATCGACCGAGGCAAGCAGGCCTCCGGACGTCTGTGGGTCGTGCATTACCGTCAGCAGATCATTCGACACGCCGGCCGACACCTGCACGTCTGGCCCGAAGTGTTCGGCGTTGGTCCGGCCGCCACCCGGAACATTGGCTGCTGCGAGATCGAGCGCTCCCGGGAGCAGCGGAACCGACGCGCTCTCGATCTCGAGAGTCACACCGCTCGCGACCGCCATCTCGGACCCGTGCCCGATCAACCCGAACCCGGTGATGTCGGTGCACGCATGCACGGCGCCGTGCGGCAATGAGGCCAGCGCCTCGCTCGCGGCGCGATTCAGGCGCGACATCGACGCCACCGCGGCGCTGACGACGGAGTCGGACACCCGATCGGCTTTGAGCGCCGTGGCGACGATTCCCGTTCCGAGCGGCTTCGTCAGGAACAGGACGTCGCCGGGCCTGGCGCCGGCGTTCATCCAGATGCGCCGCGGGTGGATCTCTCCGGTGACCGCATAGCCGAACTTGATTTCCTGATCCTGGACCGTGTGTCCGCCGAGCAGGCTCACGCCCGCACGCTGGAGCGTCTCGAGCCCGCCGGCAAAGATCCGCCCCAGCAACGACGGATCGAGGTCCTTTGGAAACGCCGCGATGGCGAGCGCCGTGAGTGGACGGCCGCCCATGGCATAGACATCGCTCAGTGCGTTCGCGGCCGCAATCTGCCCGTATGTGAACGCGTCGTCCACGATCGGCGTGAAGAAGTCCACCGTCTGCACCAGCGCCCGCTCGTCATCGAGCTTGTACACACCGGCATCGTCCGCGGTCCGATAGTCGACGAGGACCCGGTCATCGGTCATCACGGGCAGTCCGCCCAGCACCTGGGCGAGCTCACCGGCAGCGAGCTTGCTCGCTCAACCGGCGCAATGCGAGTAGGCGGTTAGCTTTTTCATTCGTCAAATCCCAAGGTCCAAATCCCAAGCTCCAAATCCCAAATCCCAAGCTCCAAGCCAACCTCCAACGTCAAGCCCCAACCTGAGAGTGAGTTTGGCAGTTGAGCATTGGCTTGGAGGTTGGGATTTGGGATTTGGAGCTTGGGATTTGATCTAGCTCTTGTCCGTCAACTGCTCGTAAATCCTTTGCAGCTCGTTCTCGTCACTGAAATCGATCTCGATCCGGCCTCCCTTTCCCTTCCGCGCGATTCGCACCCGCGTGCCGAGAGCGAAGCGCAAACGGTCTTCGGCCGCGCGCGTGTGTACGTCTTTCGGCGCTTCGGGCTTCTCCGGCGCAGGACTGACAGCCCGCTTGACGAGCGCTTCGGTGTCCCGGACCGAGAGCCCCTTCTGCACGACCTCGTGAGAGACTCGCAGCTGACTCTCCGCGTCGGGAAGACTCAGAAGCGCGCGGGCATGACCCATCGACAGCGTCCGGCCGCCGACGTGATCGCGCACTTCGGGCGGCAGCCGCAGCAGCCGGACGTAGTTCGCGACTGACGACCGATCCTTGCCGACCGACTCGGCGATCTGTTCCTGGGTCAGGCCGAATTCGTCGCCGAGCCGTCGGTAGGCGTGCGCCTCTTCAATCGGATTGAGATCTTCCCGCTGGATGTTCTCGATGAGCGCGGCGGCAAGCAGCCGATCGTCGGGAATGTCACGCACGACCACCGGAACCTTCAGCAGACCCGCGCGCTGCGAGGCGCGCCAGCGCCGCTCGCCGGCGACGATCTCATAGCCGTTCTCCGCCTTGCGGACGACGATCGGCTGGATCACGCCGTTCGAGCGGATCGAACGCGCGAGCTCCTCGATCCGGCCGTCATCCATCTGGGTTCGCGGCTGGAACTTGTTGGGCTGCAGCAGGTCGATGTCGACGTCGAGGGCGCGCTCCTGGGTGACGGGCGCCGGCGCGTCGGGGATGAGCGCGCTCAGACCCCGGCCGAGCGCTGGACGTTTGTCAGCCATGGTGCTCCTGTGACTGCTCGGCGGCCGATTCGTCGCGGACGAGGACCTCGCGCGCGAGCGCGAGGTACGCCTCCGCGCCTCTCGATTTCACATCGTAGAGGATCGCCGGGACGCCGTGGCTCGGGGCTTCGCCGAGCCGGATGTTGCGCGGAATGACGGTGGTGTAGACCCGGTCCTGGAAGTACGCCCGTATGTCCTTGGCGACCTGCTGACCCAGATTCGTCCGCTCGTCATACATCGTCAACAGGACCCCGGCGATGTCGAGCCCCGGGTTGAAGGCCGCCCGCACGCGTCGGAGGGTGGCGACCAGGTCGGCGAGCCCTTCGAGCGCAAAGTATTCACAATTCAGGGGGATAAGCACCGCATCGGCGGCGACGAGGGCGTTTAAGGTTAACAACCCTAACGACGGGGGGGTGTCGATGAAGATGTAGTCGAACTGCTCTTTGAGCGGCTGTAACAGCGCCTGCATCCGCTTCTCCCGGTCCGGAAGCGACACGAGCTCGAGTTCGGCCCCCGTCAGATTCCGGTCCGCCGGCACCAGGCTCAGCTGCGAGACCGCCGTAGGCAGGACGAAGGCCTCCGGATCCTCAACGTCAGCAGTCAGGGCGTGGTAGACCGTTCCGGCCTTGGCTATCTGGCCTTTCAGGCCTACACCACTCGTGAGATTGGCCTGCGGATCGAGGTCGACCAGAAGAACCCGCCTCTTGTCCGAAACGGCCAGGGCCGTCGCAAGATTTATTGCTGTGGTGGTCTTGCCTACGCCACCTTTCTGGTTGGCGACGGCAAGGATGCGTGCAGACATTTGGTCAGAACACCCAAACGCGAACGACAGAGCTAGCGACGATAGCGACCGAGCCAGGGACGATCAAGCTTCCGACCGGACTGTTCCACGTGGAACATAGGCACCAATTGGGCGCTTTTGGAGGAGCGTCGCCCGACTTTGCATCACTTCCACAAGTGGATAGGTATCGACCCATTGTAGCGGCGGTACAACGACGGGTTCAGCAGGTCCGTGAGGGCCGCGAAACAGGAGAACGTGGCCACCAGGCCTCAGAAACGCCTGGATGGTATTGAGCATGCGCATTTCGATCCTCACCGCCCGCATGCTCACTAAATCGAAGGTTTCATGCAGCTGCGGTCGGGCTAAAAGCTCTTCGACGCGCGTCGTTTCGACCACAGTCGCAGTCAGACCCAGCTGCCGGGATGCTTCCCTGAGGAAGGCGGATTTTCTGACCTTCGCCTCGACCATGGTGAGGTGGAGGTGTGAAAGCGCGAGCTTGAGTGGAATCGCCGGCGAACCTCCGCCAGATCCGATGTCCATCAGGCGCGTGGCGGAAGCCGGAACATACCGCGCCGCGAGCAGAGGCTCGAGCAGCAAACGGTCAACGGCTTCATCAGGATCGGCGATCGACGTCAGATTAATCTTCTGATTCCACCTGAACAAAAGACCGTAAAACGTGTCGAGTTTCTCAACGAGCTCATCGTTCAGGAAAAGGCCGACCCGCAACGCCCGACGAGTCAGTCTGGTAGAGAAGTCGCGCGGCGCCACGCCGGAAGGGTATCAGAGGTCCCCTTCCGCGCTCTGCCGCTGTGACGAACGATCGAGATAAGTCGCAATTACCGCCACTGCCGCCGGCGTTACGCCGGGAATCCTGGACGCATGCCCCAGGGTCATCGGACGGAGCTCGGTCAGCCTCTGTACCATCTCCCGGGAAAGCCCGGGCACGCCCGCGAACTCGAAGGTCGCCGGAATGCTGCGCCCCTCCTGCCGTCGCTGCCGCTCGACGTGGGTCTGCTGGCGGCGGAGATAGCCTTCGTACTTGAAATCCGTTTCGAGGCTGGCGAGGTCCAGCGTCGGGTTGTCCTGATCGACCTCCAGGCGGATCTGGCCCTCAGACACCAGAGTTTCGAGACGGATCTCCGGCTGCCTCAGCGCACGGGGTGTCGGAACCTTGACTCCCAAGATATTGACGCGGGAGGTTTCGATCACCGCTCGGTTTCGCTCGAAACGCGACCTCCGCTCCTGGAAACGCCCCCACCGGTCGTCGTCCACCAGGCCAATGGCCCGGCCCCTGGGTGTCAGGCGGAGGTCCGCATTGTCGATGCGGAGGAGCAGCCGGTGTTCGGCCCGCGACGTGAACATCCGATAGGGCTCGAGGCATCCCCGGGTCGTCAGATCGTCGATCAGGATTCCGATATAGCTCTCGTCGCGGCCCAGCACGAACGACGGCTCGTCCCTGAGTGCCCTTGCGGCATTGATCCCTGCCACGATTCCCTGCGCCGCGGCCTCTTCGTAGCCGGACGTGCCGTTGATCTGCCCGGCGAGGAAGAGTCCGGGGACGCGCCGAGTCTGGAGGGTTGGCTGCAGCTCCGTTGGCTGGATGAAGTCGTACTCGACGGCGTAGCCCGGCCGAAGCATCACGGCGTCTTCGAGCCCGGGAAGTGCGTGAACCAGCTTGCTCTGGACCTCCGCCGGAAGGCTCATCGAGAACCCGTTCACGTAGATCTCGTCAACGTCGAGGCCTTCGGGCTCCAGAAAGATCTGGTGGCGTTCGCGGTGCGGAAACCGCATCACCTTGTCTTCGAGCGACGGACAATACCGGGGACCGATGCCCTTGATCTGACCGTTGAAGAGCGGCGACAGCGCGATGTGATCGCGCACGAGGTCATGAACGCGATCCGTGGTGTAGAGCACCTGACAGGTAACTTGATTCCGCTCTATTCGATCGGTGAGAAACGAGAACGGTACCGGCGGCTCGTCGCCGCGTTCCTGCTGGAACCGCGAAAAATCGATGCTCGCGCGCGAGAGCCTTGGCGGCGTTCCCGTTTTCAGCCGCCCACAGGTGAACCCGAAGCCTTTCAGCGACTCGGCAAGCGCATGTGACGGCGGCTCGCCAGCGCGGCCGGCCGGCCGTTGATCGGGGCCGACGTGAACCAGTCCATTCAGGAAGGTTCCGGTTGTGACGATGAGAGCGCTGCAGCCATACGCGCGCCCGTCTTCGAGCTCGAGGCCGACGACCACCCCTCCGTCGGTGAGGATTCGTCCGGCTTTCCCGATGATCCATGCGAGATTCGGGAGGGCCTCGATGGACGAGCGGACCCACGCTCCGTAGACCCGCTTGTCGGCCTGCGCGCGCGGCGACCATACGGCGGGGCCACGACTGCGATTCAGCAGCTTGAACTGGATGCCGGTTGCGTCGATCGCACGGCCCATCAGGCCGCCGAGCGCATCTACCTCGCGGACAAGGTGTCCCTTGGCCGTTCCGCCGACGGCGGGATTGCACGGCATGTGAGCAACGGTGTCATTCGACAGCGTGCAGATCGCCACTGAGCATCCGAGCCGGGCGGCCGCCCACGCCGCTTCGATGCCGGCGTGACCCGCGCCAATCACGATCACGTTGAAGTTCCGTTCAGTCATTTACCGATGCAGAAGCTCGCGAAAATGTGGCCGAGGAGATCCTCGGTGGTGCGCGCACCGGTAACCTCTTCGAGAAGCGCACGCGCGTCGTTGATGTCCGCGAGTACGAACTCCTCTGGGACCTGCGCTCGCGCTGCTGATGCGGCGCGCTCCAGTGCTTCGCCGGCGCGCGTCAACAGGTCGATGTGCCGCAGGTTCGTGACCGCAGGGAGATCGCGGGCATCCGAGCGAGTGCTCCCGATCGCGACGAGGATCGCCGAGCGCAGATCGTCGATGCCGTCCCCCTCGAGGGCCGAGACTCGAACCAGGTTCTCGTTCCCATCGAGCGTCGTCCAGGCCGCGGTGAGGTCCGACTTGTTTGCGACGATCACCCGGGGCACGGTCGCCGTTTGCTCGAGCAGCACTCGATCATCGTCTGTCAACGCCGCCGAGCCGTCCAGCACGACGACGATCAGTGCCGCGACGCTGCGCGCGGCCGCCGCTCGTGCGATGCCTTCGGCTTCAATCACATCGGCCGGAAACACACGGACGCCCGCGGTATCGACCACCGTGACCGGAACTCCGCCAATGTCGACCACTTCGGTGAGCAGATCCCTCGTCGTCCCGGGCAAGGCCGTGACGATCGCCCTGCCAGATCCAGCTAATTGATTGAATATGGACGACTTACCTGTATTCGTCCTGCCCGCGAGCACGACCTGGATGCCTTCCCGGAGCAGTCGCCCGCGCCGTGCACTCCCGAGAAGTCGATCGATCTGTGCGGCAACACCGTCAATCTCCGACCCTGCGGAGCGCCCTTCGACGAAGTGATAACCCTCGTCCGGAAAATCCAGCGACGCCTCGAGCCGCGCGCACAAGTCGAACAGCGCTGCGTCGATTTCGCGGATCCGGGAGGTGAGGGTACCTTCGAGTTGATCGAAGGCCGCCCGCGCCTGCAGCGGCGTGACCGATTCGATCAAATCACGGACGGCTTCAGCTTGAACGAGATCGATCCGCCCGTTCAGAAATGCACGTAGCGTGAACTCGCCCGGTTCTGCGAGCCGCGCGCCGAGGCGCATCGCTTCTGCAACAGCCGCCTGCAGCAACACCGGGCTGCCGTGGACGCTGAGCTCGGCGACATCTTCACCGGTGTACGAATGCGGGGCGGGGAAGACCGTCACGATCGCGCGATCGAAACTGCCATTGCCGCCGTGCAGTTCTGCGAGCGTCGCGTGTCGCGGCTCGAAGCGCCGGTCGCGGCCGGTCAAACGCTGCGCGATTGACTGTGCGGATGATCCGCTGAGACGGACGACGCCGAGCCCGCCTCGCCCTGGCGGGGTGGCGATGGCCACGATTGTGTCGGTGGTGCTGAACACAGGCGGCCGCCCTTGCCGGCGCGCTACCTGCGGACCGCGATGATCACGGTCTTCAGAAAGGCGTCGCCGATGCTCTCCGACGACATCTGCGGATCCTCGGCCACGGTGAGGTGAACGAGGCGGCGCGCATACGGGTTCAGCGGACCCATCTCCTGCGGCGTGCCGGACGACTTCGCGCGCTCCATCATGAAGCGCGCCATCTGACACAGTTCGGCATCCTTGGTCCTGCGGTAGTTGAGACAGTCGACCACGAACGTGCGATCGTCCTTCAGCTCCCGCCGGAAAGCCGTGTTGACGATGTGCTGGAGAGCGTCGAGGGATTCGGCGCGACGGCGCAGCAGAACGTCACCCTGATCGCCGGAGAGATCAATCCGCACGCTGTCGGGCGTCTCACTGACGGCAGCCTTGAGTGATGACAGCCCCATCGCCGTCAGCGTGCGTTCGACGAACTCCTTCACGCGGTCGTGCAGTTCCATTTACTTGCGCTCCTTGGCTGCATCCGTCTTGCCGCCGCCGGCCTGCTTCAGCCGCCGTTCGGCTGCGGCCCCGGCCGTGCGCTGCGGCGCCGGGCCAATCAACCGGTTGGTCAGGACCTGCTGCCCGATCGCCCACAGGTTGCTCACGGTCCAATACAGCACCAATCCGCTCGGCGCCCAGATGAACATCGTCATGAAGATGAGCGGCATGAACATCATCATTCGCTGCTGCGCCGGATCGCCGGTCGCGGGAGTCATCCTCTGCTGGACGAACTGCGTGAGGCCCATGAGGATCGGCGTGACGAACCACGGATCGTAGGTCGACAGATCCTTGATCCAGCCGACGAACGGCGCCCCTCGCAGTTCGATCGCGACCGAGAGCATGGAGTAGAACGCGAACAGCACGGGCAGCGTGAGCAGCATCGGAACACAGCCGCTCGCCGGATTCACGCCACGCTCGCGATACAGGTTCATCAGCTCGACGTTCATCTTCTGCCGCGCCGGATCGCTCATCTTCAGCTTCGCGTAGCGATCCTGGATGGCCTTCACTTCCGGCTGGAGCTCCTGCATCTTCCGCATCGACACCACGCTCTTGTGGCGCAGCGGGAACATGACGAGGTTGATGATCACTGTCAGGGCGATGATCGACCAGCCGTAGTTGCCGACGTAGGTATTGACCCACTTCAGCGCGCGTAGCAGCGGAACGACGAGCCAGGCGAAGATCCCGAAATGAATGGCGCGCACGAAATCGGGATCCGTTTTCTGCAATACGTCGAAGTCCTTCGGGCCGGCAAAGAACCGGACCTTCGAAGACGCGGTCGGCACCCGCACCCCCCACGATACAAAGTGCAGAGGCCGATCCGATCCCGGCACCTGGACCAGTACCGGGTCGTATTCGAGCCGGGCCTGCTGCCCCGGCGAAACGATCGACGTGAGGAAGTAGTGATCGTCGACGCCGCCGAACCCGATCGTGCCTTCGACGACGCGATGCTCTGCGATCTTGTCGAAGGCCACGCGGCTAACGTCGTGGTCGCGGTAGTAGATAGGCTGCGGTGAGGGCGAATAGGTCATCCCGCTGGAGACCCGTCCCGTGCCGAGCGCCGGACCCCATGCGATCGTCGGAACCAGTGCCGCTCCGGATTTGGAAACGGTGGCGCTGAACACGATCTCGTAGGGACGATCGGGCGCGAAGGAGAATTCCTTGGTGACCGAGAGACCGCTGGCATCCCGGTATTCCAGGCTCAGGGATCCCGGCGCGGTCGTCGTGTTCAGGGAGTCCGTGCTTGGCTTGAACAACGCTTTCTCAAGGGTCGCATTGACGCCCTGATCGTCGGTAATCAGCGTGAAGGGCTTCGCCAGGCCGGCCGGCGTGTTATGCGGGATCAGGTCGAGCGGCTGCCCGTTCTCGGCATAGTGCTTCAGGCGCCAGCTCGTGATCACGCCACCGCGCGTTGAGAACGTCGCACGCACGGCATCGTTCTCGACAACGGTTTCGCGTTCCGCCGTCTCGCCAACCAACGACTCGCCGCCCGGTGCCGGCGTCGGTGCCGGTTGACCGGCCGGCTGCGATGGAGCCTCTACAGGCGTCGCCGCAGTCTGGGCCGCGGGCTGCGCCTGCGTGGATGTTTCGGCCGGAACGGTTGTGGGCCGTTTAGGCGGAGGAAATAGGGTGTTGTAAGCGAGCAGGACCGCCACTGAAAGGGCGACCGCGAGAAAGACGCGTTTTTCCATGAATTCGTCAGTCGCCGAACCGGCTGGGCACAGGATCGAAGCCGTGTTTTGCCAGCGGCCGGCAGCGGGCGAGCCGCTTGAGACTCAACACGGACCCTCGAATGACGCCGTGTCGCTGCACTGCCTCGGCCGCATACGCCGAGCAGGACGGCACGAACCGGCATGAGCCCGTAAACATCGGTGAAAAAATGAGTTGATAGCCGCGGATTGCGGCCAGCAGTAGACGCTGGGGAAGGCCGAGCGGAAGATTATCCACGTGGATTTGCCGCCAGGCGCTCGACGCCGCGGCGCCAGGTGTTGCCGAAATCCCGCGCGATCTCGGGGAACCCGGCGGCGAGTACCTCACGCCGTGGAATGACCACGAGATCGACCGCGGCAGGCATGCCCTGCGGTCCAAGCTGCCGGAACATCTCTCGAATCAATCGTTTCGCCCGATTACGCTGGACCGCCCCGCCGAACTTCCTGGAGGCCACGATCCCCAGCCGTGGGCCCGTCAGGCCGTTCGGAAGCAGCAGGAACGTGAAAAACCGGCCATGAAGACGGGTGCCGCGATCGAACACGGTCCCGAACTCGCCACGGCGGCGTATCCGCCGGTATTTGGGGAATGCGGACGAGGACGTCCCCGGTCGTTCCAAGAGCCGCCCCGTGCAGGGCTTACGACGAAGAAACGGTCAGGCGCTTGCGCCCTTTTGCGCGGCGTCGCTTGAGGACCTGGCGGCCGTTTTTCGTGGCCATCCGGGTCAGGAAGCCATGAGTGCGCCGCCGCCGGCGGCGATTCGGTTGAAACGTGCGTTTACCCTTCATAACGGCCGGTACCCCTGCGAGACGGAATTATTCCGGAGAAAACCTAGATGGTAGCGAACCGGCAGCCCGAGTGTCAAACGAATGGGAGATGGTCGAAGAGGGTCCTGGGGCCTTCCCGGAGGCGCCCAAGACCCGATCTGGCGCTCCCCAGAGCGCTATGTTAGAGTCCCCTCCCTGCGACAGCCGTAGGGTCTCCCACGACAGCCGTAGGGTCTCCCCCGAAGTTTTCCACAACTGTGGAAAAAAATGTGGAAAAGCCCGGATTTTCGCTTTGCAACTCCGGCGTAACGCCGGAGTGACGCCCTTTTTCACGAGGCGAAGGGTACAAATGCCTTGTTTTACTGGGGTCGGCGGCCTCTGCCGTGGCAAACAGAACGTAAAGATCCGGGGTTCCGAGGGCGAAAGGCTGAAATCGCAGGCCCCCGCAGACGAGGACTGATATGACGGGCACGAACATCTGGGATGCAGTTCTCGCCCGGATTGAAACCAAGGTCAACCGGCACAGCTTTTACACCTGGTTCAAGCCAACGGGGTTCATCGCCGAGCAGCCGGACGGTATCCATGTCCGGGTCCCGAATTCCCTTTTTCGAGACTGGCTCACCAAACACTATTCGGGCGTGCTCAGTGAAGCTCTCCGGGAGGTCGATCGGTCGGGAGCCGCCGTCCAGTTCGTCACGGAAGAGGGGACTCATACGGCCGACTTGACGCGCCCTGCACATCCGCCGCCCGACGACGGCGAAGCGGATGGCGAAGCGGCGGACACCGACGCCGGTCAGCCCGGGCTCGGCGGCCGCTACTCGTTCGACACCTTCATCGTCGGGCCGTCGAACCAGTTCGCTCACGCAGCATGCCGGGCGGTGGCGGAGTCTCCCTCGCGCTCGTACAACCCTCTGTTCATTTACGGCGGCGTGGGTCTCGGCAAGACACACCTCATGCGCGCCATCGGACAGTACGTTCAGACCAACTCCAGCCTCAAGCTGACATACATCTCGTCCGAGCGCTTCATGAACGAGATGATCAATGCGCTGCGCTACGACCGCGTGCTGGAATTCCGGGAGCGCTACCGCAGCGTCGACGTGCTGCTGGTCGATGACGTGCAATTCCTGGCCGGCAAAGAGGGAACTCAGACCGAGTTCTTCCACACGTTCAATGCGCTCTACGACGCGCAGAAGCAGATCGTGATCAGCAGCGATTGCCCGCCGCACGAGATTCCGTCGCTCGAGGAGCGCCTGCGGTCGCGATTCGAATGGGGTCTGATCGCCGACATCCAGCCGCCGGACATCGAAACCAAGGTTGCGATCCTCAAGAAAAAGGCGGAAGCGGAAGGCATTCCCCTCCCCGACAACGTGGCGATCTACATTGCCGGCAAGATCAAGTCGAACATCCGCGAGCTCGAAGGGTCACTGATCCGGCTGATCGCGTACGCCTCGCTCACAGGGCGTGAGATTTCACTCCCGCTCGCGCAAGACGTACTGCGGAACGTGATCCAGAACGACGACCGGGCAATCACGATCGAGATAATCCAGAAGTTCGTGTCGGAGTACTACCAGCTCAAGCTCGGCGAGTTGAAGTCGAGAAACAACTCGAAGTCGGTTGCGATGCCCAGGCAGATCGCGATGTATCTGTGCAAGAACCTCACATCTGCCTCGCTACCGGAGATCGGCAGGAGCTTCGGTGGAAAACATCATTCGACCGTGATCCACTCGATTCGAAAAATCGAGGAACTCCGCCAGAAGGACGGGGATTTCAACACCCTCATCAACAACTTCATGGAGTCGTTTCGCTGAGCTTTTGGGCTGCTGCAAGGCCAGCCGGGAGCGATTTCCACAGGCTCTCTCCTCGGGCGGCTGCGGATGGGCTGTGGGGGGAGTTCGAGGAGGATTTTTCCACGCCGTCCGCTCGGGAACGCGACTGCGAAAGCCCCTAGTTATGCACAGTGTAAGTGGTTGAAAAAAAAGGTTTTGTTTCGAGGTTCAAACTTTTCAACAACGCCTTTTTCTTGTTATAATTCTTTATTCACGATCTCCCTGCAGAAGTCGAAGAGATCAGCACACCAATTCGAAGTGCGTCCCTCGAGGTCACCAGCACATGGAGCTTGTCGTCCGGAAGACCGACCTGTTGCGGGAATTGCAACTCTTCCAGGGCATCGTCGAGCGGAAGAACACGATTCCGATCCTCGCGAACGTACTCATCGAAGCCTCGGGCGATGAAGTAAAGCTGCTCGCCACGGATCTGGAGGTCGGGCTCCGCAGCAAGTGCACGGCCTCGGTGGCCAAAGGCGGGTCGTTGACCCTGCCGGCGAAGAAGCTGTTCGAGATCATCAAGGCGCTCCCCGAGACCGACGTCCGGATCGAGGAGGACAAGGGTGGGGTCAAAGTTGCGGCGGACCGTTTCGACTCGCGAATGCAGACCCTGCCGCGAGAGGACTTTCCGACCCTCCCGGATGCGACCGGTGGGTACAGCGCAATGCTTCCCAGGGAAGCCCTGCGGCAGATGATCGCGAAGACGCAGTTTGCGATCACGGGTGAAGACACCCGCTACTTTCTGAACGGCGCGTTGTTCATTCTTCGTCCGGACTCAATGAGCCTGGTGTCGACCGACGGCCATCGGCTGGCGCTGATCAACGCGCCGCGTGAGAATGCGGCCGCGAAGGGCAAGCCGGCGGAGGACGAAGTTCGGCGAATTCTCCCGCGAAAGACGCTGCTCGAGCTCGGGCGGCTGCTCGCGGAAGGCGACGGTGAGATCCGGTACGAGGCCGGGGAGAATCACCTGTTCTTCGATATCGGCGGCCGGCTCCTGATTTCGCGGATGATCGACGGTCAGTTCCCGGCGTTCGAGCGAGTCATCCCGAAGAGCAACGACAAGCGGATCGAGTTCGATCGCGATCGGCTCACCAACGCCGTCAAGCGCGTGGCCCTGCTCTCGAACGAGCGGTCCCGCGCGGTCAAGTTTCAGATTGAAAGCGGCAAGGTCGAGATCGCCTCGAGCAGTCCCGAGTTCGGCGAGGCGAAGGAAGTCCTGATGGTCGACTATTCGGGTCCGCCAGTCACGATCTGCTTCAACGCGCAGTATGTCCTTGATTTTCTGGGCGTCGCAGATACCGACGGTGTCAGCCTCGACTTCAAGGACGAGATGAGTCAGGCGGTCATGAAGCCGCTGAATGCGGAAGGGTACGACTACACCTACGTGATCATGCCGATGCGCGTCTGACGCGCTGGTCCCGCGGCGCGGTGGCCCGCCGCACGCGTATTTCGACCAGGCATCCTGCGGGTTCACGTTTGTCGGCGCTCCGCGTTGCGTATCAACAGCGATCGGAGATGTCCGATACAGACCGGCAGTAGCGGATTCACCACGCGCACGGTATCAAACACTGAATGTCACAACTCGAACCACCGAACGACGATCCGCGGCTCACCGAATTCGAAGCCACCCCAGATCAGCCGTCGCTGGCCGAAGGCGAGAACATTGCCGCCGGCAGTAACGGAAATGGTACCGGTGCAGACGATTACGGGGCGGACAAGATCAAGGTCCTCGAAGGCCTCGAGGCCGTGCGCAAGCGGCCGGCGATGTACATCGGATCGACCGGCTCGCCCGGCCTCCATCACCTCGTTTACGAGATCGTCGACAACTCGATAGACGAGGCGCTCGCGGGTCATTGCGATCAGGTCAACGTGACCATCCACATCGACAACTCCGTCACCGTGGTCGACAACGGTCGCGGAATCCCCGTGGATCGTCATGAAAGCGGCCGGTCGGCGGCCGAGGTCGTGTTGACCGTGCTGCACGCCGGCGGCAAGTTCGACAACGACAGCTACAAGGTGTCGGGCGGCCTGCACGGCGTCGGCGTGTCGGTCGTGAATGCCCTGTCGGAAACGCTGGACCTCGAGATCTGGCGCAATGGCCAGGTCTACAAGCAGAGCTATCAGCGCGGCGATCCGGTCGGTGAGCTCGAAGTGACCGGCACGACCAAGAAGCGCGGGACCAAGATCACGTTCAGGGCCGACCCGCAGATCTTCGAGACCACGGAATACAGCTTCGATACGCTGGCGCAGCGGCTGCGCGAGCTGGCGTTCCTCAACGGCGGCGTGACCGTCACCATCGAAGACGAGCGGGACGGCAAGTCGCATCACTTCCTGTACGAAGGCGGGATCAACTCGTTCGTCCAGTACCTGAATCAGAATCGCGCTGCGGCCAACGACAAGCCGATTTACATGCGCGGCGAGAAGGACGGCATCGACGTCGAGATCTCGCTGCAGTGGAATGACGGCTACTCGGAGACGGTCTACACCTTCGCGAACAACATCAACACGCACGAAGGCGGGACCCATCTCTCGGGCTTCCGTGCGGCGCTGACGCGCACCATCAACTCCTACGCCGGGCGCAACAACCTGACCAAGGACCTGAAGGACGCGACGATCAGCGGCGACGATATCCGTGAAGGTCTGACCGGGGTGATCAGCGTGAAGATCCCGCGGCCGCAGTTCGAAGGCCAGACCAAGACCAAGCTTGGCAACACCGAGGTCAAGGGGATCGTCGAAGCCATCGTCAACGACAAGCTGGGGGCATTCCTCGAACAGAACCCCTCGGTCGCCAAGAAGATCATCGCCAAGGCCGTGGATGCGGCGCGCGCTCGTGAAGCGGCGCGCAAGGCGCGTGACCTTGTACGGCGGAAAGGCGCGCTCGACAACAGCTCGCTGCCTGGCAAGCTCGCCGACTGCCAGGAGCGCGACCCCGCCCAGAGCGAGCTCTACATCGTCGAGGGTGAATCGGCCGGTGGATCGGCAAAGCAGGGTCGCGACCGGCGCTTCCAGGCGATCCTTCCGATCAAGGGGAAGATCCTCAACGTCGAGAAGGCCCGGTTCGACAAGATGCTCGGCAGCGACGAGATCAAGACCATGATCGCGGCGCTCGGGTGCGGCATCGGCAGCGAGGACTTCGATCTCGGCAAGCTGCGCTACCACCGCATCATCATCATGACCGACGCGGACGTCGACGGATCGCACATCCGGACGCTGCTGCTCACGTTCTTCTACCGGCAGATGCGCGCGCTGGTCGACGCCGGCTACGTGTACATCGCGCAGCCGCCGCTGTTCAGGGCCAAGCGCGGCCGCAGTGAGTTCTTCATCCGCGACGAGCGCGAGATGGAGAAGTGGCTGCTCCGGCGATCGGCGGAATCACGCATCCTGGTCCTGGCGGACGGGACGCAGATCACCGGCGCCGAGCTGGAAGCACGGCTGGAGAAACTCGTGACCTTCCAGAAATATCTGCAGATCGTCGAGCGTCGTGGTCCGTCACGCCCAATCGTGCTGGCGCTGCTCGAGCGCGGCGCACACGATCGGACGTTCTTCCTGGATCCCGGCCGCGTCCAGGAGCTCGCCGATGCGCTGCACACCCCGGTCGTGTCGGCCAGCGTGCAGCCGGACGAGGAGAACCAGGCGCAGAGCCTGGTGATCGAGGATCGGTCCGGCGGGTATCCGCGTCATCATCGCGTCAACATGGACTTCGTCAGCACCAGCGAATTCCGTGTCCTGGCGGCCAGCTATCACGATGTCGATGGCATCAAGGCGCCGCTGACCGTGCGCACCCTTTCGGGGCAGCCGGTGACCGAGGAAGCAACTGGAGCCGCCGCACACGACACGGCGATCGGCGGCGCACCGCTGGACGAGGCCACGAAGCTGGCGGCCGAGCCGAAGACGCCGGATGTGAGCTCGATGCCCAAGACCGCCGCGCGCGCAAAGGACGCCGACGTGACGATCGAGTCGATCGAGGCGCTCGTCGACTTCTTCATCGCCGCCGGCAAGAAGGGGTTCGACGTGAACCGCTACAAGGGCCTCGGTGAGATGAACCCCGAGACGCTGTGGGAAACCACGATGGATCCGGAGAAGCGGACGCTGCTGCAGGTGAAGGCGGAAGACCACACCGAAGCGGACCTGATGTTCACGACGCTGATGGGCGATCAGGTCGAGCCCCGCCGCAAGTTCATCGAAGACAATGCCCTCGATGTCAAGAACCTAGACATCTGATCGCGGGTTCGCGGCTCGCGGGTTCGCTCTCGAATTAGATTCCGACGTTCTAACCAGCGATCCTTCGAACCGCGAGCCCGCGAATCGCGAATCGCGGACGAGCGACAGCTCCTATGACCGATATCGCAGCTAACAAAGTCCCCGTCAACATCGAAGACGAGATGAAGCGCTCCTACATGGATTACGCGATGAGCGTAATCATCGGGCGGGCGCTTCCCGACGTTCGTGACGGCCTCAAGCCGGCCCATCGGCGCGTGCTGTTCGGCATGCGGACGATGGGGCTGGCGTCGAATCGTGCGTATCGCAAGTGCGCCAAGATCGTCGGCGAGGTGATGGGCAACTATCACCCCCACGGCGACGCGTCGATCTACGACACGCTCGTGCGCCTGGCGCAGGACTTCAACATGCGGTATCCCCTGGTCGACGGCCAGGGGAACTTCGGCTCGATCGACGGGGATCCGCCGGCGGCCATGCGCTACACCGAAGCGCGCCCGGAGCCGCTGGCCGAAGCGATGATGACGGATCTCGACAAGGAGACCGTCGACTTCGTTCCCAACTACGACGAGACCACCGAAGAGCCGACCGTTCTTCCGACCACCTTCCCGAACCTGCTGGTGAACGGCTCGGCGGGCATCGCCGTCGGCATGGCGACCAACATCCCTCCGCACAACATGCGGGAGGTGATTGATGGTGTGCTCGCGGTGATCGACCACCGTGCAGCGGCGGCAGCCGGCAGAAGTGACAGAGCCGAGCTGTTCCGCACGATCATCAAAACGATCCCCGGACCTGACTTCCCGTCCGGCGGATTCATCGTCGGCCGTGAGGGCATCTTCAACGCCTACAAGGAAGGGCGCGGCTCGATCTTGATGCGTGCCCGCTCGGCGGTCGAGGAAAGCAAGAAGGGGGACAAGCTCTCGATCGTCGTCACCGAGATCCCTTACCAGGTCAACAAGGCGCGCCTGCTCGAAAAGATCGCCGAGCTGGTGCGGGACAAGACCATTGAAGGCATCTCGGATCTTCGGGACGAATCGGATCGCGACGGGATGCGGATCGTCATCGAGCTGCGGCGCGGCGAAGTTCCCGAGGTGGTGCTGAACAATCTCTACAAGCACACGCAGCTGCAGACGACGTTCGGGATCATCATGCTCGCAATCGTCGCGGGCCGGCCGAAGGTGCTCTCGCTGATCGAGATCATCGAAAACTTCGTCGAGTTCCGGCGCGAGGTGGTACGGCGCCGGACCGAGTTCGAGCTGCGCAAGGCCGAAGCCCGCGCGCACATCCTCGACGGCCTGAAGATCGCGCTCGATCACCTGGACGAGGTGATCAAGCTGATTCGGGGATCGAAGAATCCCGCCGAAGCACGCGAAGGCCTGATGACCCAGTTCAAGCTGTCGCAGGTGCAGGCGCAGGCCATTCTCGACATGCAGCTGCAGCGGCTGACCGGCCTCGAGCGCCAGAAGATCATCGACGAGCTGACGGAGATCCTGAAGCTGATCGAACGGCTCCGGGCGATCCTGTCGAGCGACGAGCTCCTGATGCAGCTGGTGCGGACGGAACTGACGGCCGTGCGCGATCGCTACGGTGATGAACGGCGGACGGAGATCCTCGACGCCGAGGGGGAGCTGCGCATCGAGGACCTGATTGCCGACGAGGACATGGCGATCACCGTGACCAACACCGGCTACGTCAAGCGGACCGCCATTTCCACCTATCGCGCTCAGCGCCGCGGCGGGAAGGGCCGCATCGGCATGCGAACCCGCGAAGAGGATTTCGTGACCCACCTCTTCGTCGCCTCGACGCACGCCTACCTGATGATCTTCTCCGACCGCGGGCGCGCGTACTGGCTCAAGGTCCACGAGATTCCCGACGTCGGCCCCGGCGGCAAGGGCAAGTCGATCGCGAACCTGGTCTCGATGGAAGAAGGCGAGAAGATCGCGGCGCTGCTCACGGTCAAGGACTTTCCATCAGAAGACGGCCAGCAGTTCGTCATGATGGGAACCCGCAAGGGCGTGGTCAAGAAGACCGACCTCACCGCGTTCAGCAACCCGCGCGCCGGCGGCATCAATGCGATGGGCGTCGAGGAGGGCGACGCGGTCATCGCCGTCGAGCTCTCGGACGGCGCCTCCCAGGTGTTCCTCGGGACCCGCAACGGTATGGCGATTCGCTTCGAGGAGAGCGACGTGCGGGCGATGGGCCGCTCCGCCTACGGCGTCCGCGGCATCACGCTTCGCGAAGATGACGAGGTCGTGGCCATGGAAGTGGTGAAGGCCGGCGGCACGCTCCTGACGGTCGCCCAGAACGGCTACGGCAAGCGCACCGTGCTCGAGGAGTACCGGCTCCAGAGCCGCGGCGGCGTCGGCATCATCAACATTCAGACCTCCGACCGCAACGGCAAGGTCGTGGGCATGGCCTACGTCTCCGAAGACGACGAGGTCATGCTGATCTCGCAGCAGGGCATGATCCTGCGCATGAAGGCCGGCGACGTCCGTGTCATCGGCCGTGCGACGCAAGGCGTCCGGCTGATCGAGATGGAAGAGGGTGACCAGGTCGTTGCGATCGCGAAGCTGCTCGAGCGAGACGACGAGCCGGCGAATGGGTCGGCGCCTCCGGGAAGCGACCCCGGCGCCCCTGTCGCTATCAGCGACTCGACGCCGGCGTCAACGGAAACGCTTTCCGGCGACGAAACGCCGGACGAGTAGCGGCTATCGTAGCGGCGACACGAGCGAAGTACGTGCCGCGCGCGCGGCGGGCTCGAGGCATGCCGCCACGGCTACGGCCAGAACGACGCCGATCACTGCGGCGAGGACGCCGGGGTGCGCCGGCGTCACGCCGAACAGCAGCGCCGCCGTGAGCCGCGCGGCGCCGACGCCGGCGGTCAACCCGATCACGAGGCCCAGGATCACGGGCGTCAGTCCCTGACGAATGATGAGCCGGCGAACGTTTGACGGCGGTGCGCCCAGTGCGAGCCTGATCGCCAGTTCGCCGCGCCGGCCTTCGACCATCGCCGAGAGCACGCCGTAGATTCCGAGGCAGGCGAGCAGCAGCCCCGCAGCGCCGAACGCCGTCAGCAGACGCACCTGAAATTTCCTCATTGCCAGGGCATCATCGACGACGCTGTCGAGTGTCCGCACCCGTCGCAACGGCAGATCGGGATCGATGGCTTTGACGACACGCCGCGCACTCGCAATCGCCGCCGCGTCTCCGGCGTTCCCCCTGATCACCAGCGTCAGCCCGCTTCGCGTACTGAGCCCGTAAGGCACGTAACCGACGAGACCCGGCTCCCGCTCGAACCCGGCAATCTTCGCATCGGCGACAACCCCGACGACCTGGAAGATGTCGGCGCGGCCACGCCTGAAGCTGCGGCCGAGCGGATCCTGTCCCGGCCACAGCGTCCTGGCCGTGCGGTCGCTGATCACCGCGACCGGGCGTGAGTGATCGTCGGGCGTCAGCAGGCGGCCGCGAAGCAGCGGCAGTCCGATCGCCGCGAAGTACCCGGCGCTGACCTGCACGTGGCTTCCGACCACCGGCGTGACCGTCTGCGTCTCGCCGACCGGAACGAAGTTGTCGACCGTTGCCAGGCCTTCCAGCGGGAGACTGCGCGACAGGCCGGCGACTGCGACGGCCGGCTCTCGTCCCAGGCCATCGAGCAGGGTGTCGAAGAAGCGCGCGCGAGCAGCGGCATCGGGATAACGCGCGGCCGGGAGCTCGATATTGGCCGCGATCACCGACGTGGTGGTGAATCCGCGATCGACGTGCAGCACCTTGATGAAACTTGCGATCAGCAGCCCGCCGACGACGAGCAGCATCGCCGTGAGTGCAACCTCGCCGCTGACCAGCCACGCCCGGATTGCCGTCCACCGTCCTGCGGGTGTGGTCGAGAGGGCGGACTCCTTGAGCGTGTCGCCGGGATCGATTCGCGCAGCGCGCCATGCCGGCACGAGCGTGCAGATGAGCGCACAGACCACCGTGACGGCGGCGATGACGAAGAACGACGTCGTGTCGAGGCGGACCTCGTCCAGGCGAGGCACGGAAGCTGGAGCGGTCGACAGTATCGCTCGCAGGGAGAGCGAGGCAAGTGCGAGGCCGGCAGCGCCGCCCGCCAAGGCGAGGAGCAGGCTCTCGACCGCCACCAGCTGCACCAGGCGTGACCGTCCCGCTCCGATGGCCGTGCGAATCGCGAGCTCGCGCTGGCGTGCCGTCCAGCGCGCACCCATCAAGCCGGCGACGTTCACGCAGGCAATGAGCAACGCCGCGGCGACCGCTCCGAGGACCAGCCACAGCGGCCGTCGCGCATCGGCGGTCACGGCTGCCATCAACGGCCGTGCGACGGCGTAAGGGTGAATCTGCGCCCTCTCGTAATCGGCCCTGGTGAGTGCGGAGAGCTCGGCCTCGATCGCATGATCGGAGACTCCCGCCGGCCGTCGAACGATGACTGCGTTGTCGAACTCACCCCAGGAGCGGCGCAGGTCGTCCGACCAGGCGAGTGGCCTGAAGAGCTCGAAGGGATTGTCGACTCGATTCGGCACGGACAATTGCGGCAGTTGGGGCAGGCGGAACGTCGCCGGGAGGACCCCGACGATCTCGGCCGGGACGCCGTCCAGCGTGAGCACTCGCCCGATGACTGCCGGATCGCCGGCGAGCCGGCGCTGCCAGAAGCCGTGCGTGATGATGACGACAGCGTTCCGGCCGGGCGCATCTTCCTCACGGGTGAAGGATCGCCCGAGCATCGGCGGGATCCCGAGCACGTCGAACAACGCCGGCGAGATCTTCGCGCCGATCAGCCCTTCGGGTTCTCCCAGTCCGGTCAGCGTGACCGTCGACGCGACGAGCGCTGCCATCTTCTCGCAGGTCGTACGGCAGGCCTGCTCCCACGACGTGAACGACCGTGGGTTGACGCCGAGGACCGGCACCCGGTCGGCGATCTCCGGGATGACCTGCTGGACGAAGGCGAGGCGGTCCGGTTCGCGATACGGCAGCGGTGAGAGCAGCACCGAGTGCACGAGCGAGAACACGACGGCGGTCGCGCCGATGCCGAGCGCGAAGGTCATGACCGTCGTCAGCGTGAAGAGCGGCCGGGCGATCAGCGCGCGGACCGACAGACGCGCGTCGTGCAGGATCTCGAGGAGTCGCCGCGTGAATTGGAATCGATGCATGGCAGCCTCGACATGGTGCAGGGCTATCGGTTACGCCGGTTCGAGCTTCGCGTATTTGGCGAGCAGCTTCTTCACGCCGACCGAGACGAAGCGGACCGTGACCTTCATGTCGTCGTTGTGTTCCTCGACCGCAATCACCGAGCCCACCCCGAACTGCGGGTGGCGGACCCGCATTCCCGGCCTGACGTCGGTCGCCGACTGATCTTCGTTCTCGTAAGCGTAGGTCGCTTCGCGTTCCCTGAAGCGGGCGTTGCCCTTGCGGCCGTACGGATTGGTGCGGAACTCGTAATGCGCGTGGGCGAAGTTGCCGTCATATCGGCTGCCCGGCGTCGCCGCAACTCGGTCGACGAGCTGTGGGGGGATCTCGTCGATGAACCGGGAGGGCTGGGTTGACTGATATTCACCGAAGACGCGTCGACGGGCGGCGCCGGTGAGCACCAGCTGCTGCCGGGCGCGGGTCATGCCGACATAGCAGAGCCGCCGTTCTTCTTCCAACTCCTCGACGTCTTCAGCGGAGCGCGAGTGCGGGAATAATCCTTCTTCCAGGCCGGCAATCACCACCATCGGGAACTCGAGCCCCTTGGCGGCGTGCATCGTCATCATCCACACGCGCGCATTGCGGTTCCCGGACTCCTCGTCCGCTTCGGAGAGCAGCGACAGCCGATCGACGAAGCCGCCCAGTGAAGGGTCGGGTTCGCGGCTCTCGTATTCGCGCGCCGCCGACACCAGTTCCATCAGGTTCTCGATGCGCTCGTTGGCTTCCTCCCTGTTCTCGTCGCGAAGCGCGTTCAGGTATCCAGTGCGATCGAGCATCTTCCCGAGCAGCGTCGACACGGGATCCTGGCGTGCGGCGTCGAACAGGCCGGCGATCATGTCGCGGAACGCCCGCAGCGCCGCGACGGCACGGTTGGCCAGTCTGGCTTCGTCGATCGCGTAGAGCATCCTCGCCCAGAGAGACCGGACCGAAATCGTTTCCTGCAATCCCGCCGCGAGCAACGGAGGCGCATCCGCCACCACGTCGTCGGGGCTGATGGCCTGGAGCGAGTCCATCACGCCTTTGCCGATGCCGCGCGCGGGAACGTTGATCACGCGGCGAAAGCTGACATCGTCGTGCGGGTTGATGATCAGCTTGAGATACGCCAGCGCGTCCTTGATTTCCTTGCGCTCGTAGAAGCGGACCCCCCCGATGATCTTGTAGGGAATGCTGTCCCGCATCAGCGCGTCTTCAATCGCGCGCGATTGGGCGTTGGTCCGGTAGAGGATGGCGATCATCGCCTCGACGTCGCTGGCGCGCGCCTGCTTGATCGCCCTCGAGATGAAATCCGCTTCCTCGAGCTCGTCGTTGCCGCGGTAGTAGACGATCCGGGCGCCGCCCTGGCGATCGGTCCACAGCCGCTTGTCCTTCCGGTTCCGGTTCTGGCTGATGACTGCCGTCGCGGCGTCGAGGATCACCTGTGTCGAGCGGTAGTTCTGTTCGAGCTTGACGATCCTCGCTTCGGGAAAGTCCTGCTCGAAGTCCAGGATGTTCTTCAGATCGGCGCCGCGCCATTTGTAGATGGACTGATCGGGGTCGCCGACGACCGCCAGATTGCGATAGACCTCGGACAGCCGCTTGATCAAGAGGTATTGGGGACGATTCGTGTCCTGGTACTCGTCGACCATCACGAAGCGGAACTTGTTCGCGTAGTAGCCGCGGGTCGACTCGGACGACTCGAAGAGCTCGACCGTTTTCAGCAGCAGGTCGTCGAAGTCGAGAGCGTTCGAGTCCTTCAGGGCCTGCAGGTACTTTTCGTAGATCTTCGCAATCTGCTCGTCGCGAAGGTTCCACTTTCCGCGCAGCGAATCCGGCCCTTCCATCCGGTTCTTGGCATGGCTGATCCGCGACAGCGCCATGCGCGGCGGCACCAGCTTGTCGTCCATTCCGAGCTCACGCTGCGCCTGTTTGACGACCGCAACCTGATCGGCCGAGTCGTAAATCACGAAATCCCGCGACAACCCGATCTTCGGTGCCTCCCTCCGCAGCAACCGCGCGCACAACGCGTGAAACGTCGAGAGCCAGATCCCGCCCGCATCGGACCCAATCAGCCCCTCAACGCGCTCGCGCATCTCCTGCGCCGCCTTGTTGGTGAACGTCACCGCAAGAACCTCGTCCGGCCTCGCGTGTCCGCTCCCGATGAGATAGGCGATGCGGTAGGTGATGACGCGCGTCTTGCCTGAACCAGCGCCGGCAAGAATGAGCAGCGGTCCGTCTCGCTGCAACACGGCTTCGCGCTGTTCGGGATTCAGTTTGTCGAGGAAATCCATGGGAGAGAGCTCCAGTATATCGTCCGCGGGCTCGCGGTTCGCGGGTTCGCGGTTCGGATCGTGGCTCGAACAACGCCCGTGTTGGAAACACTTGGCGCTATCCAAGAACCGCGAGCGCAGAAAGCCAAAACCCGAAGCAGCAAAGAAGCGTTGAGCCGACTCGAACACGACGCTTCCTCAGGCGTGATCGCAACAGGCCGTGGAGCACTTGCCCCGTCCGGGCGAGGTGCTCCTCGAGCGCTTGCACCCCGAGTTCCGGCAGCATTCGGAGCCGGCGAGCGATCTCGACGTGCGTCACGAGCTCGCCGAGCGACCCGCAAGCGACCCTCAGATGATTTATGTACCGGCCATCGCTTCCGGAGGCCTGGCCCTCGGCAATGTTCGACGGCACGGAAACCGAGGCTCGCCGCATCTGGGAACTCAGTTCGAACCGCTCGGTAGCCGGCAGATGTTTGACTGCCCCGTACACGTGCTCGGTAAGTGATATAGCCACCTTCCATGCGTCGAGGTCCCGATAGCTCAGAATCTCACCGTTCCCCATAACCCCTCACGATCTGCAATGCGTCCTGGGTGGCCGGATCGCAGGAATTGCTACCGACCACCGCTAAGTTGTTGGAACGTGTTGCGCGCGGATAGGAAAGGTCAAAAGCCGTTCCTGAGCTCCGGTCGTGCGACTTTGCCCCGAATACGAACTCGCGAACCGCGAACCCGCGAACCGCGGCAAAGTAGTACCATTCGCGGTATGCCTCGGACTCTGTTTGAGAAAGTGTGGGACCTCCACACCGTCCGCGCGCTTCCGAACGGCCAGACGCAGTTGTTCGTCGGCCTGCACCTGATCCACGAAGTGACGAGTCCTCAGGCCTTCGACATGCTCCGCGCGCGGGGATTGGGGGTGCGGTATCCGGATCGCACGGTGGCGACGGTCGATCACATCGTGCCGACTCGCGATCAGCGGCGGCCGTTCGGGGATCTGATGGCCGAGGACATGCTCTCGGCGCTGGAGCGGAATACGAGGGCCGCCGGCGTGCCCTTGTTCGATCTGCGCAGCGGCGCGCAGGGAATCGTGCACGTGATCGGCCCGGAGCTCGGGCTCACGCAGCCGGGGATGACGATCGCCTGTGGCGACAGCCATACTTCGACACACGGTGCGTTCGGGGCGGTGGCCTTCGGGATCGGAACGTCTCAGGTGCGGGATGTCCTCGCATCGCAGTGCCTGGCCATGGATCCGTTGAAGGTTCGCCGGATCAACGTGTCGGGACGGCTCACCCCGGGGGTCTACGCAAAGGACGTCATCCTCGAAATCATCCGGCGGCTCGGCGTGAACGGCGGGGTCGGCTACGCCTATGAATACGGCGGCGACGCCGTCGACCGCATGACGATGGACGAGCGGATGACGATCTGCAATATGTCGATCGAAGGCGGCGCGCGGGTAGGTTACGTGAATCCGGACCGGACGACCGTGGATTACCTGCGCGGCAGGAAGTTCGCTCCGCAGGGGGAAGCGTTCGATGCGGCGGCCGCCTGGTGGTTGAGCATGGCGTCGGATCCCGGCGCCGCCTACGACGACGAAGTCGAAATCGACGCGTCGACGATCAGGCCGCGCGTCACGTGGGGAATCAACCCCGGGCAGTCCGTTTTCGTCGACGAACGCCTGCCGGCGCCGGCGGACGCCTCGCCCGGCGAGCGCGCGTCAATCACCGAAGCACTGGAGTTCATGGGCTTTGGCGAAGGACAGCCGATCAAGGGCACGAAGATCGACGTCGCCTTCGTCGGGTCCTGCACCAATGCGCGGCTCTCGGATCTTCGGGAGGCCGCAAAGGTCGTCCGCGGCCATCACGTGGCCCCGAACGTTCAGGCACTGGTCGTACCGGGATCGCAGGCGGTTCGAGCTGCCGCCGAGCGCGAGGGGCTGGATCGGGTGTTCACCGAGGCCGGATTCGAGTGGCGCGGCGCGGGGTGCTCGATGTGCCTTGCGATGAACCAGGACAAGCTCGAAGGCCGTCAGGTATGCGCATCCTCCTCCAACCGGAATTTCAAGGGACGCCAGGGTAGTCCGATCGGGCGCACGCTCCTCATGAGTCCGGCCATGGTCGCCGCCGCCGCCGTCGCCGGCGAAATCGTCGACGTTCGAGAGTTCACCCAGCATGGCGATTGAGCGGATCACCCGAATCTCCGGCCGCGGCCTGCCGCTCCGGGGCAACGACATCGACACGGATCGCATCATCCCGGCGCGCTTTCTGAAGTCGGTTTCGTTCGAAGGTCTCGAGACGCATCTCTTCGAGGACGACATTGCGCAGGCCCGCGAGCAGAACGCGGCCCATGCGCTCATCGAGCCGGCATATGCCGGTGCGTCGATCCTGGTCGTCAACCGGAACTTCGGATGTGGATCGTCGCGCGAGCACGCCCCGCAGGCGATTCGGCGCAAAGGCTTCCGTGGCGTAGTGGGCGAGTCCTTCTCCGAGATCTTCTTCGGCAATTCGGTCGCGCTCGGCATGCCGTGCGTCTCGGGCGCCGTCGCCGATGTCGGGCATCTGCAGACGATGATCGAGCAGGCGCCCGATGCGGAGATCGCCATCGACATCGAAGCGGGGCAGCTTCAGTGCGGAGATTGGCGGATGGCCATCTCCCTGCCGGCGGCCGCGCGCGAGTCCTTCGTCGACGGCAGCTGGGACGCGACCGGACTTCTGCTCGATCGATTTGAGGAAGTCGAGGCCACGAAGCAGCGTCTGCCTTACGTCAACGGCTGGCGGTAGCTGACTTTGAACATGTGGCTTCCGGCTTTAGCCGGAAGGATGCGTGCAGCGCTCGAAAAGCTAGCTATTGTGGGGCGGGCGGCGCCAGCTGCCGGACCGTCGTGAGAAACGCCTCCGCCGCATGGGACAGTTCGGCGCCACGTCGGAACACCAGCCGGACGTGGCGCTGCGCACTCAGCTCAGGGATCTTCACTGCCACGAGCCGCCCCGCGGCGAGCTCCGCAACGGCGACGCGCCGGGGTAACACTGCCACGCCGAGTCCCATTTCCACCGCCCGTTTGATTCCATCGAGGCTGGGCAGCGCGACCCGGATATTGATTCGCTGGTGCCGCCGCTCGTACAGCCGGAGCACGCGATCGCGGGCCGGTGACGGATCGTTGTGCGCGATGACCGTCTCGGTGCCGACCTCCTGCAGCGAGACGCGCTTGCGTCCGGCGAGCCCGTGACCGGGATGCGCAAGCATCACGAGCTCGTCGTGCCCGAGCGACACTGCCTGAAGGGCGCGCTCGGCGGGCGAAAACGTCAGGACCCCGAAGTCGATCGTGCGGTCGAGCAGCGCTGCCGGGATGTGCCGGGACGGCATCCGCCTCACGTCGATCAGCACCTGCGGATGCGCTCCGCCGAAGCTCGCGATGACCGGCAGCAGCGAATGCACCGCGGCCTCGTTGGCGCCGATCACCACCCGGCCGCGACGGACTTCCTGTAGCTCGCGGACGGCGAGCTCGGCGTCGGATGCCAGGGTCAGCAGGCGTCCGGCGTAGTCCTGGAGCAGCCGGCCCGCCTCGGTCAGGGTGCCGTCCCGGGACGACCGATCGAATAGCCGGTCGCCGAGCTCCTCCTCGAGCCGTTTGATGGCCTGGCTGACTGCGGGCTGGGTCCGGTGGAGTTTCTTGGCGGCCTTCGAGAAGCTGCGCTCGGCGGCGACCGTTGCGAAAACCGCGAGGTCCTGCAGCTGCACTGGCCGATCATAACCAGTTCTTATAAAATTC
>Ga0111539_10001387_pt1 | contig 32219 bp, 24 predicted proteins | sample RhiMethybrSRZTD1_FD_79667 | JGI IMG/M metagenome (GOLD analysis project Ga0111539, IMG submission 79667) | Populus rhizosphere microbial communities from Tennessee, USA - Rhizosphere MetaG P. TD hybrid SRZTD1 (version 2) (version 2) | ecosystem: Host-associated > Plants > Roots > Rhizosphere >...
ATCTTCGTCATGATCACTTCTCTCTCAATCCTTGATGGCCAGGACCTTGACGGTCCCGGCGGCGGGCGCGGCGCCCACGTACCCGATCGCGCCGGGATTCGCGGTGATGAATGCGATCACCTCGGCGTCCGCCGGCTTGACGGGCGGCGGCGTGCTCTTTCCGGAGTACACCTGCTGCAGCCAGAAGCTCTGGACGGCCGAGATCTTCCCCATGCCCTCCACGGAGAGCACGGTGCGCGTGAACGCGCTGCGCACGGGCGATCCCGCGGACTGGTCCACGGGCCGCACCTCGCGCCCGTCACTCCAGCGGCTCGTCTTCTTCAAGAACAGGCGAGCCAGCTCCCCGCGCTTGAGAGAGGGCACGGGATTGTCGGCGCCGACGACCACGACGAACGTGCGGTCGTCGTCCGCGGGTGTGACGTTGCTTCCCAACAAGGCGCTCATCACGAGCGCCGCGACAACGAGACGCATTCTCATTCCTCGTCCGAGGTGGAACGAAACCTCGCGATGCATACTGGGGTCGCGCGCGCGCGCGATCAACGGGCGTTACCCGGCCCGGTACGGGCTCTCACCACGTACGCGTTGTCACGTCGTACGGGTTCTCACATGGGCGGGTAACGCGCAGCTCGCGTCGGTCAACGGTCGTGAAGATCGCGCGTGGGGCGCCGCACAGACGTATCCATTCCGTGGCCGCGGTGCGTTTCTTTTGCGCTATCAGCGCGTCGCTTCGTTACCGTTCGAAGCGTTCGACGCGGCGCAGGAATGTCCGCTCTTCACTGAGGATGAAGCGCTCCTCTTGCGCCCTCCGGAAGTTCGCCGCGCCCGCGGGATCCGTCTTCAATCGCGCGCGGTAGGCCTCGTAGGCGGCCAGGCTCTCGAACGAGATCAGGGCGAGGGCGATGTTGTTCGTGCCCTCGTGGGGCATGAAGTAGCCCACGAGCTCACCGCCGCAGGCGGGGATGATGGCCAGCCAGTTCCGCGCGTACTCCTCGAAGGCGTCGTGCTGGAAGGGATCGAGCACGTAGCGGATGCAGCAGGTCACGGTCATGGCGTCCTCCTCGGAAAGGCCGACGGTAGCCGCCGGCGGAGGTGGGATGCTTCGGCCGCGGCCGAAGCATCGCCGCAGCGCATCCATTACGATCGGGACGTCCTCTCCGCGGAGATCGCGATGTTCGACGACACGACCCTGGCCCGGATCGGCGCTCTCGTCGGTGATCCCGGCCGCGCGAGCATGCTGGCGGCGCTGCTCGACGGACGCGCCCTCACCGCCGCCGAGCTGGCTGCGCACGCGGGTGTCACCCCGCAGACCGCGAGCGGCCATCTCGCGAAGCTCGTCTCGACCGGCCTCGTCGTGATGCGGCCCCAGGGCCGCCATCGCTATCACTCGCTGGCCTCGCCCGAGGTCGCGGCGATGCTGGAAGGCATGAGCGGCCTGGCCGCGTCCCTGGACGGCATGCGCGCCGGCCGCGTCCTGCGCGTAGGTCCGCGCGATGCGGCATTGCGCGCCGCCCGCACCTGCTACGACCACCTCGCCGGGCGCCTCGCCGTCGGTCTCGCCGACGCGCTGGCCGCGCGGGGGCACGTCGTCATCGAGCGCGACGGCGGGCTGGTCACGCCGGAGGGCGCGCGGTTCCTCGAGGAGTTCGGCCTCGACATGGAGGCGGCCGGGCAAGGGAAGCGCGCGCTCTGCCGCACCTGCCTGGACTGGAGCGAGCGCCGGCTGCATCTCGCGGGCGCGCTCGGCGCGGCCATCCAGCGCCGTTGCTTCGACCTGCGTTGGGTCCGCCGCCTCGAGGGCACGCGGGCGTTGGCCGTGACCGCGGGCGGGGAGGCGGGGTTCCGGAAGATCTTCGGCCTCGTCACCCGTTCCGGAACGGGTTAGCCGTCAGCCCATCCACTGCGGGTTCCGGTCAGGGCCGCCATCGCTTCGAGGGCTTCTCGCCTGTTCATGACCAGGCCCTCCGCGGTCTAGCTCGTGCAGCCGGGGTGGCCGCAGCCGCAGCCGCCCTTGTTACCCGCCGCACGGCTGCCCGAGCTGGCCGCGTTCGCGCAAGCCTCGCTGCAGAATCGCTGCCCGCTCCGCTGGACCGTCCCTTCCTGACATTTGCAACCGGGATGTGCACAGGTCATGGGTCCCTCCTTCACGTTACGAACCTGATTTCAACGTACACCTCCGTCACCGCGGCTGCAGGAGGGGAGACGAAGATCGCCGGCATGAATAAGGTTGCAACCTTGATAGGCTCGGCGGCGTCCTATCGCTGAAGGCCGTGGCGCGCTCGGCGGGGAGGAACGATGGAAACCTGGTGGCAGGACATCCGTTACGGCGCGCGCATGCTGACGCGGAGCCCCGGATTCACCACCGTGGCCGTCTTGACCCTTGCCCTGGGCATCGGCGCCAACACCGCGATCTTCAGCGTGATCAACGCGGTCCTCCTGCGCGCCCTTCCCTACGAGGAGGCGGACCGGCTGGTCTTCCTGACCGAATGGTCCGAGCAGGTCCCGGAGATGAGCTTCTCCGTCGCGAACCTGAAGGACGTCCGCGACCAGAGCACCTCGTTCGAGTCCCTGGTCGGCTACAACGGCACGGGCTTCATCCTCAATACGGAGGGCGCGGAGGCGGAGCGCCTGAGCGGCCGCCAGGTCTCGTCCGGCCTCTTCGCGACGCTGCGCAAGGCTCCCGTCCTCGGCCGGGGCTTCACCGCCGACGACGACAAGCCGGGGGCGGAGCCGGTGGCCATCCTGTCCGAGGGCTACTGGGAGCGCCGGTTCGGCCGCGACCCCGGGATGGTGGGCCGCCACCTCGTCTTGAGCGGCGAGCCCTTCACCGTGGTCGGCATTCTGCCCAAGACCGTCCACGGAAGCTGGAGGACCATCGACGTCTACACGCCGCTGTTGCGCCTCGAGGACAAGATCGGCGGCGAGAACAACCGCGGCAACCACCCGGGCATCTACGTCATCGGCCGCTTGAAGCCGGGCATCACCGTCGAGCGCGCGCGTACCGAGGTGAAGGGGATCGCCGCCCGCCTCGCCGAGCAGCATCCCAACAGCAGCGCCCGGCAGAGCATGACCCTGGAGACGCTGCACCAGGCCTACGTGGGCGACTTGCGTCCGGCGCTCATGCTCCTCCTGGGAGCGGTGGCCTTCGTGCTGCTCATCGCCTGCGGCAACGTGGCGAACCTGCTGTTGTCGCGGGCGGCGGGCCGGCAGAAGGAGATCGCGGTGCGGCGCGCCCTGGGGGCGCCGCGCGCGCGCATCTTCCGCCAGCTCCTGACGGAGAGCGTGCTCCTCGCGGCGTTGGGCGGGATCCTGGGGATCGTGCTCGCGTTCTGGGGCGTCCGCGGCCTCGTGGCGTCGCTGCCCGCGAACGTCCCGCGCGTGGACGAGATCCGCGTGGATGGCGTCGTCCTGGCCTTCACGGGCGCCCTTGCCGTCTTCACCGGTCTCCTCTTCGGCATCGCCCCCGCCTGGAAGATCTCGAGCGGCGGCGTCCAGGGCGCGCTGCGCGAGGAAGGCCGCGGCACCGTCGGCCCCGCGCATCATCGGCTGCGCAACACGCTCGTGGTGGCCGAGATCGCGCTCGCCCTGATCCTGCTCGTGGGAGCGGGCCTGCTCGTGCGCAGCTTCGCGCACGTGCTGGCCGCCGATTCCGGCTTCCGCGCCGGCGGCGTGCTCACGGCGAACCTGCCCTTGCCACAGACACGCTTCCCGGAGGAAGCCAAGCGGGCCGCCTTCGTCCGCGACGTGGTCGAGCGCATGAAGGCGATTCCCGGCGTCGAGGTAGCGAGCGCCGCCCTTCCGCTCCTGGGCGGCTGGCAGAGCTCGTTCACCCTGGAGGGCCGGCCGGAGCCGCCGCCGGGCCAGCTCCCCTCCGCGGACATCACCCGCGTGACCCCGGACTACTTCAAGGCCATGGGCGTGCGCGTGCAGCAGGGACGTGTCTTCACCGACCACGACACGGCGGAGGCGCCGCCGGTGGCGGTGGTGGACGAGACGTTCGTGCGCGCGCATTTTCCGGGCGAGAGCGCGCTCGGCAAGCGCTTCCGTTTCGGCTCCAGCCGCGGTCCCGACCAGAAGGACGTCAAGTGGATGGAGATCGTCGGCGTGGTGTCCCACGTCAAGAACTACGGCGTGGACCAGGAGAGCCGGGTCGAGATCTACCTGCCGTACTTCCAGAGCCCGGTGACCAATGCCACGCTCCTCGTGCGCTCGTCGACGGACCCGGCGGCGCTGGCCGCGTCCCTGCGCCAGGCGGTCAAGGGCGTGGACCCGGAGGTGCCGATCTATTCGGTGCGCACCCTGTCCGAGATCGTGTCCGACCGCACGGCCCAGCGCCGCCTGGCCGTCATGCTCATCACGGTGTTCGCGGCGGTCGCGCTGCTGCTGGCCGCGGTCGGGATCTACGGCGTGATGTCCTACGCGGTGGCGCAGCGGACGCAGGAGATCGGGATACGCATGGCCCTGGGCGCGGAGCGTCGCGACATCCTGCGCATGGTGCTGCGGCACGGCAGCCTCATGGCCGTGACCGGCATCGGCCTGGGGCTCGCGGTGGCGCTCGGCCTGGCCCGCCTGATCACGTCACTGCTCTTCCAGGTCAGCGCGACCGACCCGCCCACTTTCTCGGTGGTACCGGTCGTGCTGATCGCGGTGGCCCTGCTCGCGTGCTACATCCCGGCCCGGCGCGCCACGCGCGTCGACCCGCTCGTGGCGCTGCGTTACCAGTAGGCGCCGTCGGGCGCGATCAGGACCGGTTCTCCTCGTACGCCATCTGGGCTCGGCGTGAGTTCACGATGACGGTCACGCCGCCCGTGGCCGTGCCGCCCTTTCCGTCGGCGATCTGGTACGTGAAGCGATCGGTACCCGAGAAGCCGAGGAGGGGCTTGTACGTGATCGTCCCGTTCGCGGAGAGGGTGACGGAGCCTCCGCGGGCCGGGAACACCTTGACCACGGTCAGCGCGTCGCCGTCGGGATCGCTGTCGTTGGCCAGGACGGCGATGGTGACCGGGGAGCCGCTCGTGGTTGCCTGGTCGGCCGCGGCCACCGGCGCGTCGTTCACGGGTCTGACGTCGAGAGTCACCGTGGCCGTGCGCGACGCGAACACGCCGTCGTTGGCCGCGAACGTGAAGCTGTCGGTACCGTTGTAGTTGGCCTTCGGGGTGTAGGTCAGGTTCGGCGCCGACCCCGACAGCGTTCCCTGCTGCGGGCTGGAGAGCACGGCGAACGCGACGGGCTGTCCCTCGGGATCGATGCCGGCGAGCGTGATCGCTGCTGTCGTGTCCTCGTCGAGGGTGACGGTCTCCCCGATGGCCGAGGGCGCGCCCACGAGGGATGTCTCGACGAGACCGACGTTGTCGGCGGGCACGGCCTCGGGCTCGCGGGCTACGACACGCGCCGCCCCGCGAATGGGCTCTGCCGCCGGACGATCGTTCGGATCTCCCGGAAACGTGAGCGCGTTGATCTCCTGCCGGTTCGTGAACCCGTCGCCATCGGAGTCGACGTCCTCGAACCCGTTGGCGACGAAGTCATGGCCGTTGGCCACGAAGCCCGCTTGATAGGGGTTGGCGGCGTCGATACTGGGGTGGCCCGAATGACAGACGGAGCAACGCGCCGTGTCGGCCAACCGCGTGCCCGCGGCCTGGGGATAGACGTCGAGGAAATTCGGCCCCGCGAACTGCGCCGGGTCGTGCGCGTCGAGGTAATACGGCCAGGCCTTGACGCTTTCGCCCGTGAAGACGACGCCGAGTGCCGAAGCCGCCATGGCCCAGGCCAAGGAAAGACGGATCACCCGTTTCATCGCCGACCTCCTCACCGCGGAGCGCCATTGACCGTGACTTCGACCACCGCCTGGACGCTGCCGCTCGCAGCCACCGACGAGAAGTTGCAGTAGACCGTCTTCGCCGACTCGAAGCACCTGTCCGCCGGCGCCACCGAGGCCAGATGGACCTCCGGGGAGAGCGGCTGGACGATGGACACGTCCGTGGCCGCCTGCCCGGTCGTGTTCTCGACCGTCACCGCGTAGGTCAGGTTGGCGCCGGGTTCGACAGGGTCGGGCGCACCCGACACCGTCACTCGGAGATCCGAGCTGCCCGAGCGCAGGTCCCGGATCTTCACCAGGAAGGCGTCGGAGTCGAATGTGCTGCTGCACGGGCTCGCCGCCGTGCCGCAGCTCGGATCCCACGGAGCGTTACCAAGGCCGGGCCTCGGCTGGGGGAAATTGCTCGATTCCGTTTCGCCGGCGATGTAGACGTCGTTTCCCGCACCGATTGCGATCGCCTTCCCCATGTCCACACCGCTTCCACCCACGGGGCTGCTGTAGGTGAGGGTGCCGTCGGGGGCGAGCTGGGTGACGAAAGCGTCGGTGAGGCCGGTGAAGCTGCGGAGAGGCCGCACGGCGGGGAAATTGGTCGAAGAGGTGGAGCCAGTCACGAACGCGTTGCCGGACGAATCGACGGCGATCCCGCTCGCCGCGTCCGGGCCCAGGCCGCCGAGGAACGTCGAGTAGACGAGCGCGGTGCCCGTCGCATTCAAGCGCGTCACGAATGCGTCCGGACCCCAGGCCAGCCCCGACTGGACGGCATTTCGAATCGGAAAGACGGGGCTGTCCGTGAAGCCCGTCAGGTATGCGTTCGCGCCGCCATCGACGGCGATGCCGGTCGCGCTCTCGAACGACGCGCCGCCACCGCCGATCCGCGTCGCGTACGCGATGCCGCCCGCGTTCGTGAAGCGGACGACGAACGCATGACCGCGATTGCCGTTCTGCGCCGCGTCCTGCGTCGTGGGAAAGTCCGCCGAGTCGGTCCGCCCGGCGACGAACGTGGCCGTGACGACACGACAGCAGAGAGGCAACTCGGGGACCAGGTACGATCGCACGTCCACGGCCGTGGCTTCGTCGTAGCCGCTGCCGCCCAGATAGGTCGAGAACAGCAGCCAGGAGCCGTGGGCATTGAGCTTGGCGATGAACGCGTCTCCATGCCCTCTGAAGGGCTGATTGGGGTTCTCGAGCCGTAGGCCGCCGGATTCGGTGTAGCCGACGACGTGGGCGTTGCCGGAAGCGTCGACGGAGATGGCGCGGCCCCCGTCGTAACTCTCACCGCCGAGATAGGTCGAATACACGAGCGCGCCGCTCGGATCCAGCTTGGTGACGAAGGCATCGCTGTAACCCCTGGAGACGACCTGGAATGGGCAGGCGGGATCGCACTCGAAGCCGATCGGGGGCGTGGGATGGATCTCGGGATAGGTGGGGAAGGACTGCGAAAAAGTCTCGCCGGTGACGTACGCGTTGCCTTGGCCGTCGACCGCGATCCCCGCCGCGGTGTCGCCGCTCTCGCCGCCCAGATAGGTCGAGTAGACGGGCGTCAGCTCGGCGTCGCCCGGCCAGGGTCCTCCGCGACGGAACCGGGTGACGAAGACGTCTGGTGCGATCGTCGCGCCCGGAGTCGGGCTCGACTGCGGTGTCGGATAGGTGCCGCCCGGGGTCGGAAAGTCCAGGGAACGGGTGGACCCCGTCACGTAGACGTCCCCGGACTCGTCGACGGCGACGCCGGTGGCGGAGTCGTGCGCCGACCCCCCGAGGTAGGTCGAGTAGCTCAGCACAGGGTCGATCACCAGCGGTCGGGACGCGTCGTAGGCGCCGATACGAAAACCGACTTCGCCCGTGGACCCGATCACGAAGTCGCCGGCGACCGGGCGGCGGGAGCCGTCCTTCTCCTGGTAGAGGACGGGCCGCGACAAGCGCAGCTTCTCTCCACCGACATCCAGGAGCAGGTCACCATGCGCATCCGGCCGAAACGGCGCGGGCCCCTCGAAGGCCAGCCGGATCGCCGAGGGATCGGCGCCGGCCGCCACGACGAAGTCGTATTCGAGCTGACCCTGCCGCCCGTAGAAGACGACGTCGACGCCGGGGTAGACGCCCTCGTAGCGGACGCGCTCGTAGGTCGCGATGCTCCTCCGCCACCGCGAAGGATCCTTGCCGCGGAAGTCGTTGACCTTGCCGGGAAGCTCCATGAAACCCGCGATCTTCGGATCGGCCGCCGCACCCACGAGCCGCATCCGGACGGCGGAGGCGGTCGTGCCGCTCGGGTGACGAAGGGTGAGGACGGCCTCGCTCGGGGTCAGGAAAACCGTGTATCCGTCGCCGCGGCCGAGGAAGCGCACGCGCCCGTCGACCTGGCCCTGGTTCGCCTCGAACTGCAGTGGCAAGTCCACGATCGAGGGCGGACTCACCGCCCCCGAAGTGACGCTCGTGCGCGGTGAGCCCGCATCGGCCGCGGGAGACACCGTGAGAATGGTCACGACCGCGAACAGACCGGCAATCCGGAGCCGAACCGGCACTCGCTCCCGTATGGTGGATCGGTTGCCGACCATCGTTCCCCCTCGCGAAACCGCGGCTCTCTGGCCCCGTGCCGCTTAGACAACGGCCGACCGCGGATGTTCCGCCCCGGGTGGCTCCCCCGTCGCCCGTGCGCGAGAATGGAACCCGGCTCCCCCATACGTTCGTCTTGAACAGGACGAGGCGGCGATGACAGCGTCGGGGAACACACGGGCGTGATGCGGCTCGCCCTGATCGTCGTCGCCGTGCTGGCCGCGGGGCCCGATGCGCCGCGGGACCGCCTGGACCGGGCCGCGGCCGCGCTCCTCGCGCGCGATGCCGCGACCGCCTTGCCGCTCCTTCAGCCGCTCGTCGAAGAGGGAACGCTCGACGATCCCTCGCTGCTGACCGAGGCGCATCACTACCTGGGCCAGGCCTATCAGCAACGGAGCGAGTACCCGTTGTCCCTCGCACACTTCTCGAAGGCGCTGGCGCTGAGCCGCGCCGTGCCGCTGCCGCAACTCGAGGGCCGGACGCTGCAGTCGATGGCGCAGGTGCTGAAGAACCTGGGTGACTACGCTCAGGCACTGAGCCGGGCCCGGGAAGCGATCGCCGTCTTCGAATCGCTGGGAGATACCGAGGGAGCGGGGCGGGCCTGGGTGGCCATCGGCGCCGTCCACGATCTCCAGGCGGACTATCGATCGGCGCTCGAGGCCTACCGTCAGGCCCGGGAGCGGCTCGAGCCTTCGAAGTCCCAGGCCTTCTATCGCCTCCTGAACGAGATCGGAATTACGCACAAGAACCTCGGGAACTTCGAGGAGGCGCTCGCCCACTACCACCAGGCCCTGGCCGAGCAGGAGCGCACCGGCGACACGTACGGCCAGGCCGTCACCGTCAGCAACATGGGAGTGGCCTATCACCTCCTCGGGCAGCTCGAGCAGGCGATCGAGTGCTACCAGCGCGCGCTCGCCCTCGCGCGGACGCTGGGCGACCGGCGCGGAGAGAGCTTCGTTCTCGGAAACCTGGCCGAGCTGTACGAGGGTGGCGGCCAGCCGGCGCGCGCGCTCGAGCTGCTGCAGCAGCAGCGCGAGCTCGCGCGTGGGATCGGCAGCCGCGTCTCGGAGGCGAACGCGCTCGCGAACCAGGGAAGCGTCCTCGTGACGCTCGGCCGTCTGGCCGAGGCGCGAGCGCAGTACGAACAGGCCCTGGCCCTGCGCCGCGACCTGGGGTCGCGCGCCGATGTCAGCTCCACCCTGGGCGCCCTGGCCCGGCTCGCCCTGCGCGAGGGACACCCGATCGAAGCGAGCGGTCTGGGCAGGGAGGCGTTGCGTCTGGCCCAGGAAGTGGAGAACCCCGAAGTCGAATGGCAGGCGCGTCTCGTCCTGGCCCGCGCCGCCCGCGTTTCCGGCGATGCCGAGAGCGCGATCGCCCACCTGCGCAGCGGCATCGAGGTCGTGAACGGCGTACGCGGGCGAGTCCTGAGCGACGCGGGAAAGGTCGGCTACCTCGACACCCGCCAGACCGTCTTCTACGAGCTCGTGGACGCGCTGGAGGCGGCGGGACGGCCGGCGGAAGCGCTGGAGGTGGCGGAAGCGGCGCGCAGCCGCGCCTTCGCCGACCTCCTGGCCGGGAGGGAGGCGGCCCTCGAGCCCATCGATGCGGCCTCACTGAAGGAGATCCGCGAGGCGGAGGCGAGCCTCCGCGCCCAGACGCGGCTGGCCGCCGCCGCGGGAACATCCGCTGGTGACGAGACGCTCCGACGCCGGGCGGCCATCGAGACGGACCTCGGCCGCCGGCTCCGCTCGCTTCAGACGGCGCAGCCCGAGCTGGCCAGCCTGGTGGTGGCGGAGCCAGTGGCGGCCTCGGAGATCGCCGCCACCGCTCGCCGCCTCGACGCCACCATCGTCGAGTACTTCGTGACCGACGGGCGGTTGTTCATCTGGGTGGTTTCGCCCGCCGGCCCCATCCGGAGCGTGGCGGTGGGGCTGCCGCGCGCGGAGCTGCGGCAGAAGGTGCGGGCGCTGCAGGATGCGCTCAACGGCGTCGACCTGGCCGGCCTGCGCCGCCCGGGTCCCGTGCGTGCCCTGCTTGCCGATCTCTACGGCTGGGTGCTGGCGCCGGTGGAGCGGCACCTCCCCCGCGATCCCTCGGCGCTCGTCTACGTGGTTCCGCATGACGTCCTCCTCGCCGTTCCCTTCGCCGCGCTCGTCGACGAGCGCGGCCGCTACGCCATCGAGCGGCACACGATGGCCTCGGCTCCGTCCGTTGGGGTCCTTCGCTATACCTCGGACAAGAGACGCCGTCCGATTTCCGCCGACGAGCCACACCTCCTGGCCCTGGCGGATCCGCGGCCGCCCGAGGGCGCCGGCCTCGGACCGCTGCCCGGTGCAAGGGCCGAGGTGGAGGCGATCGGCCGATCGACCCCCGCATCCCGCCGGACGATCCTCCTCGCCGAGCAGGCGAGCGAGTCCAACGTGAAGCGGCTCGGAGGGGGCCAGAGCGTCCTGCACTTCGCCGTGCACGGCCTCATCCGAGACGATCGACCGTGGCAGTCCGCCCTCCTGCTCTCGCCGGGCGAGGGAGAGGACGGATGGCTCAGGGCGTCGGAGGTCTTCGGGCTGGGACTGCGAGCCGACCTCGTCGTCCTCAGCGGGTGCTCGACCGGCCTGGGGAAGGTGACCGGCGACGGCGTCCTCGGCCTGGCGCGCGCGTTCTTCTACGCGGGGACGCCCTCGGTCGTCGTGAGCCAGTGGGATGTCAGCGATCGGGCCACGGCCTTCGTGATGGAGCGCTTCTACGCCCGGCTTCAGGCGGGGTCCAGCAAGGCTCACGCGCTGCGCTCCGCCCAGCTGGCCGCGCGGGCGCGCTTCTCCCACCCCGCGCTGTGGGCCGGCTTCGCGCTCGTGGGCGAGCCGCAGTGATGGCCGCGCGCAGCCTCGTCGACCTGATCCGACGGAGCGTGAGGCTGCGGTTCGCTCTGGCGGCCGAGGCCTTCGCCGATCACCTGATCGAGCGTGGACGCTTGGCGGAGGTACCCCCGGGAGGCCTGCTCGCGCACGCCGGCCGGCTGTCCCTCGACGATCTCTACCTCGCGACCGCGTGCGCGCGCGGGGAGGAGAAGGCGTGGGAGGAGTGCGCGAGCCGCCATTTCGCGTTCATCCGCGACTTCGCCCGGCGCTACCTGCCCGAGGCGGAGGCACGCGACCTGGGCGACGAGGTCATCGCGGGCCTGTGGCAACGCGGGAAGATCGCGCGTTTCGACGGACGGAGTACCCTGCGGACCTGGCTCGGCGCGGTGACGGCACACGCGGCCCTCAATGCCCTCAAGGCGTCCCGTCGACGTGTGCCTCTGGAGAGCGGAGCGTCAGGGTCGTCACGCGAGCGGGACGACCCGCTGCCGGCGCGAGGCCCGACCGATGACGAGGCGCGCGGGATCCTGCGCGACCTGGTGGGAGAGGCGATCCGCCGCCTGCCCAGCGAGGACAAGCTCCTCCTCCTCCTTCGTTACGAGCAGGGGTTGACCCTGGACGAGATGACGGCCGTGCTGGGAGGCTCGAAGTCCACGATGAACCGGCGGCTCAGCCGGACGTGCACGGACTTGCGGGCGGGTCTGGAGGCCCAGGCCCGAGAGCGGTTCGGAGGGACGACGGACGTCCTGCGCGCCGGGGTCGAGCTGGGCGACCTCGATCTGGACCTGGCCGCGCTCGTGCGAAGCGGGCCGGCTGGGACGGATCCGGCGTGACGCCGTCTAAGCAGTGGAGCGGAAAGAGAACGGCCACGTGACCGACGAACACGAACACGATCTGAATGCCCTGGCCGCCCACCTGGAAGGGCGCCTCGAGGGTGAAGAGCGGCGGAGGACGATCGATCATCTGAGCACGTGTCTCCAGTGCCGCGAGACCGCGGCCATGCTGTCTCGCTCGCAGCCGGCCCTGGCCGAAAAGAGCGGCGACCCTTCCGTGCCTCACGAGAGGGTGACGACGGCGCGCCCCTGGTGGCTTGGCCTCGCCGCGGCGGCGGTCGTGGGGACCGCGGTAGCCGTCCGCGTCCTGTCCACCGCTTCGCCGGACGCGGGACCCAAGATGAGTCCGTCCTCCTTCCCCCCGGGGGGACCGGCGTCCGTTGCCAAGGCGGCGGATCCGCCGACGCCCCCTCCGGCCGACGGTGCGCGCCTTCCTTCGCCGAGCGCTCGTGTGAGCGGGCCCGTACTCGACGAAGGTCTCCTGGCCCGACGCGGTGGGGTGAAACGCGTCGCCGGAAAGGCCTTCCGCCCAGTGGGCGGCGAGTGGATCGACATGAGCTACGAGCCGACGGCCGGGCTGCCCGAGGTCGACATCGGCGGCCCGGACGAACGCCGACGGATCCTCTCCCGCCTTCCCGCACTTGCTCCCTATTTCGCTCTCGGCGACCGGGTGGTCGTCGTCTTCGAAGGCACCGTCTATCACCTGCGGACCGGCGGTGCCCCGTAGCGACGGGCCGGTCTAGTTCGCGGGGCTGGCGGGCGGGGTGTATTCGAGGGTGACGGTGCGGAAGTTGAGCGAGAGCTTCTCGGCGCAGGCCAGGGCGATCCGGGCCACCGGCGTCGTCCAGACGATCTCCTGACCGGGCAGCGAGCCGCCGACGTCGCCGCGCGAGGCGGGCTTTCCGTTCTCGTCGGTGAGGCGCTTCTCGATGTCCTCGCAGGCCGCGGACGACGGCTTCAGGGCCGTGAGCTGGATGCGGCCGAGGCCTTCGGGGCCAACCCCGAACAGGACGCGGAACGTCGAGCCGTCCGCTTCGTAGGCGGGGATCCCCATGTCACTCGGTCCGGGCCGTGGCTGCCCGAAGTCCACGGGTTGGGCCAGCTTCTGCGCCTCGCCCGGGAAGGCGGCCAGCACTTCCGCCTTCTTCATGCCCCAGCGCGCGGTGCGCCACGCGGGCGGAGGCGCGGGCATCGTGGTGGTGGTCGTCGTCGTGCTCGTGGTGGCGGCCGCGACCGTGGTCGGCGGCGGCGGCGGGGTCGCGGCCTGCTCCTTGGGCTTGCAGGCGGAGAGCGCCACCGTGGTGAGCAGCAGGCCGGCGAGTGCGTGACGGTGCGGCCGGCGCGTCCTGCTCGCGATCATGAGTGCGCGGATCTTAGGCCCCGCGCCGGGAGGGGTCAAGGATCCGCATCACGCGCGTCACGTCATACGGACGCGTTGGAGCCCATGAACATGTCGCGGAGCCGCACCCCCGCCTGGGCGCCCAGGCGCGCGCGCCACGGCCGCAGCAGGAGGGGCAGGTCGATGGCGACGCTCACGAAGTCTTTCCCGATGACGAGCCGGCCGTGCGTGCCGCGCGCGCGGCCGGACGTGGCCGTGAAGAGGATCGTGTCGCCCTCCCATCTCCAGTCCACGCCCAGCTGTTCTCCGACGGACTGCGCGAACTCTTCGGCCCGCCGTCGCGCTTCCGGGGTGGGAATCTGCCGCGCGCAGGCGACTTCGATGCTGGCCATGGTCGTTCTCCCTCCTTACGGCGACTCGTGTGAGGCGTCGTTCTCGCGGTGCCACTCCTCTGCTTCCGCGAGACGGTGCGCGAGCACCTCCTCTCGCTCCGTGAACTCGGCTTCGCTCAGCGCCCCCGACTCCATGGCCTGATAGAGCTGCAGGAGCTCTGCGCGCAGGCCGTCTTCGTCGTGGCGGGCGTTCTCCGCACGCGTCACGATCTCCTCGAAGATCCAGAACAGCCCCCGCAGGGGCAGGGTCAGGAGGACCATTCCCGGCTCCCGCGGCTCGTCCCCGCGGCCAGCTGCAGGTCGACGAAGTTGAAGGGCGCCCGCGGACCCGTACATCGGAAGACGTATTGCGCGGGCCAGGAGGAGGCGATTTCGCCCACGCGCTCCTCGAAGCGCTTCTGCAATTGCCGGTCGACGAGGAATGCGAGATCGGCGACCCCCTCTTCCGTCGTGGGGGCGTTGGTCCGCGTCTCCGCGACCTCCGCCTCGAGCGCCTGGAGCGCGCGCTCGGCGAGGCTGGCCCGCTCCGAGCGCAAGCGCTCCTCGAAGCGACGGCCGAGCTCGATCTTCTCGGCCTGTCCGGGCGCCCGCTCGCGGAACACCCGGTCGCGCAGCTCGGCGAGGCCGGCGTCCCCCTCGACGATGTGCTTGAAGATGTTCGGCACGTCCCAATGGATCTTCAGGCCCATCTCGATCTTCCCCTCCAGGCGATCCAGCTCGGCCTGGATGCCGCCGGCATTCCGCCGCAAGACGCTCGTGACCTCCCTCTGGCTCCGGGCGACGTGGCCGAACGTCATGGGGATGACGGTGGAGGAATTGGCCAGCTCGTGGATCACGCGATGGTGGGGCTCCAGGTTGCGCCGCAGCGGCAGCACGCGCCGATCACGCTCGTACGCGCTCACCACCGCCGCCACCTCTCCGACCGCCACCGGATGCACGCGCGCCGGCCGGCCGCGGTAGTCCAGCCCCACCTCGCCCAGCTCCGGCGCTCCCGCCGCGCGAACCAGTCCATAAACGTACAGCCCATGCGAATCCATGATCACCTCTCTCCGATTGCGAGGCCGGCATGGCCCTCGGGTCCTGGCGTCCTCACGCCGGTGCGGCCACGGCGACGTTCGTGGTCAGGCCGATGGCCTCGGCGTACTGCAGGTAGGTCTCCACGGAGGAAACCACGACGCGGGCCTCGAGCGACAGAAGCTCGATGCCCACCAGTGAGAGCCTGGCCCACGCGTCGATGACGATGCCCTTGTCCAGGATCGTATCGACCACTTCGGCGAGGCCCGAAGAGCTCGACGACGGTACCAACTTTGCCATTTGGCTTCACCTCCAAGAGAACCGACCTGCAGGCTTGAATAGCAACGCCCCTGCCAGAACATTCGCGGCGCGCCCCCGGCGCTTCACTTCCGTAAGTCGCTCGAACCACGTGGCTCGCGCGTCGCTCTCTCGTTGCTGGCATCCGGGAGCGGTACCGCGGCCCGGGTGCGCGCACCCGACCGGCGGGCATCACGTCCCGCGCGCCTTTCTTCAGCCCTCGCTGGGCTTGGGATTCGTCCCGGAGACGAGGGGCGCCTGCGGAGGTTCGCCCTGGATGTCGAGGCCGTAACGGCGCAGCTTCTGGCGAAGGGTCTTCGGATCCACGCTCAACATGCGCGCGAGATGGGCGCTGCTGCGCAGCCCGCGGCCGAGGAGCGCCCGCAGGAGCGATCGTTCGGCCTGTTCGGCGGCCCGCGCCCCCAGCGCCTTGAGATCGACCTCGGGGCCGTCCACGCCCAGCTCGAACTCGAAATGGAGCTTCTCCGACGTGCCGCTCGTCTCCACGGCCGCCGCCTCGACCAGTCCTCCTCCCGCCGCCCGCAGCACGTGCTCGGGCAGGTGCTCGGGCAGGACGACGTCGGTGGCCATCACCACCGCCGCCTTCATCGCGTTCTCCAGCTCGCGCATGTTGCCGGGCCAGTCGTACCGCTGGAGGATGTCGAGCGCCGCCGGCGCGATCCCCCTCACCGGGAGCCCGAAGCGGCGCGCGTACATCCTCACGAAGTGCTCGGCGCCGCCGCGGATATCCCCTTCGCGCTCGCGCAGCGCGGGCAGGCGGATGGTCATCTCCTGCAGCCGGAAGTAGGGGTCCTGCCGGAAACGGCCGGCCGCGATGGCCTCGGGCAGGTTCACGTTCGTCGCCGCCACCACCCGCACGTCCAGGCTGATCGGCTCGCGCCCGCCCACACGTTCGAGCTGCCGTGTCTGGAGCACGCGCAGGAGCTTGGCCTGGACGGGCAGGGGAAGGTTGCCGATCTCGTCCAGGAAGAGCGTCCCGTCCTGGGCCAGCTCGAAGCGGCCGATGCGGGAAGCGGAGGCGCCGGTGAAGGAGCCCTTCTCGTGACCGAAGAGCTCGCTCTCGATGAGCGTCTCGGCCAACGTGGAGCAGTCGACGGCCACGAAGGGTCCCCCCGCGCGCGGGCTGCTCGCGTGGATGGTCCGCGCGAACAGCTCCTTTCCCGTTCCCGTCTCGCCGATGAGCAGGATGTTGATCTCGGGGACGGCGAAGCGCTGCGCGAGCTGGAGCGCCTCGCAGAAGGCGGGGCTCTTGCCGACCATGAAGGGCGCGCCCTGCAGCACGTCCTGGCGCGCCTGGAGCAGTCCGCGAACCGTCTCCAGGACCGCCTCCGGGTCGAGGGGCTTGACCAGGATGTCCGCCGCCCCCAGCTTCAACGCCTGCACCACCGGCGCCACGCTCGCCGGCGAGCACAGCCCTACGACCGGCAGCGCCGCGTGCTGAGCGCGCAGGCGGCGGAGCGTATCCAGGCCGTCCATCCCGGCGGCGCCCCCGATCTCGAGGTCGAGCAGGACGAGGTCCGGCTCGTGCGGGCCCCGGGCCGCGCGCAGGGCTTCCTCGCCCGACCGCGTCCATTGCGCGCCCCGCCCGTTTTCGCGCAGGAGGGTGAGGAGAGCGTGAGAGAGCTCCGCATCCTCGGTGGCGAGAAGGATCGAGGCCGTCTGGCCTCCCTTGGGCATGGCGTCCGGCCTTTCGCGGCTCAGCCCCGAGTGCGCGTGCCGCCAACCAGCTGGGGGGTGGCCGCCGCGCGGGCGATCTGCGTTTCCTCGATCGCGGCGAGCAGGTCCGCCATGTCGATGGCGGGCGCCGAGCGATCGCCGGGAGGGCCGGCGGCGTCGAGGAAACGGCGGAGGGCGAAGAGCGCCGCCCGACGGCAGGTCATCTCGATGTCCGCGCCGCCGAGTCCGGCCGCACGGCGGGCCAGCTCCGCGGGATCGACACCACCAGCGAGTGGCTTGTCACGCAGATGCAAGTCGAAGATGTGGGCTCGGGCCGTCGCGTCGGGCTCAGGCACCTCCAGGAGGAGATCGAAGCGACCCGGACGGAGCAGCGCGGGGTCCAGCCGGTCCTTGCGGTTGGTGGCTGCGACCACGAGCACTCCCTTCAGGTCCTCCACTCCGTCCATCTCGGTCAGGAGCTGGGCGGTGATTCGCGCGCCCGCATGGCCGTCGTCACCGTGGGCGCCGCGCGTCGGGGCCAATGCGTCGATCTCGTCGAAGAACAGGACGCAGGGGGCGGCCAGGCGCGCCTTCTTGAAGACTTCCCGGATGCTCCGCTCGCTCTCTCCCAGGTATTTGGAGAGAAGCGCCGGTCCCTTGATGCTCACGAAGTTGACCCCGGCCTGCGAGGCGAGGGCCCGCGCCAGCATGGTCTTGCCCGTGCCCGGAGGGCCGTGGAGCAGGATCCCCTTGGCGGGACGGGCACCCAGCCCGCGCAAGAGCTCCGGATGGAGAAGCGGCCACTCCGCGGCTTGCCGCAGCTCGCGCTTGACCGCGTCGAGGCCGCCGACGTCGTCCCACCTCACGTCGGGAATCTCGACCACGACCTCCCGGAGAGAGGACGGGTCCATCTCGGCCAGCGCGGCGAGGAAGTGCGGCATGGTGACCGTCAGGCGCGCGAGCCGGTCGTCGGAGGCGGGCCCGCGCGCGAAATCGGTTTCCAGCGTGGCCTCGCGCAGCGTGGTCATGGCCGCCTCCCGGCACAGCGCCGCGAGGTCCGCACCCGCGAAGCCGTGGGTGAGGGCGGCCAGCCGTCCGAGATCGACGTCCGTCGCCACCGGCATGGCCCGCGTGTGGATCTGGAGGATCTGGCGGCGGGCGGCGGCGCCGGGAATGCCGATCTCGATCTCGCGGTCGAACCGGCCCGGACGCCGCAGCGCGGGATCGAGCAGGTCGGGCAGGTTCGTCGCCCCGATGACGATCACCTGGCCGCGGGCCTCGAGTCCGTCCATGAGAGCGAGGAGCTGCGCCACCACCCGTTTCTCCACCTCGCCGTGGGCGCTCTCGCGCTTGGGAGCGATGGCTTCGATCTCGTCGAGGAACAGGATCGAAGGCGCGCGCTCTTTCGCGCGCTGGAAGATCTCGCGCAGCTTCGCTTCGCTTTCACCGTAGAACCGGTGGATGACCTCGGGCCCGCTCAAGGCCAGGAAGGCGACGCGGGTCTCGTGGGCCACCGCCCGCGCGAGCAGGGTCTTGCCCGTGCCTGGCGGTCCATGGAGCAGCACCCCGCGGGGCGCGCCGATGCCCAGACGCTCGAAGACCCGGGGCTGGCGAAGCGGCAGCTCGACGAGCTCGCGGATGCGGCGGACTTCGTTGTCCAGTCCGCCGATGTCGGCCCAACCGGAGCGCGCCGGGTTTCCGGGGGGTGCGCTCGGACGGGCACGGCCGCGCCCTTCGAAGCGGGCGAGCCGACGGCCGCCACGCCGCGCCGGATCCCCGGCGCCGCGCATCGAGACGGCCGCCCCCCATCCGCGGTTCATGGGCGCCGGGGCGTTCCCGAGTTGGGATCGGCGACGTCTTCGCCGTCGAGCGTCACGCCACCGATGTTGTCCGGAATGAGGCTCAGCATTCCCGCCATCCGGGAAGACTCCTGGCAGATGACTCGGAGCGCCTCCACTCCCGACCCCATCCACGGACGGCTCACCAACAGATGGGCGTGCGCGAGGATCACGGAGAGGGAATTCCTGAGGTCGTGCAGGAGGTCGCGCATCGTCCGGCTCGCGTCCAACTCGATTGCTGCCATGAGCTCCTCCTTGCCTAATCAACATTACGAATTTCGTGATCTCGACCGCACACAATTAGTAATGTAGCAAGTGGGATGCCCGCAGGGGGCCACGCGCCTCCGAATAGGCGGCGTGGTGCCTCAACCGAACGGGATGCGTCGCGTTTCTCACGTGAATGCAAACCTTTGCGGGCCGCTGTCTCGCGTCGGGCGCCCGGGCTCGGAGTCCGCCAGGACCCGCGCGACAGGGGCCCGGCGGTCTTCGTCACCCGGGAGGTGCCGCCCTTCCAAGGGCGCGAGATCCGCCCCCGTGCGCGTCTTCTGGAGGAAGGAATGAAGCTCGCGAAAGGGGGTTGATTTTCGGAGACGGCAGGCTCATATTCCCCTAAGACTTTTAGGGGAGTGGTGATGAGGGTCCTCGAGCAGGCTCACGCGGCCTGGCGCCGCTGGAAGGCGCTCTGGCGACGGCCGCAGCTCGACCGGGACCTCGAAGACGAGCTGCGATTCCATCTCGCGATGCGCGAGGAGCAGTACCGGGTGGCCGGATTCGACGCCGCGGAGGCGCGCCACGCCGCCACCCGGCGGCTCGGCAATCCGGTGTCCCTGAAGGAGGAGTGCCGCGACATGTGGACCTTCCACCGCCTCGAGACGCTTGCCCAGGACGTCCGCTTTGCCGGCCGCCTTCTTGGGAAGAGCCCCGGCTTCACGGCCCTGGCCGTGTTGTCCCTGGCCGTCGGCATCGGCGCCAACACGGCGATGTTCACGGCCTTCAGCGCCGTCCTCCTCCGCCCGCTGCCCTATCCGGACGCGGACCGGCTCGTCCGTCTCACACGCTTCTACCCGAAGGGAGCCATCGCGGCTCTCCGCGAGCGCAGTCGCACGATGGACGTCGCCGGCACCGGTCCCGATTCGGAGTTCAACCTCACGGGCCAGGGCGAAGCCGTCCGCCTGGCCGGGGGCACGGTCTCGGCCAACCTCTTCGCGGTGCTCGGCCGCGGTGCGGAGATCGGCCGCACGTTCGCGGAAGGGGACGATCGGCCCGGACGCGACCGCATCGCTCTCATCAGCCATGCGCTGTGGGAGGGCCGGTTCGCCCGAGATCCGGCGGTGCTGGGCCGGGCGATCACGATCGACGGCGTGGAGCGGCAGGTCGTGGGCGTGATGCCGCCGGGATTCCATTTCCCCTCGCCATCCGTGCAGCTCTGGATCCCGCTGCGGAACGATCCCGGGCAGACCGAGGACTACTGGGGATTCGGATGGATGCCGGCGGTCGGCCGCCTCCGCCCGGGCGCCACGCTGGCCCAGGCGCAGGACGAGCTGCGCGAGCTGAGGCCGGGGATCGCCGCGATGTTCCCGTGGCCGTCGCCGAACTGGAACATGAACGCGGCGGTCGTCCCGCTGCAGGACGACCTGGCGCGGGACATCCGGGAGAAGCTCATCGTCCTCCAGGCGGCGGTGGCCATCGTCCTCCTGATCGCGTGCGCGAACGTGGCCAGCCTCCTCCTGGCCCGGGCCGCGGGGCGCAAGAAGGAGATCGCCCTGCGGGCCGCCCTCGGCGCGGGCCGCAGCCGGCTCTTGCGCCAGCTCCTGACCGAAAGCGTGACCCTGGCCCTCCTGGGCGGGATCTTCGGAGTCGTCCTCGCGCAGGCCGCCCTCTCCGGCCTCGAGGCCCTGATCCCGGCCGACACGCGGGGCTTCGCCGGCGCCAGTCTGGACCTCTCGATCCTCGCTTTCTCGACCGCCGTCTCCCTCGCCAGCGGAGTCCTGTTCGGCGTCGCTCCCGCTCTCACTGCCTCGCGCGTGGACCTCGCGGCGTCGATGAAGACGGGGAGCGCGCGCGGGGGCGGGCGCGGAGCCAAGCGCCTCCGCAGCGCGTTCATCGCCGCCGAAGTGGCGCTCGCCGTGGTGCTGGCGGTGGGGGCCGGCCTTCTCATGCGGACCCTCTGGGGTCTCATGCGCGTGGACCCCGGCTTCCGGCCGGAGCAGACGCTCACCGTCCGCGTGACCCCGAACGCGTCCGCCTGCGCGCCGCGCGCCGCCTGCATCGCGCTCTACGACGAGCTGCTGCGCCGCTTGCGCGACGTGGACGGCATCTCCGATGTGGCCGCCGCCAACGCCGTGCCCCTGAGCGGCGCGGAGCCGCTGCTCCCGGTCGAGATGGACGGCCACCCCCTCAGCGCCACCGACGTCACGGCGCCGCTCGTGTGGGCGGGCGCGGTGACGCCCTCGTACTTCCGCGTGATGCGCCTGCCCCTGTTGCAGGGCCGGTCGCTGACCGACGGCGACGCGGAGCGCACGGAGCCGGTCGTGCTCGTGAGCGCGGCCACCGCGCGCCGCTATTGGCCCGGCGAAGACCCGATCGGAAAGCGGGTTCGCGTCGTCTGGGACAAGGACTGGCGCACCGTGGTGGGCGTGGTCGGAGACGTGAGGCAATACGCGCTCTCCGGCCGCTCGCCCGCGGACATAACGGGCGCCATCTACATGCCGTACCCGCAGGCGGTCGGGTTGGATCGGCGCATCCCGGTGGCCCTGTCCCTCTTCGCGCGGTCGCCGCTGGATGCGCCTCGCCTCGCCGCCGCCATCCGCGAGCAGGTCGCGCGCGTCAATCCGGACGTGCCCGTGAGCGACGTGCGGACCCTGGAATCGGTGGTCGCGTCTTCCGTCGCGGAGCCTCGGTCCATGACCTGGCTCTTCGCCGCCTTCGCCGCCGGGGCGCTCCTTCTGGCCGCGATCGGCACCTACGGCGTCGTGTCCTACACGACGGCCCAACGCACGTACGAGATCGGCGTGCGCGTGGCCGTCGGGGCGACGCGGCGCCACATCTTCGGGCTCGTGATCGGACAGAGCCTCCGCCTCGTGCTCGCCGGCCTCGGGGCCGGGACCGTGGCCGCCCTCGTCCTCGGCCGCGCGCTCGCGAGCTTCCTCTACGGCGTGACGCCCGCCGATCCCGTCACCTTCGCCACCGTGGCCGCGCTCCTACTGGCGACGGCCGTCCTGGCCGGGTTCTTCCCCGGCCGGCGGGCCGCGCGCCTCGACCCCGTGCGCGCGCTGCGCGTGGACTAGCTCGATCCGCACGACGGCCTCGTCTACGGGCGCACGAACCGGATCTCGTCGACCCAGAGCGTGCCGCCCACGGGGAATCCGTTGCCGGCCTTGAAGTAGATGTCGTTGATGGAGCTGCCGAGCTGCGCGCGGATGCCGCTGATGTCGAGCGTGTAGGTCTGGTACCCGGCCGTCGAGTTGATGGCCAGCGCGGTGACGTAGACCTGCCAGTTGTCGTTGAACAGGACCTGGACGCTGTTGTCGGCGGGCCCGCCCGCGCTGAGGTCGAGGCTGATGCGGAGCTTGTCCGTGCTCAGCACCTGGCTGATGTCGATCGGGGTGGCGAAGTGGAGCCGCTTGGTCGAGCCCCACTGGTCGAGGCTCGTGTGCTTGATCGCATTCGAGCTGCCGACACCCTCGCCGGCCACGATTGCCGCCTGGACGCCGGGGGTTCCGCTCGTGAAGGTCACGTTCGTCTGGTCGACATAGACGTCCACGACCGTGCCGCCGCTGGCACCGCTCTGGTTGATCGTGAACGTCTGCCCGGCGATGGTCAGGGTCCCGTTGCGGGCACTGGCGCCGTTGGCGGCCACGGAATAGGAGACGGTCCCGTTGCCGGTGCCATTGGAGCCGGCGGTGATGGAGATCCACGCGGCATTGCTGGCCGCGGTCCAGGCGCAACCGGCGCCCGCCGTCACCGTGACGCTGCCTGTCCCGCCTGCGGCGGGAAAGGACGCGCTGGAGGGCGCGATGGTGGGCGTGCAACTCGGCGCTCCGGGCAGGCTGACCGGGCACACTTCTATGGAGCCGCCGTCCACGGCTCCGCGCACGTTGTTGAGGCTCGTGGCGGACGCGTAGTTGCTGCGGAAGGCGAGAGAGGTGCCGATCGTCTGCTCGCTGCCGCCGGGTGGCGTGACGTAGGCGGCGTAGGTGTGGCTGGCCATGTTCACCACGAACCGGATGCGATAGGTCTGCGCGGCGGTCCAGGTCAGAGCCGTGGCGGGATAGCTCGCGCCGCTCCGGGCCTCGATGTGGCCGTTCGCGGCGTTGAAGCGGACGGTGGCGGCGGTGTGGAACGAGTTCGTCTCCCCCACGGGCGGGTTCGCGTTCACACCCACGCCCGTGTCGAGAAGGGTGCCGCCGACGGCGCGCGGAGTCGCGTCCACGATGACCGTGAAAGTCCCGGACTGGGCGGGGAAGCCCTGGTTGTAGATGCTGGACGGCGTCGAGACCCCGCAGCCGCTCGTCTGGACGGTCACGCCCACCGGTGAGGAGGTGGCGCCGGCGCCGCTGCCCGCGATCACCTTCGCCGTGAGGCTGTAGCTGCCCGCGCCCACGCCGCTCCACGAGAACGTGTAGGGCGCGCTGAGGTCCTCTCCGAGCTTCACCGTGCCCTGGTAGAACTCGACGCGGGTGACGGTGTCGCCGGGCGCGGAGGCCGTGGCGGCGAGAGCGATGGTGGCGGGGGCGGTGAACGTCGCGCCGCCGGCGGGGCTCGTGAGGCTCACTGTGGGCGCGGGCGCACCCAGGCCGAGCTCGCCGCCGATCCAGGAGAGGCTGGCCGAGATGCGGTGCTCCCAGCCCCACTTGCGCCAGGGGGAGACGCGGAAGGCGGTGTTGCCGGCGGGCGGCCCCGTCGGCCGGATCCAGTAGTTCACGCCGATGTCGTAGGTGTAGTAGAGGTCCTCGAGGAGGCCGATCAAGGATCCGTCCGGCGTACCCAGCAGCTCGCCGAAGTAGGCGGCCCAGGCCACCGTGCTCCCGACGTCGAGGCCGTGCTCGACCTCCGACCCGTCGCGCTCGCTGCTCGAGCCGTCCACGGCCATCATGTAGTCGGGATAGGCGAGCGAGCCTCCATACGTGTCGTAGACGTGGTTCGTGTCCGCCTTGGTGGCCACGCGCTCGAAGTTCCCCAGGCGCAGGATGAACTGGGCGATCGAGGCGGTGTCGCGCACGGCATAGGCGCGGACCATCGCGTCCACGGTCAGGGCCGACATCCAGGAAGACGCGACCAGCCCATCCCCGTCGCCGTGCTGGACGCCGTCGTGGTAGAGCCCGCCGTCCACGCGGCTGGCGGGGAGCTGGCCGCCCGCCCCGTTCTGATGCCAGATGAAGTCGTCCGACTGGCTGATGACGTTCGCCTTGTAGGCCGCGTCGCCGAAGACCTCGTAGCCGACGGTGTTGGCGAGCAGCCGGAAGGCGGTGTGGCGCTCCGTCCAGGTGACGAGGCTCGGCGCCCAGCGCGTGGGCTCGTCGTTCGTCTCGTGCGCCGTGACCACCCAACGGATGTGAGGGAGGACGGCGTCGTCACCGGTGAGCCAATACGTGTAGGCGAGCGACTCGTTGTAGCTGTACATGGCGCCGTTGCCGCCGGCCCAGGTGGTGGGGTCCGGCGTCTTGAGCTTGAAGAGGCCGATCGCGCGCGACGGCGTGGTCGTGTCCGGCCACAGCCGGTCCTTGTAGAACTGCGCGTTACGCACGGCCTCGCGCAGCGGCCGCAGGAACCCCGAGCGCATGTACAGCACGAACATCGTCGACGGCCGGTCGTAGAGCCAGGACTCGCTGTCCGTCTTGTAGGGACAGCGGTTCGCGGCCGTCACCGCCGGGTCGTCCTCGTTGATCACGGAGTAGAAGTTGTTCTTGGCCGCGTGCTCCTGCTCGCGAAAGCCGGGCCAGTGCTCGGTCGCGTCCATGGTGGACGGATCGGAGCGTGTCTCCGCCACGCTCGCGTCGAACGGAAGCGAGCGTCCGGGCCGCAGGACGCCCCGGGTCAGGACGTCCTTCGGCAGCACGGCGTACACGTCCGGCTCGTAGACGTTGTCGGCGGATACGAAGGAGCCGGACGTCACGAGGTGCCAGGCCGTCCTCGGATCCACGAACGTGAGGTTCTGCGCGCGCGTCGTCGTCCCCCACTCGACGGTGATGGTCTCCGATCCCGGGTAGGCGGTCGCGAAGGTGTAGTTGATCTGGATGCGCGCAACGCGAACCGACTGGCCGTCGATGGCGGGGTTGGTCACGTGCCGCCAGGGCGCGACGTTCTGGACGTAGGCGGGGATCTCGACGCCCGACTTCAGGACGCGGATCTTGGCGACGTCGGCGGGCGTCACGGAGCCCCGCGTGAAGGGCACGCCGAACGTGACGCGCGTGGCGACGCCGGTGGCGACGCCCTCCGTGGGATAGAGCTTCACCTGGATGGTTCCCGACGTCTGGGGCGGAGCCTGGAACGTGTCGACGGCGTGAGCGGCGGAAGGAGCGAGGACGCAGGCCAGCGCCAGCACTGCGGCCACCCTCGGGGTGAGTGGCTGTGTCCAGCGCTGGAATCGGCCTCGGGGGGGAGTTGCTCTCATGACCTACCTCCAGTGCCCGCGACCATATCGAAAGAAATCGAAATCAGACGCAATCGCGGGTCTCTGGAACGACGCTACCCCAGTCGTAGGAGGCTTTTGGGTGGTCGAGTGACGATTTATGGAACTGATTGTCTACAAATCAGTTAACTGAACATCGATGGACTCGATGGGCACAGTGCCGCGCCGAACCAAAACGAAATCAAACGAAAGTCACTTAGGGCTTGCCGCGAAAGCGACTCAGTAGAAGGGTGTCTGCGCGGGTCCGAGGAACGCGTAGCTCCAGAGCACGCGGCCCGTCTCCGCGTCCCGGCAATCGAGCTGCGCCTTCCCACCCGTGCCGTACGGGCGGTCTACGAAGATCCTGCCGTCCCGCTCGACGAGCGCAGTGTCGAAGGCGCCGAGCGTCGTCGCGATCCGATCCCGCGGCGCCGCCTCTTCGCGCGGCTCGTCCGCGGGCGCGCAGCGCTCGTCGGAAACGAGCATCGTGCCCGCCGCGCCCGGCGTGAACGTGCGCTGGAGACGGCCGGTGCAGGCCCCGTCCCACGAGATGACATCCACGACCACGCGCGTGCCGTCGAACGAGAAGGAGCTCCGGCCGTAGGAGACCGGAGCGACGGCGACATCCAGGTCCCGCGAAGCCAGGAGCCCCTCGCCCGTCCGCCCATCGAGGATGGCGAGGGACCGAACATAGTCGCGCGCGATCAGGAGCTTCGTTCCGTCCTCGCGCTCCCTCCAGCTCCGCGCGTCGTCACGCGCGATGACGAGGACGCGGCCCTTGCGATCGAGCACCTCGCCCGCGGGGCTCTCGGGCCGGTAGGTCCAGATCTCCCGGCCCCCGGCCAGCTCGTACGCCCGCAGGCGGCCCCGCCAGTCGGTGCAGATCAGGCGGTCGTCCCCGACGTGGCACTCGCGGGTGCTGGCGATCTCCCACGCGACCGTCTGCGCCCCGAAGTCGAGACGCCGATAGACGTTCTCGTCGCGGGTGAACAGCTTCCACCGATAGGACCGCACGACGAGGCCGTGCGGCGTGTCGAAGAAGCTGTTCCAGGTGTACCGCTCGTCGATGTGCTTCTCGCCGCGGAACAGGACCTTGCCGGTGGTGGCATCGAGGACGGTCAGGGTGCCGTCGGGCTGGATGAACGCGAACCGGCCGGCGAGGGCGGCGTAGACCTGGATCGCGCCGTGGACGGAATTCGAAATGCCGGCGGCGGGGAGAAGCAGGAGCGCGCACGGAATGAGCCGGCTCCACACCCGGGATCGCATTCAGCCGCCATTGAACTGCACACCGGGCTCGGAGCGGGTCCGGCCGCGGTCAACCCTTTCCGCGCGCCCGCTTCCTCTTCGTCTTGTCCGCCTCGTAGCGGCTGACGGTGACGGGGCGCCCCCGGATCGTGGCGCCCTTGAGAGCGCGCAGGACCTCGTCGGCGCGGTCCTCACGCACATCGACCAGCGAGTACCGCTCCTCGATCTGGACCGCGCCGATCGCGCTACCGTCCAGCTTCGCTTCGCCCGTGATGGCGCCCACGAGATCGCCCGCCTGGGCGCCCGCGGCCTCGCCGATGGAGACGTAGATGCGCGCGAACGGCCCGGCCGGGGCCGCGCCTCCCGCCGTGCGCGCGGCGGCCGCCGGAGATTTCGCCCGTGGCGGCGCCTCCGTCCGCGTGCCCGCTTCGTGGGCCAGCTTCACCGCGGCCGCGGCCACGTCGAGCACGTCGAACTCCTGGGCCAGGGACTGCACGATCTCGCGGAAGCCCTCGGCGCCGCCGGCGACGACGGCCTCCCTGACGGCGACACGGGTCGCTTCGAGCCGCCGGGCTTGCAGGTCGGCAACGGTGGGCACGGTGCCGAGGTCGAGGCGGCGGCCGGTGAGCTTCTCGATGTTCCGGAGGAGCGGCCGCTCGCGCGGCTCGGCCAGCGTGATGGCCACTCCCTCGCGCCCGGCGCGGCCCGTGCGCCCGATGCGATGGACGTAGGACTCGGGAGCGGGGGGGACGTCGTAGTTGATGACGTGCGACAGGCGGCCGATGTCGAGGCCCCGGGCGGCCACGTCGGTGGCGAGCAGCAGCTCCGCCGCGCCTTCCCGGAAGCGGCCCATCACGCGGTCGCGTTCCTTCTGTGACATGCCGCCGTGGAGGGCCTCCGCGCGAAAGCCGCGGCCGTTCAGGGTCTGGGCCAGCGTCTCGACCTCGCCCCGCGTCCGGCAGAACACGAGCGCGGCGGCCGGGCCCTCGAGGTCGAGGATGCGCCCGAGCGCGTCCACCTTCTGGGCCCGCGAGACGAGGTAGGCCACCTGCCGGACGCGCGGCGCCGCGCCGCGGGCGAGCTTCTCCTCGGCGATGGCGAGGCGCACGGGGTCCGTGAGGTGCCGCTCCGCGATGGCCGTGATGCGCTTGGGCATCGTTGCGGTGAACAGCGCCGTCTGCCTCTTGGCGGGGAGCTCGGCGAAGATGGCCTCGAGCTCTTCGGCGAATCCCATATCCAGCATCTCGTCCGCTTCGTCGAGCACGACCGCTTCCACGTGCCCGAGATCGAGGGTCCGCCGCCGGATGTGGTCGAGAGCACGGCCGGGCGTCGCCACCACGACGTCGACCCCGCGGCGAAGGCCGCCGAGCTGCTGCGTGATCGACTGCCCGCCGTAGATGGGCATCACGCGCGCCCCCAGGTTGCCCCCGTAGCGGTAGATGGCTTCGGCAACCTGCATGGCCAGCTCGCGGGTAGGGACGAGCACGAGGAGGCGCGGCTCCTTGCGTTTGGGCCCGTCCGCGAGGATCCGCTGCAAGAGGGGGAGCGCGAAGGCGGCGGTCTTGCCGGTGCCGGTGGCCGCCTGTCCCACGAGGTCGCGCCCGGCCAGGAGCGGGGGGATCGCGTCCTTCTGGATCGGTGTGGGCTCCTCGTAGCCGAGCGCCTCCAGGACCGACACCAGCTTCGGGCCGAGTCCGAGGTCGCGGAAGCGGCCGGACCCGTCGGTCGATCGTGGGCGGGTCATCGCCTCAGCTCAGGCTGAAGTGCAGCTCGCCCAGACCCTCGAGCGTCGAGGTGAGCTGGTCGCCGGGCTTGAGCCACACCTGCCGATCTTTCGGATAGCCCGAGATCACGCCCTCCGGCGTGCCGGTGAAGATGACGTCGCCCGGCTTGAGCGTGAAGTACCGGGAGATGTAACTGACGAGGCTCGGGCAGCCGAACACCATGTCCGCGGTGTTGGACGACTGCCGCACTTCGCCGTTGACCCGGCACTCGATCTTGAGGCGGTTGGGATCCGCCACCTGGTCGGCGGTCACGAGGTAGGGTCCGATGGGAGCGGATCCGTCGAGGGCCTTGCCGAGCATCCATTGGCTGGACACCCGCTGCAGGTCGCGCGCCGTGAAGTCGTTGCCGGTGCAGTAGCCGAAAACGTAGGAGAGGGCGTCTCCCTCGCTGACGTTGCGCGCGGTGCGCCCCATGACGATCACCAGCTCGACCTCGTAGTCGAACTGCGTGGCCGCCTCCTGCGAGACCTTGATGATCCCGCGATGACCGTTGAGCGCGGTGTTGTACTTGTTGAACAGGATCGGCTGGGTGGGCACCGCGCTGTTCGTCTCGGCCGCGTGCTTCCGGTAGTTGAGCCCGACGCAGACGATCTTCTCGGGGTTCGTGACGCACGGCCCGAATTCGGCCTTCGCTTCGTCGAGGAAGAGTTCCTTGCGCGCGCTCGCGAGCGCCTTCGCCCGGAGCGTCTGGAGCGAGGCGCCGCCGCCGCGCCGGAGGACCTCGTCGATGGTGGTGGGCGCCTTGGCGTGAAACACGCTCTCCGCCGAGAGCACGTCGAGCAACCCCCGCTCCGTCCTGATGGCAAGGTTCATCTCGCCGCCGCGGCGGATGGTCGCGAACGTCATGCCCCGCGGCATGTCGTTGTTCGTGGCCTTCCCAGGTGCTTCCGCGGCGGTTGTCGTTCCGGATGTGGCGAGGAGGCCGCCCGAGACGGCGGCGCCCGCTCCGGCGAGGAACGTCCGGCGGCTCCTGTTCATGGGACCTCCTGTCGGATAGGAGCCGATCTTATCCGTCCCGGGACGGATAGACCGGCTCGGCCGCCGCCAATCCCATGCGATCATGGCCGACATGGACATCGTGCGCGGCAAGCGACTCGAGCGCTCGGATCAATAACTCTCGGCCGCCCGCGCCGCCTTCGGCGGCCGGGTGCTCGTCGATCTCGGTACAGGTGACGGCCGTCTCCCGTACGTCCTGGCCCGTCAGACGGCGGACCGCCTGTTCCTGGGCCTCGATGCCAGCGTGGCCGGTCTTCGCGACATCTCGACGCGCGCCGCGCGCGCGGGCTTGACCAACCTCATCTACGTCCGCGCCTCGATCGAGGATCTGCCGGCCGGTCTGGCCGGCGTCGCCGACCAGGTCACGGCGATCCTGCCCTGGGGCAGCCTGCTGGCGGCGTTCGCGCATCCGGTCGTTCCGCTGCTTGAAAACGTCCGACGACTGTGCGCGCCCGACGCCGCGCTGACCGTCGTTCTCGGCGTCGATCCGCAGCGCGATCGCGCCGAGATCCTCCGCCTTGGCCTGCCCGAATTGGACGCAGCCCATTTCGCAGGCGCCCTGGCCGCCGGTTACGCCGCCGCCGGATTCGTCGTGACTTCGGTCCGCCCGCTGACGTCCGAGGACCTCTTGCGCTGGCCGTCCTCGTGGGCCAAACGACTGGCCTTCGGCCATCGGCGGCCCGTGTTCCAGATCGAGGCGCGTGCTTCGGTCGAGTAGGTGGCGATCCGCTATTCCTCCCATCGGAAGCGCGCCACCGCGAGCGTGCCGAAGAGCGACGCGAACGCGAGCAGCACGCCGATCGTCGGCAGCGTGGCCGGCAGGGAGGCGCCGCGCCAGGTCGTGGCGTCGAGGCCGTCCACCGCCCAGCGCGCGGGGATCGCCAGCGTGACCTTCTGCAGCCAGGCCGGGAACACGAACGCGGGCACCCACGCGCCACCCAGCATCACCATCAACAGCACGGCCAGGATGGCCACTCCGCGCGTGGCCTGCGGCGTCTTGCCGAGGGCGGCGATCAGGAGCCCGAAGCTCGAGGCCATCACCGCCGTGGCCACGCACACGGCCAGGAACGCGATCACGCTTCCCTCGATGCGGATCCGGAACACGGCCATCCCGAATGCGAACGTCGCTCCCAGGCTCATGAGCGCGATGAGGGCGCCGCTCGTCCCCTTGCCGGCGAGCAGGAGGCCTCGCGAGAGAGGCGCGGCGCGCAGCCGCTTCCACAGCCCCTGCTGCCGCTCGAGCAGCATCCCGATGGCGAGGTCGATGCAGGCGAAGAGCAGGAACTGCACGCCCATCCCCGCGAACGAGTGGGCGAAGCCGTTGTAGGGGACGCCCGTGCGCACGGTCATCGCTTCCTCGTGTGTCGTGTACGGCATGGCGAGGCCGCGGGCCGCGGGTGAGGCGCCGGGAACCGGCGAGGCCTTGTCGCGCTCGTACCAGCGGTTCACCGCGCCCAGCATGTCCACCAGCGCCCGCCGGTCGCCCTCGGGCATGGCGCCGGGGGATTTCAGCTCCTCGAGCGATTGCTGTGAGAGCCGGCGGCCCTGGTCCCCTCCGAACATCTCGGCGCTGACCGCCTGCATCACGTGTTCGGTGAGGATGCCGCGCACCATGGCCAGCTCGGTGGCGTGCGAGGGATCGTAGAGGAGCTGGAGTTGCGGCTTGGCCGCGCCGCCGAAGAAGGCCCGGCCCGCCGCGTCGCCGAACCCGGCGGGCACCACCACCGCCACCGTGGTCTTGCCGCGCCGCACGGCGTCGCGCGACTCCTCGACCGTGCCTCCACTCACCTCGAGCGTCTTGTCCGCGGCCAGGCCTTGCACGATCGCCTTGGAGACGACACTCGAATCCTGGTCCACCACGCGCACGGGCACGCGCGCCTTCTCGGTGTTCTGGTTGCCGGAGAAGATGAAGCCGAAGAACGAGGCGATGGCGATGGGGGCGGCGAAGCTCATGATCACCGCGCGCCGGTCGGTGAAGAACAGCAGCAGGTCCTTGCGTACCATCGCGCGCCACGCCTGGAATCCCATCAGTCCCTCAACGTGCGGCCAGTGAGGGTGAGGAAGACCGTCTCCAGGTCACCGCGCTCGCTCACCACGTGGTCGTACGCAACCCCGCGCTGTTGCAACAAGGACAACACGCCGGGCGCGCCGGCCGCGAGGTCGTCGAGGGCGACACTGAGGACGCCGTCCGCGACTTCCGCCGAAGCCACGGCCGGAAGGGCGCGTGTGGCCTCGGCCAGACCCGAGTCCGCCTGCTTGTTCCCGCGCAGCTCGACCGTCAACCGCCGCGAAGCGGGCAGGAGGCCGTACAGGCCGCGCACGGTGTCGTTCGCGATCACCTTTCCGTGATCGACGATGACGATGCGGTCGCAGAGCCGCTCCGCCTCCTCCATGTAGTGGGTCGTGTACACGATCGACTTTCCACGTGCCCGCAGCGCTTCCAGGTTGTCGAAGATGGCGTTGCGGCTCTGGGGGTCGATGCCGACCGTCGGCTCGTCGAGAAGGACGAGCTGCGGGTCGTGCAGCAGCCCCGCGGCCAGGTTGAGCCGCCGCTTCATCCCGCCGCTGAAGGTCTTGACCTTGTCGCGCGCGCGGTCGGCGAGGCCCACGAACTCGAGGCCGGAGGCGATGGTGGCGTCGAGCTTCGCTCCGGCCAGGCCGTACAGCGACCCGAAAAACCGCAGGTTCTCGCGCGCGGGCAGCTCGTCGAAGAGCGCGAGGTCCTGCGGCACGAGCCCGATGGCGGCCTTGGCGGGGTCCGTGTCGCCCTGCAACGCCTGGCCGTTGATCCGGACCTCACCCGCGTCGGGGGCGACGATGCCCGCGATCATCCCGACCGTCGTGCTCTTGCCGGCGCCGTTGGGGCCGAGCAGCCCGACCAGCTCGCCCGGATCGACGGTGAAGGAGACGTCGGACACGGCGGGGATCGCGCCGAACGACTTGCGCAGGGTCCGCGCGTCGAGGACCGGCGGCATCTGGG
>Ga0111539_10001389_pt1 | contig 32187 bp, 24 predicted proteins | sample RhiMethybrSRZTD1_FD_79667 | JGI IMG/M metagenome (GOLD analysis project Ga0111539, IMG submission 79667) | Populus rhizosphere microbial communities from Tennessee, USA - Rhizosphere MetaG P. TD hybrid SRZTD1 (version 2) (version 2) | ecosystem: Host-associated > Plants > Roots > Rhizosphere >...
AACACCTTCAGCGGGTTGAAGAAGACGATGGTCCGCACGATGAGCAGCGTGAAATCGTACGCGTGACGCGGCCGGATCTTCGACTCGCCGAGGCGTGCGTGATAATCGATCGGCACATAGGTCAGCGGGTGCGCGTTGCAGGCCGCCGAGAGCGTGATCGTGGTCGTGAACGAGAAACCATCGGGCAGGAGGTGCTCGTAGCGGTTGATCAGTGACTTCCGCATGAGCCGTAACCCGGAGTTGATGTCGGGCAGGTGGCGTCCCGCCAGGTAGCTCGCGAGCCGGTTGAGGAACCACTTCGCGGGGCGCCTCGCAAACGGCACCTTCACCACGTCACCAGTTCGCGAACCGACCACCATCGAATTCGTCTTGGATTGCGCGAGCAGTGTCGGGATGGCCTCGACCGGATAGGTCCCGTCCGCGTCCGTGATCAGGATCCAGTCATAACGAGCGAGGCGGACGCCCAGCTTGAGCGCGGCGCCGTACCCGCGATTCTGAGCGCGGCGCACGACGCGCGCTCGCCCCGATCCGTTTGCCGCCTCGGCGGTCCCGTCGGTCGAGCCGTCGTCGACGACGATGATCTCGTACGTCCAGCCCGAGTCACGCATGATGCGATCGACGCTCGTGACCTGCTCGCAGACGTGCGCCGCCTCGTTGTAGGCTGGGATGACGACCGTGACCGCGGACGCAAGCGACAGCAGCTCGTCGTCCACCACATGCTCGACCTCGCGCGTGTGTTCAGTCATGTCCCGTGGCTGGATCGTGTCGCAGGATGTGGATCTCGCCACCGCCAACGCTGGCGGGAAGGATCCGTACAACCTGGTACCGTGGTGGCGAAAGGTGCTGGAAGAGCTCGGGGGTCAGGGCCCGAAGCCGGGTCGGCAGTGTGTAGACGATCCACGTGCGGCCGGCGCTTCGCTCGGCTTCCTGCACCATCGTCAGGCTGCTGGTGAAGCGCCAGGTTGGCGCCCAGCCGCGCATGAGGTAGACGTGGTACGCCACGTCGAGAGCGACTACTTCGTCGTCAGGCAGCCTCTGACCCTCGACGAAATCATACGCGGCGCGGAACTGCTGCTTCGGCAGCCAGGCCCGGGGGACCGTGAGGAGGCTCAATACCGCAATGCCGCAGGCGCCGGCAAGGGCAACCTGGTCCGGCCGCCATCGCACGAGCCACCTGACCAGCACGAAACCGCCTCGCAACGCTGCCAGCACGAGGAAGCCGCTCGCAAAAAAGAAAAAGCGCGGCCACAGGTTGTGACGGGTCGCAATGAGTGCGACGAACGTCACCACGACGGGGAGGAACATGGCGAGCGTCGTCGGCCGGGATTGGCGCCAGTAACTCGCCATGCCGACACCAACGACCACCAACCCGCTGATGACGGTCACGAGGCCTCCCGGCACACCAGCGCCGAGTACGCGGAGTCCCTCGCGGAACATCCAGCCCGCGCCCGTCCACACCACTTCCACGCCTTCCATCGTGGGCCGGGACACTTCATGCCAGACCTGCGGAAGCATCGGCGCGTAGAGGAGGATCGTGAGCAGGGCGCTCAGCGCGAGCGCGCTCGCGCACCACGTCGCGTTGAGGCGCGAATCCCGGTCCTTCCATCGTGTGACGAGGAGGATCGTCAACGCATGCCCCACCGCTATCAGCGCCGCGGTGAGGTGCGTGTACGCCGCCAGAGCCATCAGGGCGCCGTACACCCAGGCCAGGCGGAGTGGCCGGTCCTCACCTTCGGCGATTCGCAGGAAAGTCCCGGTAGCGAGGACAGCGAGGAACATCATCAGCGTGTAGCCGCGAGCGTTCTGCGAGAACCACACGTGGTGATACGAGACGGCGAGGATCGCGACGCCGAGCATGGCCTCGGTTGTCGACGTGATGCGCCGCGCGAATGACCAGAGCGCCCAGAGGCTCGCGACGCCGAACGCGACGGCGGGGACCCGCACCGACCAGTCTGTTCCGCCCAGCGCGTGAAACGAGAAGCCGGCCAGGATGGAATAGAGCGGCTGGTGATTCTGGCTGTCGTAGGTGCTGAGCAATTGCCGGAACTCGAGTGGCGCATAACGAATGAGGAGCTGGATCTCGTCGAGCCAGAGTTCGGAGTCGAGCCGGTAAACGCGGAGCGCGAGCGCCACCAGCAGGATCACCCCGAGCAGAACGGGGAACGATGCACCGGTCGATGTTTCGTTGACGGTTCGCACGCCCGGAGCGGGCAGGCGTGCCAGCAGCATGGCGGTCAGCGAGAGCGCAAGCAGCGACAGCTTGAGCACCCACACGCCCGACTCCACGTCGGCGATGGTGGCGTCGTAGGTCGCGTTGAACCACCGGGCGCTCGCTGCAACCGGCAGCAACACGGCCAGGATCGCCAGGAGAAGCCAGAGGATGTCCGCGCGACGCCAGCCCGGCGCGCTCGAGGGCGGCGATACCCCGGCGGCGCTCACTGCCTAACGTGCCAGGTAGATAACGGCGCCGCAGTACGCTCCCCAGAGCGCCACGGCTGCCAGGAGCGCGCGGTCGGTGAGGAGGGTCTCGGTGGGGTTTCCGCCCTCGTTCCGGTGCACGAGCCAGAGGTAACGCAGCACGCCGTAGAGCACGAAGGCTGTGCTGTACGACAGCGCCTGGGAGCCGACGCTGCGCGCCGTGTCGGATTCGAGTGTGTACATGATGTACGAGACCACCGTGACCGACAGCAGCACCACCGAGAGCTGGTCGAGGAATGGTGTGCTGTAACTGGCCAGCACGGCGCGATGCCCTTTCGACTCGCCGCCCAGCAGCACCAGCTCATGACGGCGCTTCGCAAATCCGAGGTAAAGCGCCAGCAGGCCACCGCAAAGCAGCAGCCAGATGGAGGGCTGCACGTCCACGGCCGCCGCTCCCGCCACGAGTCGGAGGATGAAAAACGCCGCGATCGAAAACACGTCTACGATCACCACGTTCTTGAGCCAGGTGCCGTACAGCACGTTCAGGCCGAGGTACGCAAGAAGAACGACAGCGACGTCAGGACCCGCGATCGCTCCAGCAGCGAGCCCGCCTGCCCCAATGAGGGATGCGCCGACCAGCGCGGCCGATGGGCTGATCAGGCCCGCGGCAACCGGGCGGCTGGCTTTACGCGGATGACGTCTATCGGCCTCGCGATCGATCACGTCGTTCATGAGGTAAACCGCGCTGGCGACCGCGCAGAACGCCCCAAAGGCAACCAGCGCTCGCCACTGGTAGTTCCAGATGAGCGCTCGACCCGAGAATACGATCGGAGAAAGGACGAAACCGTTCTTCAACCATTGCTCGGGTCGAAGGGCGCGAACCCACGCGGCGAGACCGCCGGCTCGACGGACCGTCCCGGCGGGCAAAGGCTGCGAGCTGGCTTCAGGTCGTGATTCGATCGCCACGCGGATCGGGGGGAAGGGATGTCGTTGAGCGGCGGAGCCTTCGACTTGGCTAGAAGACGACCACGCGGGTCCGATAGCCTCATCCAACGAACGGAAGCCCGGAATACCCCCATAGGGCTATTGCAAATTCAGGTTTTTCGAGGCGTCAGGGTGATTAGTTGCGCACCTCCAACACCGCAAGTGACAGTGTGGCTGTCCGACGACAGCAGTTCTGGTTAGTCCATGCAGTATCGAAGGTTAGGCGCTTCCGGGGGTACGGTTCCAACGCTATGTGTTGCAGTCGGTTAGAGTGAGCTAACTGGTGGGCTCGCGAGGGTTTGAGACAGCGGCAGCGTGTTTGCATCTGCTCTGGAAGACCCAATTGGGTGCTTCGAGCCTCAAACTCCAGCCGGACCGAAATGCCGAGCACAGGGAACGGGAAGCAGCGCCATCCAGCGGCCACGAGAATCAGTAAGTGCTGCTCCCTTTCAGTCGTGGTTGTTTCGTCAGGTAAGTCGGCAGTCGCCCAACGTGCGGCTAAGGCCCTCCAGAGCGCCTCGCAGGACTTTGCGGCGCAGTTCATCGTGGTGTCGCAGAATGCGGATCCTGGCTTCGCATCCACCGTCGAGCGGACTGGCGTCGAAGTCGTTGTTGCCCCACGGGGAAGCACGCGCGCCGAGATGTGCGACCTCGGCATGAGCCGCGCCAACGGTGCGATTGTCGCCGTTCGTGACGATATCGCCGTTGGCGACGCACACTGGCTCGACACGTATCGCAGTGTGCTGCCGAAGCGTGAAACGCCGTTGTCGCCGTCCGCCGTCACTGAATCGTTGGTTATGGACACGATGGTAGCTGTCCACGCCGGAATGGCCGACGGTTCGCAGGAAGTGGCCTCAGTCGAGTCGAGGGCCCGGGTCGCTTCGATCGAGATGGCCGCGGCGGTCTAAACCGCCGCTCCCTTGCACTCCGCGCCGGGCGACCCCTCTATGTCGCCGAGTTCGGCCCGCTTACCGTTGCTATGGACCCGTTGCCGCGTTCGTAGCACGCTCGTCGTCGGAGTGGCGAAGACTTGGCGCTCCTTATGTTTCGGTGCGCGTACAGGACTCCATACAGGGGCGGCTGAGGAATCGTGAAAGTGGAACGTGTTGCGTCGGCGCGCGGCGTAGATCGACTTGGAGCGGGCGATCACGTCGTCGTCATCGGCGCCGGTCCTGCCGGGCTGACGGCGGCATACTTGCTCGCCAAGGACGGAATTCGAGTCACCGTGCTCGAAGCCGACAACCTGGTTGGCGGCATTTCGCGCACCGCGCAGTACCGCGGTTACCGGTTCGACATTGGTGGGCACCGGTTCTTCACCAAGATCGCCCCCGTCGAAGACCTGTGGCACGAGATCCTGGGACCGGAGTTCATCTCTGTGCCGCGACTCTCCCGCATTCACTATGGCGGGAAGTATTTCGACTATCCGCTCAAGGCGAAGAACGCGCTCCTTGGCCTGGGACTCTGGAACACGATGTTGTGCGTGGCCAGTTATATCCGCTGGCACTTCCAGCCGTATCCGGTCGAGGAGAACCTGGAACAGTGGGTGACCAACCGCTTCGGGAAACGACTCTTCCAGATCTTCTTCAAGACGTACACGGAAAAAGTCTGGGGCATTCCCTGCACGGAGATCCGCGCCGAATGGGCTGCGCAGCGCATTCATGGTCTCAGCCTGGCCAAGGCAATCCTGAACGCGGCGCAGCTCCAGAAGCGATCCGAGACGATCAAGACGCTGATCGACAGGTTCCAGTATCCAAGGCTTGGCCCCGGACAGATGTGGGAGACCGCGACCGCGAAGATTCGCGAGATGGGCGGCGAGGTGCTGCTGGGCCACAACGTGACGGACCTCGAGCATCGTAAGGGCCGGATCGTGGCTGTGCGCGCGATGACGCCAGATGGCCCTCGTCGCATCGAAGGCGATCACTTCATCTCGACGATGCCGCTCCGAAACCTCGCGCGTGCGTTGGAACCCGCGCCCCCGACCGCAATTCTCAACGCCGGAGAAGGGCTCAACTACCGCGATTTTCTCACCGTCGCGTTGATGATCGAAGCGGACAATGTCTTCCCCGACAACTGGATCTACATCCACACGCCCGGCGTGAAGGTCGGCCGCATCCAGAACTTCAACAACTGGAGCCGCGCGATGGTGCCCGAGCCGGGCAAGACATGCCTGGGCATGGAGTACTTCTGTTTCGAGGGCGACGGATTGTGGACGAGCTCCGACGCAGACCTGGTGGCGATGGCGACGAGGGAGCTCGGTGAACTCGGGCTGGTCGATCCCGCGAAGGTCCGCGACGGCACCGTCGTCAGGATGCCCAAGGCGTACCCGGTGTACGATTCCACCTACGCCGAACACCTCGAAACGCTGCGCACGTTCATCGACCCGATCTCCAACCTCCACACGGTCGGCCGGAACGGGATGCACAAGTACAACAACCAGGACCACTCCATGCTGACCGCCATGATGTCCGTGGACAACATGTATGGAGCTTCGCACGACGTCTGGTCCGTGAATACCGATTACGAGTACCACGAGGAACAGAAGATCGGCGTCCAGAAGAAAGGCGTGGTGCACGACGTTCGGGAGCGCGTCGGGACGTGAGCGACGGAGCGATCCGGTTTGCGCTCATCGGTTGTGGAGACATCGGGATTCTTCGCGCGAAAGCGCTGGGCCGGACCCCCGCTTGCCGCCTTGTTGTTGCCGCCGACACTGACGCTTCGAAAGCACAGGCCGTAGCGAGTCTCGTTCCTGGCGCGGTCGCCGTGACCGACTGGCGCGAGGCGATCAGCCGCGCCGACGTCGACGCCGTCATCGTTTCCACACCGCCGTCACTGCACGAGGAAATGACCGTGGCGGCGCTCGAGGCGGGGAAACACGTCCTCTGCGAGAAGCCGCTCGCCCGGACGCCTGACGAGTGCCGCCGGATGGTCGCCGCCGCGGACCGGACCGGGAAGAAACTCGCGACCGGCTTCAACTACCGGTTCTATCCATCGTTCAAGCGCGCGCGCGAGCTCCTCGACAGCGGCGTGATCGGCGAGCTCGATCACATCCGCTCGTACGGGGGCTACTCCGCCACGTCGCACAACCAGCCGTGGGTGCACGACGCGGCCACGGTAGGCGGCGGTGCGCTTCGTGACATCGGCATCCACCTCATCGACCTGACGCGCGACTTCCTGGGTGACGTAGCGGCCGTGCAGGGTATCGCGACGGGACGCGTGTGGAAGTATCCGGGCTGCGAGGACAACGGGTTCGCGCTCCTCACCAGCCGGGCGGGAAACATCGCGTCGGTCCACGCCAGCTGGACCGAATGGCGCCGGTACCAGTTCCGCGTCGAGATCTACGGAACGCGAGGCTGCATCCGCGCCACCTGCTTCCCGATGATGACGCAGGTCGTCTGGGCGGCGGAGACCGGCGGGCGCTCGCAATCGAAGACCGACTGGTTCCCGCGCTGGGCGTTAGGCGAGAAGCTGAAGAGCTACAAGTGGGTCGTGGTCGAAAGCTTCATCGAGGAGCTCTCGGCGTTCGCGTCCTGGGTGCGCGGGGCGCCGTCGCGCGTCGCCTCGGGAGCGGACGGCCTGCGCGCGGTGGAGATCGCGTTCGAGGCCGCCGGCTCGATGCCGGCGGCGCCGGCGTCGCCTCCGGGATATGCCACTCCGACCGGCCGCCCGAAAACACTTTCGGTGGTGGCGTTGGCCTTTGGCGGGGGACTCTCGTCCTGCCTCGCCGCCCTGCAACCGCAGGCGCAGGCGTTAGGCGCCGAAATCATCGTCCCGCACGACAGCACGGTCGAGGACCTTGCCGCGCTCAGGCGCCAGTTCCCGGCGGTCCGCTTCGTCGAGCTTCCCGGCGTCCGCACGCCCGCCGAACTCCGCACCGCCGGCGCGTCCTTGAGCACGGGCGACGTGGTCGCGTTCCTCGAGGGCCACTGCCGTCCCGCCCCCGATTGGTGCGCGCGGATCATGTCGGCCCACGCCGCGCCGCACGCCGCCATCGGTGGCCCGATCGAGAAGGGCCTGCCCGAGGGGAGCAACGACACCGCGCTGAACTGGTCCGTGTATCTCGCCGACTACAGCCGCTACATGCTCCCCCTGCCCGAGGGCACCACCCACGCGCTGTCCGACTGCAACGTCTCGTACAAGCGCTCGGCGCTCGAGGCGACGCGCAAGCACTGGAGCACCGAGTTCCACGAAAATGTCGTCAATGGCGCGCTCGGCGCCGCCGGCGCGACGCTCTGGTTCGACCCAGCCATGACCGTGTTCGAGCAACGGCAGTTGTCCGTGGGTTCCGCGCTGAGGGATCGTTTCAGCTTTGGGCGCCTGTTCGGCAGCACGCGCGTTCCCGGCGTGTCGCTGCCCAGGCGAATGGCGATGACCGGGGCGGCCCTGCTCATGCCGCCACTGCTGGTCGCCCGCGTCATCGGCAACCTGCGTCGTCGCGGACGGCACAAGGACCAGCTGTTGCGCTGCCTGCCCGCGCTGACGATGATCTCCGCGGCCTGGATGGCGGGTGAAGCGGTGGGCTACTTCACCGGCACTGCCGGCAAGACGCTCAAGCCGGCCACCCACCCGGCGGCCCCGTTGGTGGCTTGAACAACCAAGGCAACAGGCATCAGGCATCAGGCAACAGGATCGGAACGAAGCGTCCTGGATGACAAACGTTTCGTTCCAGCCCTGATGCCCGGTGCCTGATGCCTTTACCCTCGAAGCATGATCATTGGCATCGACGCCACCTGCTGGGCGAATGGCCGTGGCTACGGTCGCTTCGCGAGGGAACTGATGCGCGCGATGACCCGCCTCGCGCCCGACGACCAGTTCGTCTGCTTCGGCGACCGGCGGTCGTTCGAGGCATACCCGGACCCGGCGCCTAACGTCAGGCTCGTTGCTGTCGCGGTCGACGAGTCCCCGACGGTCGCGGCGTCGGCGAACTCCCATCGTTCGCTCACCGACCTGCTGCGCCTGACGCGCGCGGTGTCGCGCGAGAAGCTCGACGCCTTCTTCTCGCCCTCGGTCTACACGTTCTTTCCGCTCCCGCCCGGGCTTCCGGCGGTGGTGACGATCCACGACACGATTCCCGAGCGGTTTCCGGCGCTCACCCTCCCCACGCGCCGGGCGCGGTTCTTCTGGTCCCTCAAGGTTCGCCTCGCGCTGATGCAGGCACGCATGGTGCTGACCGTCTCCGAGTATTCGGCGAAGTCCATCGCGCAGGTGCTGCACGTCCCTCGTCATCGCATCCGTGTAAGCGTCGAGGCGCCGGCAGCCGCGTACCGTCCGGTCAGCCCGGACGAGGCTCGGGCCGCCGCCCGGCGCGCCGGCCTGCCTGACGAGGCGCCGTGGTTCATCTATGTCGGCGGCTTCAACCCGCATAAGCGCGTGGACCTCATCCTTCGCGCGCACGCCGCGCTGGTCGAAGCGGGCAAGTCGCCGCCCCACCTGCTGCTGGTCGGATCACGAAACGGCGACGTGTTTCACAAGGAGGCGGAGCAGCTCGACGGAATCGTGCGCGATGCGGGGACGGGTCAGCTCGTGCACTGGACCGGGTTTGTTGCTGACGAAGAACTGCGTCCGCTCCTGGCCGGCGCCACCGCGCTGCTGTTGCCATCGGAAGCCGAAGGATTCGGCCTGCCCGCGGTGGAAGCGGCGGCCTGCGGTACTCCGGTGATCGCTACGGTGGAGAGTCCGCTCCCCGACCTCCTGACAGGAGGCGGGATATTCGTCAAACCAGGCGACCTCGCCGGACTCCAGGATGCCATGCGCCGGCTGCTCGAGGATCCGGTCCTGAGGGCGACGATGGGCAGGAGGGCGTTGGAGAAAGCGGCTGCCCTGTCATGGGACCGGGGGGCAGAGGGTGCCCTCGCTGCGATCCGGGAAAGCGTGCGATGATTAGGTTTCGAGTGCGTAACGGGTGATTCTGGATTCCCGATTCGCGATTCCTGGTTGCAGAATGGACGACAATCCGAAATCAGGAACCTGGAATCGAGAATCTGCGATCATTTGATCGCGAGGAATCCCTCGAAGCACACCCACTTCATCACCGACATGATGTCGGTGAAGCCGGCACGGCGCAGGAGACCCAGGTTGCCTTCGGTGGAGAATGGCTCCAGGACTCCTTTCAGGCTCGCCGTCTTGTTCAGGATCTCGTCGGCGCTGAAGCCGTTCCGTGCCTTGAAGTCGTTGTAAAGCGCCACCGAAATATCCTGGAACCGCGCGTCCGGACCGCGCACCTTCTCGAACATCAGCAGCGCCCCACCCCAATGCAGCCGATCGTAGATCCTGTTGAGGAGCTCCTGCCGATGGCGGGGCTGCACGAACTGGATGCAGTAATACGAGACGAAGAGGTCAGCCTTCTCGAACGGATGCGTGAGGGCGTCGTCAGAGATCACCTGCACGTTCGAAAGGCCCGCGCAGTGCGTGGCGGCCTTCGCAACCATTTCTTCGACAGGATCGATCCCAATCCACTTCACGCCCGGCTTGTGCGGATGATGCTCGGCCATCCGGCGCAGGAGTTGGCCTGTCGACGTGCCGATCTCGTAGCACGTGCTGTCGTCGCGGACGAAGTAGTCGCTGATCGAGCAGACCAGGTCGTGGCCGGCGTCGTACAGCGGCACCGACTGGCGCACGTGATCCACGAAGGTGTCGGCGACGCCGCCGGTGAAGGTCCACGCGGCGCGTTTCGTTTCGATGGCGTGTCCGACTTTCATGGCGACTCCCTCGCGAATCGAACGTTCAACGCTAGCAGGCTGGTCCAACCCACGCCAGCAGGATTTACCGCAGCCGGAAGGAGTATTTCGTGAGCAGCATTGATTCGCTTCCCATGGCGCGATGGAGCGGCGTCGAAGGCCGGCCGCTCATCATCGCCGGGCCGTGCAGCGCCGAGAGCGAAGCGCAGATGATGGAGAGCGCGCGTCGGCTGCAGGGCGTGCACGTCGATTACCTCCGCGCCGGGATCTGGAAGGCCAGGACGCGGCCGGCAAGCTTCGAGGGCATTGGCGACAGCGCGTTGCCGTGGCTGGTCCGTGCCGGGAAGGAGTACGGCATGAAGACCGCTACCGAGGTGGCAACGGCGGCGCACGTCGAAGCCGCATTGCATCACGGTGTCGACCTGCTATGGATCGGTGCGCGCACCACCGTGAATCCGTTTTCCGTGCAGGCACTGTCAGACGCGCTGCGCGGAGTGGATGTGCCCGTGCTCGTGAAGAATCCCACCAGCCCGGACCTTGGCTTGTGGATCGGCGCGCTCGAACGGATCAATCGCGCCGGCGTGCGCGCGCTCGGCGTCATTCATCGCGGCTTTGGCGTCGCGGCGAGTCGCAGGTTCCGCAACCCGCCGATGTGGGAGCTCGCGATCGAGTTCCGCCGGCAGCATCCGGACATCCCGATCGTGACTGATCCCAGTCACATCACGGGAAGCCGCATGCTGATCCAGGACATTGCGCAACAGGCCCTCGACCTGGGTGTCGACGGCCTCATGATCGAGGCGCACCCGAATCCCGACCAGGCGTGGAGCGATGCCGCGCAGCAGGTGACACCCGAGCGGTTAGGCGAGATTCTCCATCATCTCAAGGTCCGGCGTGAGACGTCCGGTGATGCCGGCTTCCTCGCCACGCTCGAGGCGCTCCGGGAGCGGATCGACCGTATCGACCACGACCTGCTGGACGTGCTCGCGATGCGCATGCGCGTCGTGGAGGAGATCGCCGACTGCAAGCGCGAAAACAACGTCTCGTCGCTGCAGCTCTCGCGCTGGGCCGCGTTGCTGGACGATCGCGTCGCGCGCGCCGAGCACCTCGGCCTCTCGGCGGAGTACGCGCGAGCGGTCTACGAGATCATCCACCGCGAGTCGGTCAGGCGGCAGAGCGAGATCATGAACGAGGAAACGACCGCGCCGGGTCCGCGCGACGGATAGTCAGCCGGTCCGGTCGGCAATCACGAGCAGCGTGGGCCCGATGGCACGCAGGGCCGCGCGCCCGGCGGCATTCCGCGCGACGACTCGATAGGCGTCCACGCCAAGGCGCACGACCGCCGGCGCGCCCGCGCGCTGCGCATCGGACACCGGCGTGGGGACGATGCGTCGCTCGACGAGCGGCGTCCGGCGCAGGAGGGTCCGGACCTCCCGCGTGTCCAGCAGGTGGCGGCGCGGCGGCACCATGCCGCGCCATCCTGCGTACCGCTTGACGAGTCCCTCGCCGAGCCATCCGCCTAACGGGAGGCCGACATGGGGATCGGGCCCGACGCTCCATCGGTTCGCGGTGACGGCGCAGAACCGGCCGCGCTGCCTGAGGGCGCGCGCCGCTTCCTCGACGACCGCGCCGGCCGACGGGACGTTTTCGAGCAGGCCTTCGGACGCGACGACGTCCATGCTGCCGTCGTCGAAGGGAAGCCGCGCGGCGTCGGCGCAGGCCAGCGTGAACCGCGCGCCGGCCTCGCGCGCTCGCGCCGCCGCGAGCACCAGCCACCGGAGCCCGATGTCGACGCCGTACACGTCGAACCCGGCTCGTGAGGCAGCGAGCGATAGCGGCCCGGTTCCGCAACCGACGTCGGCGAACGCGCTGAACGGAGCGAGGGCGGCGTCTCGCAGGCACTCGTCCAGGACTCCCTGTGATCGCCATTCAGCCGCCATGGCGCCGTGGGCGAACTGCCGCGCCTGCGCCGCCGTTACCCTGGGGTTCGTGCGGTAGTACGACTCGAGCGCTTCGGCGAAAATGCTCCGCTGCGACTCGTTCCAGAGCCGCTCCGCGGCGCGCAGGTCTTCATCGTTCGTCAGGTACGGATCAGTCGCGCCGTCACGAAGGTCCGGGATTCCCCAGCGAACGGGATACACGGCACCGCATCCCGTGCACTCGATCTGGTCGACATCGGCGCTGCCTGGAGCCGCGACGCGAAATGAGGAGCGACACCGCGGACAGCGTAGCGGATCTGGCAGGCCGGTCACTGCGTGGGTCCATTCACCAGGTAGACGCGCAGGTCATAGTCGTCGCGGTTTTCCCTGCGATATCGGCGCGCGCCCGGCGGCGCGAAGTCGTCGAGCAATCGGATGTCGCTCATGCCGCGCACCGGGAGGGTGCCGACTTGCCGGACACCGGGATTCCTTTCCAGCCATGAAGCCAGCGACGCTTGCCCCTTGATGCGCCGGCTGTAGATGCCGCCAACGATGTAATACGGCGTTCCTGCGCGAACGTGCTCGGGCGCCTCCGTCGGGCTGTTGACAGCGGCGGCATCGCGCCCGCGCTCGAGCAGGTAGAAGACTATGCCCGTCTCGCCCACGACGACCACAGGCGCGGGGCCACTCGTCAGGCTGTCGAGTGCGTACGCAGCATGCGCCAGATGCCTTCGCGGCTGCCACGGGTTGGCCATTGATGGCAGGCCGCGGATGACGAGAATTGCCATTCCTGCCGCGGCCAGCGCCAGCGGCACCGCCAGTCCGCGGCGCGTCGTCTCCTGCAGGAGGATCCGCTCGAGCGCGACGCCCGACAGCACCATCGCCGACGCAACCCAGGGCAGCAGTAATCGCGGGAACGGCTCATAGAAGGGCGTCAGCGCCGAGAACGCCGCGAAGAATGCGAGCGCGAACCAGTGCGGCGTCCACCGGCGTCCGTGCTGCCTGACGAGTAGGACCGCGCCCGCCACCGCGAGGACGCCGAGCACCGAAATGCCACCGATCGCGAACGCGAGCGCGGTGAGTGCGACCACCCAGGCCAGTGAGCTCGCGCGTCTCGCGCGAACGTCCACCAGCGTCACCCAGCCGACCAGCGCCAGGGGAGTGAGCATGGTACCCCACCCCTCGAGGTAGACCTGCGCGCGCCAGTGCCGGACCAGGTTCACGATGGCGTCGCGGGGCTCCAGGAACCGGGCGTGTTGCGTCGCGACCGCCGCATAGCCGCCGAAGTACCGCTCGAGCACCAGCAGCCAGGGCACGAACATAAGCAGCGCGACTGCTGCGGCGGTGATCAGTCGCATCGCAGTCGCTTTGCGCTCGCCGGCGTTGCTCGTGAGTACGAGCGGTAGCACAGCTCCTGCCGCGACCGCTCCGGCCAGCCAACCGTGGTACTTGGTGTTCCAGGCGAGGCCCGTCGCCACTCCGCCGAGGATTGCCCACCATGTGCTCTTCTGTAACTCCGCTCTCGTGAATGCGGCGAGCGCCACGACGAATAGCGTGAGGAAGAGCGCGTCCGTGAGCGCTGCGCGCGAATACAGCACGTGGAAATCCGACAGCGATAGCGAGAGCGCCGCTACGCCGCCAACGACGCGACCGCCCCACATCGTACCCGCAAGGTAGAGCGCTAGAACGCACGCGATTCCGGCAACGATCGACACCGCAAACATCATCGCGTCCGATGACGTCCTGAAAATCGCCGCCAGTACTCCAGCGGTCGTGAAATACATCGGTGGAGCGAGGACGTACTGTCGGTCGAAGATGCCGTGCAGGTCACCAATGCTCACGGCGCGCGCCGAGATCGCGTACGCGCCCTCATCCCAGTGATCGATGCCCAGGCCGTTGACGGCGACGACGCGCAGCACAGCAGCGACGAGGACGATCAGGATCACGTCCCATCGAACAGCAACGCGTGAAGTCGCGGTCAACTCATCGTGGGTGCCGGCTGGCCGTCCGGTGGCCGCGAGGTGGCCACCTGTCCGACCAGCGCGATGATGAGGAACGGCAGGTACCACTCCACGTACGAGCCCGTCGCGTGCGTCTTCCAGAGCTGGATGCCGCTGCCCAGCATCGCGGTGAGTGCGGCGAACTGCGGGACGGTACGGCCGCGAGACCACCAGGCGGCCGCCAGGCAGAGAGCCATGAAACCAAGGAAGGTCGGCTTGAACAATGACGTGCTCCCGAAAACCGGTCGCTGCAACACCGCGGCCAGGCCCGGATGCGTCGTCCAGAAGCTGTTAGCGCTGTTCCCATACTGCAGAGGACCGAAGCCCTCCTGGTGCTCGAGCGTGCTTTCGAGGAACAACCGGACGGAGCCGACTACAGTGTCGTGCGTGAAGTACACGACGATCGCCGCGATCACGAGTCCGGTGAGCGCGAAGCCGATCGTGAACGGGAGCGTTCCTTCACGCCGCCCGGCACGCCAGGCGAACCATAACGGGAAGAGGAAAGCAGGCCAGAAGAGGAGACCGGCCGCGCAGGCGAGCAGAATGCCTGAAACCATTGGTCGGTCGATCGTCGCCAGGGCCAGCAGGACCGCAGCCGTTGGCGCGATGTGGGAGATGTAGCCAAGGCCGCCGATGAAGAATTCCGTTCCTCCCAGTCCGAGGACATACGGGCTGCCGGCAAACAAGGCGGTCGCCGCCAGTGCGAATTCCTCCCCGGCGAGACGTCGAACGATGACGAAGAGTGCGCCGAGTGCGAGCAGGAAAAAGATGGCGCAAGTGATCTTGGTGGCGAGAAGGGCCGGTCTCCGGTACGTGGAATCCTTGGGGGCGAGCTCCGGCGGATTACTGGGGACGCGCAACGCCCACTGGATCGGCATGTGCGAGATGTAAAGCAGCGGCCCGTAGGTGGCCGCCGCACCGTACGCCGGCGCATCAGGGCCCTTCAACTTCTCATCCGCATACGGAATCGTCCCGGTTTCAACCCATCGGCGCGCGCCGAGATTGGTGTATATACCGGCGTCGTCGGGAGCACGACCGAGAACGATGACCAGGTCCATCGCGACAATGAACGCGAGGAGCGCGCGCAGGCTCTGCAACCGCAGGTTCACGCGCCAGCCCGGCAAGGCCCTGCCGCGCGAGAGCTGAAATGCCCAGATGACCGCGCCCGCGGTCAACAGGTAGATCACGGTCTCGATCCACGGTCCGTAGCGCGGGGTCCTCGACAGGCGAATGATGTGGAGCAGCGCGGGGGCGAGCGAAAGCAAACCGGCCAGCGCGATGTTCTGGCGGGAGCGAATACGCGTATAGTCGCCGAAGAGCAGGAAGGCGACGAGAGTACCGATCCATAACGAGGCCGCTGCGTTGGGAACGGCGGCGTGGAACAGGTCGAGCATTGAACCAACCGTGAGGAGGGGAAGCTCGCTGCGTTGCGCTCCAGATTCCTGCAGGTCGTCGCCAACCTAGGTACATGCTCGAGGTGTTCGCAATACAGTGCCTGACGCGAAACGTGCTACGCGTAGCGGGCGAGGAGGACGGAGAGCGCCTGTCAGCGCTCCGGACGCGAGTACACGACCCCGGGGTAATACCTGCTCGGCGACGTGGGCGGCGCATCCTCCCGCGACGTTCCGAGTGATTCGCGATGCATGGCCAGATCGACTTCGACGTCCTTGCGGTGCGAGGCCGGCAACCCAAGCAGCGCTTCGCACGCCGCGAGCACGCGCGCGGGGCTCAGTCGCTTCATGCACTGATTGTCACCTCCGCAGGGAGGCGGTTCCCAGTGATGCACGCACGGGGAACAGTAGATCGATTCCTGCAGGACCATCGTGCGAGGCCGGTGTGGCGGCACGTAGGTATCGCCGCGGGTTGGTCCGAACAATCCCACCACTGGCGCCTGCGTGGCGAGTGCGAGATGAAGTGGACCGGTATCGTTGCTCACCACCAGGTCGGCATTGGCCATCAGCCGCGTCGTCTCCTGCATCGAGAGCTTGCCGGACAAGTCGAGCACTCGCTCGCTCCTCTCGATAAGGGACGAGTAATAAACCTCCCGTTCTCCATGCCCGATGAGCACGGCGGTGGCCTTCGGCCAGCGTTCCAGCGTCCCGGCGATCAGGTATCGGAACGAGGTCAGTGGCCAGCGTCGCTCGAGCGACAGGTCGCCGGCGTGGATGTTGAACACGAAGTACGGGCGAGGCACATCCGGGAGCGGATCCAGCGCAAAGTTCCAGGAGCCGAAATCGTAGTCGTGACCGTCGTGCGTCGATCCAGGCGTGAGTTGCCCGAGCAGCCGCGCGTACGCCTCGCCGACATAACGATACCGGTTGAAGTAGACCAGGTGTGTGTGAACGCGCCGTGAGCGCAGTTGCTCGAGCGCGAATCCGGCGCGGTTACGCGCGCACGTGAGGGTGACGAGGACCGACGAGAGTCGCGAGTACACCTCGAGGTCGAACGCCCAGTCGATCGGCGTACGCCATGTCTTCACGAGCGCCGTCATGGTCGAAACGCACGCGGTCAGCAGGTTCCGATCGTCCAGGACAAGGATCTCGTCGAACTCGGGCATCTCCCGCGCGAGCTCGGCCAGGGCGGGCGTGCCCCAGAAAACGAATCGAGCCTCCGGGAACGCGAAGCGAAGGTCGGCGATGGCCGGCTTGCAGATGACCAGCGATCCAATGCCCTGGAACTTTGCGAAGAGCACCCGGCGCACCGGATGGATGGCGTGATTTCGCCTGACGACGAATCCCACTGCGACATCCACGGCGCGGAGCAGGGCCAGCAGGATACGCCCCACCCAGAAATCGAGCGCGCGCTTCAGGTCGAGTCGCATAACGAGTCAGCGGCGGGCCGGCAGGACGACCTGCAGGACGCGATCGGTCGCGGGGGCATCGCCAGTTGGAACGGTGCCCGGGAGGAGCGGACCCGCCTTCACGACGAGATGACCGGCGTGGGTCTCACGCGCCGGACCGATGATCCAGACCGGACGATCCGGGAACTGCCTGACGACAGCCTCGCGATGGCCGGGGCCGGCGTCCCGCACAAATACCGGGCCGTCAATCCCGAGGCGCGGCGACAGGAAGTTGAAGGCGGACTGGTAGTCCTCCCGGAACCTCGTATGAACGAAGACCAGCGCATGGTCCCACTCATGCCGGCGGACCAGAGTCCGCACCTCACCGCCGATGTCGCGGTAACGATGGTACTTCGTCACGCTGCGCCATGGCATCATGCACAGGAGCGCACTCGCACTTCCGAGCGCCAGCGCCGAGCCGATCCTCGTACCGGCAAGCGCGTCCTCGTTGCGCGTGCGGTGTGAGAGCATCTGCGCGCCCCGTACGGTCAGCACCGCGAGCGGCACGATGATCAGGTACCAGTACCTCGCGCCGAGATCCGGGCCGCCCGGCGCCCAATAGAAGGAATGCCCGACGATCACGATCAGCGGGATGCCCAGCATGAGGACATCGCCGCGGCGCGAGGGTCCGAGCACGGACGCGAGCACCGCGAGCAGGAGCGATCCGGTGGCCCACCCGAACAGCTCGAAGTTCACGAGGGTGAAGTTCTTGTTCGCGTTGAGCACAACGTCCGCGGCGCCATGGCCCGGCAGCGGGTCCACATTGCGCCAGAGTGAAATGCCGACGTTCGGCCCGAATCCGAAGACATCGACGCCCGGTCCGAACAGCGTGTCAGCCCACAGGCGGAATGGCGAGAGCGTGGCGCTTCCCGTGAGCGCCGCGTTGTAGGGGAACATGAGGCTGGCGATCCCGAGCGACACGAGCGCGATGGCGGCCAGTGCGCCAACGGTGAGCCGCTGGCCTCCCACTCCCCAGGCCCACAACGCCGCCGTAACGCCGAGCAACGCCGCATCGAACGGGCGCGTCAGGTACAGGGCGCCTAACGCCGCGCCCGCGACCAGGGACCACGCGTTCACGGGCCCGCCGCGCTGCTGGTCGATCGCCAACAGCGCGAGGAGGGCCCACACCAGCGCCGCCGCGTGCGACATCATCTCGCTCGATGTCGCCAGTAACCACGGCGACGCGGCCAGCAGGAGGATCGCCGCGTTGGCCGTGCCACGGTCGTAGAGCCGCACGACGAGGCGATGTGTCAGCATGATCGCCACGCCACCGAGGACCGGGTTCACCATCCACGGAACGCCGGCGTCGACACCAACCGAAAGCAGGGCCGGCCATCCAGGGAAGAACTTGCCGTACCAACTCGTTCCCTGGATGATCATGTGGGTCATGCCGAACGACTCGGCATCGGGCGGTGCCGGCATCTGCAAGTGTCCCGCCGCCAGCATCCTGGCCTGGAACAGGTAAGCGACGCCATCATCGTTATGCGGCACGCCGTCGAAGACCCAGCGCGCCAGCACAGCGCACACCACGATGACCCACCCGGCAACCACCCAGGGAAGTCGTGCGTCCCAGGGGCGTGTCAATTCGGTGGTCCCGCGTTCGAGGGTGATTCGCGAGCCAACCCAGCCACGCAGCGATGCCAGCGCTCCTTTCGGCATCACGACCACGGCGAGCACGATGTTCACCGTAGCGGCCAGCGCGACCCACGCGGCGATCAGAAACTCGCCGAACGTGCGCGGAACTGATTCGCTGGGCACAACGAGCGAGAAGCCGACGACCGCTGCGATCACGAGGAGGCGCAGCGCGCCGATGATTCGAACCGGCGCCAGGAGAGTGGCAGCTGTTCCTCGCGAGATGATGACGGCGAAACAGGCGACCGTCTGCAACGCGATCACCGCGAGTTCGAGCCACGTTTTCCGGAGAGCCGCCCATCTGGCGTAGTGCTGAAAAACGGCATAGGGCGCAGCGGTGATCATGCGAAGCGCCGCGACGTGTCCAACGATGAACAGGACTACCAACACCACGGCCAGCGGGCCGCTGGCAGTTGCTGCGCTTTCCGGTGCCGCGGTTGTATCGGTTGGCGGTAACGCCGCGGGCGCGCTGAACGTGGTTTGGACGCTGCCGGTCAAGATCGATCCACGGACAATCCTGCAGTGAGCACTTAGAGGCCTACCCACTGATCTTCCTAGAGACTTCTCCTCACGCCAAGGCGCCGCAAGAAGGTCATTAGACACCGTTGGAAAGCATCTGACTGAGTGACCTCAGCCTTTGCAGCTTCCGCCTTGGCGATAGCTTGAGGCGCGCCTGCAGAGCTCTCTTACCTGTCCCGCCCCTAACGCCGCCACAGCCTCATGCACGAGTACCGCGCGCGAGTCGATGCCCGCTAGCAAGCTCACCCGGAGCTTTTACGGTCTCGCCGCCGGAGAGGCCGTCGCGCGGGTCCTTTCCTTCATCGCGAGCCTCGTCATCGCCCGCCGACTCGGCCCCGCGATGTACGGCGTGATTGGCGTCGCGTCAGGCATAGTGCTCTACCTGAACCAGCTCGCCGACGCCGGGATCGAGTTGTCAGGCGTGCCTGCGGTGGCGCGAACTCGTGAGGGCCTTTCCGCGCTGGTATCCTCGACGCTCACCGTCCGCGTCTCGATTGCGCTCGCGCTCACCGTGATCGTGGTTCTGGTCGGGTCGTCGGCGCTTCCGCAGCCTGATGGTTCGATCCTCGCTCTGTATGCGCTTGGACTCGTGTTCATCGCGGCGGGAACACGATGGGTGTTTGTCGGCATGCAGCGCACCACCTGGGTTGGTGGTGCGAGAATCGGGGGAGAACTGGTCGCGCTCGCCATCGTGCTCGTGGCCGTCCGCGGCGTAGGGGATGTCGCAGCCGTCCCGATTGCCGCGGTCGTTGGCGCGGCACTCTCGGCGTTCGCGATGCTCATCGGACTCAGGTCGTTCGGTGTGCGGGTTGTTCCGCGTTTCGCGTGGACAACGAGCCGCCCGCTCTTCGAGCGCGGCCCTCACCTCGTCGGGTTCACGTTGCTCGGCCTCGTCTTGTTCAACGCGGACCTGATCTACCTTCGATTCATCTCGGGACAGGCATCGGCCGGTTACTACTCGGCGGCATACACGTTCATCGCGTTCGCGGCGAATCTCTCCGTGGCGTGGGCGCACAGCGTCATGCCTTCGCTCGCGAGCATCGATAAGACCGATTCTCAACGCAACGCCGTATTCGAAACGGCGCTGCTGCTCGCCTATGTCGTGGCGCTTCCAGTGGCGGTCGGAGGCGTGATGACGGCTAGGCCCCTGGAGGGACTTGTCTTCGGACCGGCGTTCCTCCCCGCAGTCGCTGCACTCGTGTGGTTACTTCCGTCGGTGCCGATTGCCGCGGTGAGAGAGATCGCCGTAGTTGGACTCATTGGATCGCCCGGCGGGGAGCGCAAGCTGATCAGGATCAACGCAACCTGCGCGATCTTCAACATCGCCATCCTGCTTCCAGTGGTACCGCGCTACGGAATGGTCGGCGCGGCGGCAGTCACTGTGCTGACTGAAATCCTGCGGTTGTTTCTTGCGTACCGATTTGCGTCGCAGGAAGGCTTCAGCACTCCAGCGTTGTCACGCTTCATGAAACCGACGCTGGCAGCGGCAGCCATGGTACCCGCGCTCGTTTTCGCCGCCGATCTCCCGTTCATGCTCCTGCTCGTTACCGGCGCGGCTGTCTACGCTGTGATCCTTTTCGTGACCGGCGTGCTCCGATTCCAGCGCCCATTTCAGGTGCGTTTGGTGGTCTGAGTATTGCCATTTTCATGAGGGGTTCGGGCGTAACAGTAGACCGGTGTGGGGGACGTATGCTAAGATCTGGGATGACTGCGAGTTACAGTCTTCAGGCTGGATCCGTGAAGTCCCCTTCCGAGTGCGCAGTCAACACCCTGATGTGGCGAGATTGCGCCGGGATTCCGTGAGCAGGACAGACTCGATGAGGGCGCAGGGCGGTAGGCGGCCGCTCCGCTTCTGCATGTTCACCACGTTCTATCCGCCGTTTTCGTTCGGTGGTGATGCGATCGGCGTTCAACGCCTCTCACGAGCACTCGTTAAGCGCGGTCATCACGTCACCGTCGTGCACGACGTGGACGCGTACAATGCGCTCCATCGCGGCGCCGAGCCGACTCCTGTCACGAACGACGAGGGTGCCGAGGTCGTAAGCCTGCGCAGCGGAGCGGGGATCGTTTCTCCACTCCTGACGCAGCAGTTTGGCCGCCCGGTGCTCAATGCGGGTCGCATCCAGTCGCTGCTCGCGATGGGATCCTACGATGTCGTGAACTACCACAACGTCTCACTCGTTGGTGGGCCCGGCCTTTTTCGCCTGGGTCGCAATGCGGTAACGCTGTACATGGCGCACGAGCATTGGCTGATCTGTCCCACGCACGTGTTGTGGCGTTATGGCCGCGAGCGATGCGACAAGCCTGAATGCTTCCGCTGCACGATGAGCTACGGCCGCCCGCCTCAGTTATGGCGAAAGACGAATCTCCTCCAGCGAGAGATCGCGCAGGTTGATTCGGTGATCGCGATGAGCGAATTCAGCCGCGAGATGCATCACAGCCGCGGCTTCGAGCGCGAGATGGAGGTGTTGCCGTACTTCCTCCCCGATCCGGAATCGAGCGCGGTGCCCGTCGCATCTGGACCGTCGCCCCATGAGCGGCCCTACTTCTTCTTCGCGGGCCGCCTGGAGCGCATCAAGGGGCTTCAGGACGTCATTCCCCTCTTTTCGAAATACGAGGGCGCGGACCTGGTCATTGCCGGCGATGGTGATTTCATGCCGGACCTCAAGACCCTCGCCGCGGGGATGACCAACGTTCGATTCCTCGGGCGCATCTCCCCCGACGACCTATCGCGCTATTACCGCCATGCTATAGCCACCATCGTTCCGTCGGTGTGCTATGAAACCTTCGGAATCGTCTTGATAGAGGCATTCCGCCAGGGGAATCCGGTCATCGCCAGGCGACTCGGACCCTTTCCGGAAATCGTGGAGGCGTCCGGGGGTGGCGAGCTTTTCCAGACCACCGAGGAACTCGTGTCGGCCATGAAACGCCTGCAGGGAGATCCCGCGCACCGCGCGCGTCTCGCCCAGTCCGGTTATCGCGGTTACGTCGAACGCTGGAGCGAAAGCGCAGTGATTCCGCAGTACCTCGGCATTATTCGTCGCGCCGCGGCACGTCGCGGTCGTCGCGCCATTCTCGATGCACTCGCTGAAGAGGAAGTCGCATGAACGTCTTCATCACCGGTGGATGCGGCTTCATTGGCTCGCACCTGGCCGAACGTCTGCTCGAGAACGGCGATGCGGTCACCGTGCTCGACGACCTGTCAACGGGCAGTATGGACAATGTCGCGCACCTGGTTGGGCGTCCGAATTTTCAGCATCGCGTCGGGTCGGCGCTGGATCGGCCGCTCGTAGGAGAGCTCGTGGACCGCGCGGATGTGACGGTGCATCTCGCTGCAGCGGTGGGTGTACGGCTGATCGTCGAGAGGCCGGTTCACACCATTGAGACCAACGTTGGCGCAACCGAGACCGTGCTCGCCGCCGCGGCCAAGAAGCAGAAGCTCGTCGTGGTCGCGTCAACGTCAGAGGTATATGGCAAGTCGACCCATGTCCCGTTCCGCGAGGATCATGACCTCCAGCTCGGGCCTACGTCGCACTCGCGATGGGCGTACGCGTGCTCGAAGGCGCTCGACGAATGGCTCGCGCTTGCCTACTCGAACGAAAAGGACGTCCCGGTCATCATCGTCCGGTTCTTCAACACCGTAGGGCCGCGTCAGACCGGTCGCTACGGGATGGTGCTTCCCAACTTTGCTCGTCAGGCACTGCGCGGTGAACCGATCACCGTATACGGAAGCGGCGACCAGTCGCGCTGCTTCGGCCACGTTCGCGATGCGGTCGAGGGCCTCCTGCGGCTCGTCGATACGCCGGCGGCGGTCAACGAAGTCTTCAACATCGGCTCAACCGAGGAGACGACGATCCGGAACCTCGCCGAACAGGTGCGCGAAGCGGCAGGGAGCAGCTCGCCCATCGTCACCGTGCCGTACTCCGAGGCGTATGCCGCGGGATTCGAGGACATGCACCGCCGCGTGCCCGACGTGTCCAAGCTCGAACGGGTCACGGGCTTCCGTCCGCGCACGCCGCTCGCCGAGATCATCAGGGACGTCGTCGCTGACCAGCGCCACCGCCTTCCAGGGCACTCGAGGGCGCGCCCGGCGTCCGCTGCCTCGTAAGGCCGCTGCCAGCGACATGCGCGCGATCATCATGTATCACTCGATCGATTCGTCAGGCTCCCCGATCTCGGTATCCGAGGACTCCTTTCGCGCGCAGGCTCGCTTCCTTGCCTCGGGGAGCGTGAGTGTCGTGCCGCTGGCGGACCTGCCGTCCGTGCCTGACGAGAAGGACGCTGTCGCCCTCACCTTCGATGACGGTTTCCGGAGTTTCACGACGGTGGCCGAGCCGATCCTGTCGGATCACAAGCTGCCCGCGACGATCTTCGTCGTGTCGGACGCCGTCGGTGGAACGAACGACTGGGGCGGACGCAAGACGCCGCGCATTCCAACGCTTCCGCTGATGGGCTGGCAGGATGTGCGTCATGCGATGGAGGCCGGTTTCGAGATTGGCGCGCATACGCGCACGCATCCGGACCTGACGACGCTGACCCGGATGCAGCTCGAGGACGAGATGGAGGGCGGGGCGGACAGGATCGCGATGGAAACCGGCCAGCGCCCCCGCCGGTTTGCGTATCCCTTCGGCGCGGTGAACGACGCCGCTCTGGCTGTTGCGCGGGAGAATTTCGATCAGTGCGTCACCACGGAGCTTCGCGTGGTTGATCGCGACGACGACCTGAAGCTCCTGCCGCGGCTCGATGCGTGGTATTTCCAGAGGGACGGAATGCTCGAGTCGTGGGGATCGCCGGCCTTTCGGCGCTGGCTCTGGGTCCGCGCCCAGGGGCGGCGTGTGCGCGCGCTCATGAACGCGGCGGGCTTGCTCCAGTGAGCGACCATCCGCTGCTCTCCGTCATCGTGCCGGCGCATAACGCGACGGGCGTCCTGCCGCGTTCACTCGGGGCGCTGCGCAACTCCGACCTGCCCCGGGACAGGTGGGAACTGATCGTGGTGGACGACGGCAGCGCCGATGACACCTCGCTGATCGCGGCCCGTTATGCGGACACGGTCGTCACGCTGCCTGGCAAGGCGCACGGTCCCGCCTACGCCCGCAACCGCGGGTTCGAGGTGAGCCGCGGCGACATAATCTTCTTCATCGACGCCGACTGTGTCGCCCACACCGACACGCTGTCGCGCATCATGGCGCTCCTCGAGGCGCATGCGGACCTCGGGGCGGCGTTCGGCTCCTATTACAACAAGCCCCCCGCCACGGGGGTCATCTCGCAATACCGGAACCTGATCCACCACTACGTACATCACAGAAACGCCGGCGAAGTCGAGACATTCTGGGCAGGTGCCGGAGCCATTCGCAGGGAGGTCTTCGCCGAAGCCGGGATGTACGACGAGTGGCATTACAGCCGCCCGCAGATCGAGGACATCGAGCTCGGCGGGCGTATCCGCCGACTCGGGCGTCGCATTGTTCTTGATCCGTCGATCCAGGTCACTCACCTCAAGAAGTGGACATTCGGCGCCGTTGTCCGAACGGATCTTCGCGACCGGGGGATTCCCTGGGCGCGCCTGCTGATGCATCGGGGCGCGGTCATGTCGACCCGTACACTCAACCTCCGCTGGACCGAGAAGGTCAACACGGTCCTGGTTTGGGTGGCAGCGCTTCTGGTGCTCTCGGCGCCCATCTTGCGGTCCCTAACGCCCCTCTGGTGGGCCGCCGGATGCGTGGCGGTCGTGATCGCGTTGAACCTGCCGTTATGGTCCTTTTTTGCCCGAACCCGTGGGCCGGGCTTTGCCATTCTGGTGATGCCTGCTCACCTGATGTACTATCTGCTCAATGGCGTCTCGTTTGGCGTTGGCCTGTTGCTGCAGAACCTGATCGGACCGCCGCTACCTGACCCTACCACGTCGGCCTATGCCGAAGTGGGAGTGCAGCGGTGGCCTCCGATCCCAACCAAGAACCGACCGAGTTCATGGACCGTTGGCGATCCGTGACGCTTCGGCGAGGAGGCCGTTTGGCGTATCGACCGCGTAGTGACGTGTTCACTCCGGGGGGGCGCATGACCGTCACCCCGGAGGAAATGCCCGTCATTTCCGCGATGCTGTTCGCCTTCGCTCCGCTGCACAAACGGGCATTCGGTGTGGCAACGGGCGTCGCGGGAGCGACGTTGATGACGCTGATTACCGTTGCCGCGATCCTGTTGCCGAGCGCACAGGAATTCCCGCTGCATCTTCTACAGCAGTATTTCCGGGGTTATTCAGTCACGTGGCCAGGGGTGGTGGCCGGGGCAGCATGGGGATTCGGCGTCGCGTTCGTCGCCGGATGGTTCGCGGCATTCTGCCGCAACCTGGCTCTGGCAATCAGCGCCTTCGTGATTCGCACGAAAGCCGAGATCGACTCGACGCGCGAATTCCTGGACCACATCTGACCCGCACCGAACCCATGAGTGCGCCACCCCGCATCGAACCCATGAGTGCCGCCCAATCCACCGCCGTCCAGGTCTCACTGATGCGCCTGAATGCGCGTGCGTGGGGGATCTCTACAGGACTGCTCCTCGGCGGTGGCCTCTTCCTCGCCACGGTCTTTCTCGTCATCCGCGGCGGCCCGCGGGTTGGCCAGCACCTGCAGCTGATCCGGGTGTTCTTCCCAGGCTACAGCGTGACCTGGTTAGGCGCCTTCGTCGGGTTCATTTACGCGTTCGTGCTCGGCTACGGCCTGGGACGGATCATCGGGTCCGTGTACAACCGCCTGGCGTTTCGTTAGGCGGTACCGCGAGCAAACAGCAACCTGCGACCAGGGATGGACTGAGGGCCCGGCGATGCCGGGCCCTCGACATTTGATGCAGTTGATGGCGCCGTCAGGCGCCATCTACCCCTGGTTGCTGTTTGCAGATTGCTCGCCGAATCACCAACCCCGGTATCGCAAGAGGACCGAGGGCACCGTTTTCAGGCAGATCGAGAGGTCCACCCAGACACTCTGCACGGTGATGTACTGAAGGTCCCACCGGACCTTCGAGCGGACGTCGTCGATGCAGGCGTCGTAGTTCTGGTTGATCTGCGCGAGGCCGGTGATGCCCGGCTTCACACGATGCCTGGCCTGGTACTCCGGGATGTCCTCGCGCAGGCGCGACACGATGCTGGGGCGCTCGGGGCGCGGTCCCACGATGTTCATGTCGCCGAGCAGCACGTTCCAGAACTGCGGGATTTCGTCGAGGCGCAGCATCCGCATGTATTTGCCGAGGCGCGTGACGCGCGGGTCGTTCTCCTGCGCCCAGACGGCGCCGGAGCCGCGTTCAGCATCCACGCGCATCGTGCGGAACTTGTAGATCGTGAACACCTGGCCGCCGAGGTCCTCGAGTCGCCGTTCGTGGAGCGCCAGCGTGCTGCGCCAGCGCCGGTCCAGGCCAACGCGCGTCTGCGCGTAGAGAATCGGCCCTCGCGACGTGATCTTTACAGCGATCGCGAGGAGGACAAGCACAGGCGATGACACGAGCAGCGCCATCGTGGCGATCGCGAGATTGAGCGCCCGGCTGAGCCGCTCGTCGCGTTCGCGCGGAATGACTTCGGGCACCTCGACGGACCGTGGACTCTGCAGCTGCGGTGACGTTGCCTCCAGCCGCCGCGAGCGCGGCGGCGTCTGAACGCGGGAGGAACGCGTGTTAGGTCCGTTCGGGGTCAATTCCGTAGGAATCCCTGTAGACAAGTGTGTTCCCCGCGGCTAGAAACGGCGGCCGCCGCGGAAGAGCCAATAGAGCCCGGTAAGCGTGCCAACGATGGCCATCGCAGTCTGCCACGTAAAGGTCGACGAGGCCTTGTCGGGCACATACAACTCATCGCCGTCGCGCATGGCCATGTCCCCGACGGTCTTGCCCAGTCGAATTGCTTCCGCGGTTTCCTTCGGATCCATGATCACCGAGCCGGCGCGCCTGACGACGGCTTTGTCATGCGCGACCATGGTCACTGGGCCCCATCCGCCGGCCGCGGCGATGACGTCGGTGATCGACGCATCGACAGGGACCGTGTAGAAATTCGACTGGGGGAAGCCGAGGAGCGAGATGCGAACGAGCGGAGTCGCCTCCAGGGTTATGGTCTTGTAGTAGCGAAGCAATTCCTTCGTCAGGAACGGCTCGAGCTCCGAGTCGAGCACCCCGTGCAGCGAAATCGGCGGGACGTTGGGCAGCGGCAGAACACGGTCACCGCGCACCGTGAATGTGTCCGTCAGCGTCGTATCTCCCTCGACATAGAGGCGGATCCGGTCACCCGGGATGAAGTCGCCGTTTTCGAGGCGTTGGCGGAGGGCCATGGCGTCGCTCCGCAGCTTCCCGCGCGTTTTCTCGTCAGGCGCCGTGAGGGAAGCGGACTCCGCGCTCTTGGCTGCCTTCTCGAGTTCTTCCCTCGTTGCCTGGCGGCGCATTTCGCCCATTACGCTCTGGCCGAGGGCACGTGCCCCCGGGGCGACCAGCAGGAGGCATGCGAGAAGCCTGAACCCCCAAGCGCGGGCGCGGATGGAAGCGAAGGATGACCTGAAGTGCGTCATGACGAGCATTCCCCTGAGGATCGTGAAAATGGCGTTTGGCAAAGCAGTTGTTAAGAGGTTCAAATGTTCACTTCGGCCGCATAACGCGGCCCAATTGCCAGCGACCAAGCCTAGCAAGTGTTGTGCTATACCAACAGCAAGCAAAGCGCGTTCGCGACGAAGTCTGCCGCAAGCGCGCTGCACGGTGAGGAATAGACGATCGATGCATCCGAGTAGTCGCAAGCGATTGTGAGTAACCGGTCTGGCCCAGAGCAATTCGGGCTTGCGCCAAACCCCGTTCTTATGATTTTGCGTACAATCTGGCGGTCTGGTGCGTTGGCTTAAGCCAAAGGCATGTAGCGACGTCGCAACAAAGCCAGGTCTTCTCAAGCGGAACGGGCTGGGAGCTTGTTCGGGACGAATCTTGCGTGGTGGCAGCAAGAAGCCCCGAGTCGGCTTCCAGTGAGCAATTGAGGTTTCGAGGACAACGGCGCGACATGAGTGACAAGGACCGGAGCAATTCTCACCGCGGGAACCACGCGGACCACGGACGGGAGTCGTCGCCACCGCTAGCCTTGCTTGCGAGCGATCAGGAGTGGTCTACCCGGTCACTCGAAAGCGTTCTTGGGCCGCATGGATTCGCTTCCGTTCGTGCGTACACCGGACGTCAGGCCTTGGAGCTCATCCGCCGGACTCATCCCGATGTCGTGATAATCGATTCGGGAATGCCCGACATCGCGGGCGTCGATCTCTGCCTCAAGCTCCGCGACGACCCGGAGTTTCCATCGAGCACGCCGGTGGTGATGACCACGGCTGGTCCCGCTTCACGCTCACAACGGCTGGACGCGTATCGCGCCGGTGTCTGGGAATACCTCAGCCTGCCCGTCGATGCCGAGGCCCTCATCCTCAAGCTCTCGGCCTTCGTGCGCGCGAAGCGCGAGATCGATCGCTCGAGGGAAGAAAGCCTGCTGGACGACTCTACAGGCCTCTACAACGTGCGTGGCCTTGCGCGTCGCGCCCGCGAGATGGGCGCCGAGGCATCGCGCAGGCACTCCGCGCTGGCTTGCGTTGCGGTGACCGCGAACATCACGGGCGACATGGCCGAAGACCTCGACCCACGCCTGGCGGAGGAGCTCGGTGACCTCTGTCGGCGCACTGCCCGTTCCTCGGATGCCGTTGGCCGGCTCGCGCGGTCCGACTTCGCGATCCTGGCGCCGGCGACCGACGGCAACGGCGCCGTTAGGCTTGCGGAGCGCCTTCGCGAAGGCGCCTCGGTGACGTTGTTCGGCGCCGGTGACTCGACAGGCGGTTACGAGCTGCGGGCCGGCTACTGCGCGTACGAGGACTTCTCGAAGTCTCCCGTGGATGCCGTTGAACTGCTGCTTCGCGCGGCCACCGCGCTGCGCCACGTGCGCTCGACGCCGGACGGCACGAGCCATATCAGCGCGTATCAGGACGTGCCCGCGCATTCGGTGCAGTAAAAGCGAGACGACAGGCTTCAGACGGCAGGCTTCAGGGAAGGCAAAAGGCTTCAGGTTGAGGGGTAAGGATCCCTCACACCTGAAGCCTCATCGCTTCCCTGTGGTCTGAAGTCAGTCGTCTGCCGTCTATTACTTGTGCGCCCCGTTATGGCTCCCGCTCCCGATCAACGCGGAATCGCTTCCCTCCGCGTTCTCGAGCGCGCCATAGCCTTCGAGGTAGTAGTAGTATTTGAACTGCGGGCTCTCGCCGATGTCGTTGAGCACCGTTCCGAGCACGCGGACCGGCATGCGGTCCAGCACCTCGAGCTTGGCCTGCGCCAGCTTGCGGTCGGTTTCGCCGGTGCGCAGCACGATCAGCATCGCGCCCGACGCCACGCCTAACGCGAACGGGTCGATCCCCGCGCCCAGCGGCGCCGAGTCGCAGATCACGGCGTCGAACTGCTGTCGGAGGTCGCGCATCAGGTTCACCATGCCTTCGCCGGCCAGGAGTTCCGGGCCATTGCGACGGCGGCGACCGCACGGGATGAGGAACAGGCCCGGATGCGACGTCGGCAGCAGCACCTCGCTGAGGACCGCGTCGCCCGCCAGGAAGTCCGTCAAGCCTGGCGTCTGCGCGGCGGGCGCGAACACCGAGTGGAGTGCGCCGCGGCGGATGTCACCGTCGATTACGACGGTGCGATAGCCGCCGTCGGCCAGCGCCATGCCGAGGTTCGCCGAGACGAAGGACTTGCCGTCGCCGGGTCCGGGGCTGGACACCGTCAGCATGACCGGGCCGATGCCGTCGAACGCGGAACGCACGGTGAGCGACAATGAGCGGAACGATTCCACGAGCTGCGACGCTTCCTGCAGGCGCGCCGATGCGTTGCGCGGATTCCTGATCGTTGGAATGCCGCTCATGATGTCGAGGCCAAGGTCGCGCGTCGCCTGCTCCGGATAGCGGAAGCGACGATCGGTCTGGTCGAGCAGGATCGCGGCACCAAGGCCGAGGCCAAGGCTCGCGAGCACCGCGACGAAGAAGATGCTCATCGCCGTGTCGCTCGACGGTTGACTTGGAACGCTCGCCGTGTCCATGACTGCGACATCAGGCACTGCGCTCGCCTCGGCCAGCTGTGCCTCCGAGAAACGCTGCTGGAGATTCTGGTAGATGCGATCCGCGATCATCACCTCGCGTTCGCGGCGTTGCTCTTCAATCGTGCGCTGAGGGATATTCTGCAGCTCCCTGGCCTGACCCTCGATGTTCTTCTGCAGCGCGTTGTCCTGGATCACGAGTTGATCCAGCGTCTGTCGCGCAAGCAGCGGAATGGTCTGGGTCTCGAGGACGCGGATCTCCTCCTTCTTGTTCACCACGAAGGAGTGCGCGTCCGTCATCGTCCGCTGGAAGTTCCGGAGCTCTGCCTGCTTGATCTCCAGATTCCTGATCTCCGCGCCGAGCGGGTCGTTCTGGCCGCCGATCGGCGGTAGCGTCTTCAGCGCCTCGATGGAAAGACGGCCGTTCTGATCGGCGGTGGCCAGGATCGACTGGAGTGCCTGACGATCACGCGCGACGGTTTTCTGGGTGACGTTGTCGTTGAAGAACTTCGAGAAGACGGGGTTCGTCGCCATCGCCGTTCCTGGCGCAACGACCGTGGCTTCGCTGGGCAGCGTGATCGTCCGCACCTTGAAGCTCTCGAGCGAGCCTTCGGCAGCCGTGAGGCGGTCAGAAGCACGCTGCATCTGCTCTTCGACCGTGGTGCGGATGGTCGTCAGGTTCTCGCGGCTGATTTGTGCCGCCACTTTGACGAACTGATGGAGGATCGCGTTCATCTTGGCGGCAAGCAGCACCGGCCGATCCCCGATCATGTTCATGCGCATCAGGTTCGAATTCATGCCGACCGGGCTGACGTTCAGTTCCTGGCTGAGCATGACCGACGCATCGCGGGGCGTGACTACGTAGAACGCCGTCTTCGATCCGGGGGCGAAGCGTCCCTGTTCAGGGCGCCAGAGGAATCCGACCACGCGACCGACGGAATCGCCGACGACGCCCGTCTCCACGATCGTTTCCTGCTCGCCGGCGCGGGCGGCCGGGCGCACAAGGTCATAACGAGTCCCACTCTCGTCGACGCGAATCTCGTAAGGACCGGGCCTCAACAGGGCTGACGGCTTGAGGTCGGAGACGAGCGCACTGTCCGCGGGCTGCACCGACCATACGAACAGGCCAAGCTGCTGTACGACCGCGTCGAGCACCATGAAGCTCTTGGTGAGGTCGACCCACGAGTTAGGGTCGTTAATCAGTCCCGGAGCTGAGATGGGGCCAGTCCCCACCGTCTGTTTGCGAATGACGATGGACCCCTGCACCACGTACTTGGGCTCCACGAGTTGAGTCAGCAGGTATCCGGCGCTGCTGCCGACGGCCACGATCGCGAGGATGAGCCACTTGTAACGACGAATGGCCGACGCAACGCGACCCAGCTGTTCACCCAGCGTTGTCGCGGGCGGCGAAGGCGGAGCCTGCGGGCCCCACGCGGCCCCGCCGGGCTGGTAGTTCGCAGGTACTCCGTTATTCGAGTCCGCCGGGACGAGATGTGAGGGCATTCGTTAGAAAAGATCGAAAAAGGGATTATCGGTACTAGACGATTATACGGGTCAGAACGGCTCTCAAGCTGTGACGTTCCAGCAACGAAGGGTCGCCTGGGAGCGTGTCCGGCGTCCTACACCCGCTGCCACTTCCGTGCCCAGTGACCGGCCTCAGGAACGTGGAGTCATCGTAGATGTACTGCAACATATGTGTGGGAAGGCAGCCACGGCCGTGTCGTCAGTGCGCTGCGTTGTAGCTTTACGACGGCAGGATCCTGATCGTCACAGGAGGACGCATACGACAGGCTAAAGTGCCAACCGATGCGCCGAGGAAACATAGGCGAAGGGACGCCGCCGCAGCCCTGCGGCGCGTCAATAACAATTCTCACCGGAGTTAGAGCGCGATGGCCACTGGATCCGGGACCCGGGATGAAACCGAGGGCGGCGTTGCCGAGGCTGCGGCGCGCGACCCGCTCTCCATTTCGCCCGAGGTCAAGGCCAGCCTCAACCTGCTGATCGTCGACGACGACCGCACCCTCCGCGAAGGCTGCGCGAGCGTGCTGCAGCTCGATGGCTATAACGTGACGACCCTGGGACGCGGAGATGAGGCGATCGACCTCGTGAAGCGTCGCCGGTTCGACATCATCCTCGTCGACCTGTACAT